>Ga0181612_142318_pt1 | contig 10108 bp, 4 predicted proteins | sample HoacroProtozoa21_FD_119630 | JGI IMG/M metagenome (GOLD analysis project Ga0181612, IMG submission 119630) | Hoatzin crop microbial communities from Cojedes, Venezuel. Combined Assembly of Gp0051906, Gp0051904, Gp0051908
CCAGCACGTTCCAAGGCCAGCACATAGTTCAATGCTACCGCATGAGCCTGGGTGGGATACAGTGGGGGCTGAAATGCCTGGGCAACAAACGTCTCCTTCTGAATGTTGCAGTTCAGACCGACTGAAAAGCTCCTGCTCTGCAGCACAGGGTCTTGCATTTCAGCTAATGTTAACACAGAACAGAGTTAAAATGCTTCCTTCCCTTCTCAGAAAACCAAAAAGAGCTAGCTTGTGACCTTCTGCAGGGGTTCAGAGAAACACCCCAAGGATCACCCAAAAGCAGGCAGTAGCACCAGCTGGAGATAAAAAGCGGATCAAGTATGGGGTAATCAGAGGGGGTTTATTAAATTCCAAAACTGCCTGGACATGTTGTTATGATCATCAATCCTAACAGTTGCCTCAGTTACTCATAAGTCTTCTGTCAGAGAGGTGTTGTCAGCAAGGCAAACCTCACCCCTCCCCATCAACCAGGAAAACTCCATCACAACACACAGGAATGATCACCCCGCTTACACTGTACAGGTCCAGGAACAACTTTCTGAACCTGCAAGCATGTAAAAACGTCAAATCACTGGCAAGGCAATATGAAAAGAAAGAATCACTTCCTTCTCCAGGAAAAAAGAGAGCAGATTAAACATCTGACATATTTTAAAAACAAGGACAGTAATATTACTGATATCAGGAATCAGTTGGAGTGGACTTACTTTAGGCAGAATTGCTGTATTAATAAAGGCATGCATAAATTTGACATTTTACTGAAAAATGAAGAGAGGTACAAGCACCATCAACTCAAACACCCATGAGTCAGAGTGACAGGCTAGTTTTTGACACAACATAACTTTTTTTTTCCTCATTCTTGGAGGAAAATCTCAGCTTGCAATACTTTACTACTTCACATATTTGTAAACTTGAGCGCTCTAATTAGATATTGCCATCTCTTGTTCTCCCTTGTTCAACCCCAACGAACCCTACATCGTCCCTGACTGTCACCAACCCCACGTAGTGGCTGTGATGGCCTGCAGCCCTCCAAGTCTGCTCCTGCAACAGTAGTCAGTCACAGGGTACAGAGCACGTAAGGTCCCAGTTACAGAACTGATGCAAGGGAAATTCTTCCCTAAACTCTGCTCGATCCTTAAGATTTCCTGTCTCAGATAGTGTAAGGGGTGGTGTTCTCACTTGCCACTTAAGTGCCCACACTTGAAGAATCCTGTGCATTTTTTATGAGCTTTCAATTTGTCACCTTCACTGCAAGTGCCTCAGCTTTCTTCAAAACTGAAAGACTAAATAAGTTCTATCTATAATTTCTACACTGATTATTATGTGGAAAAACTGTGTTATATCCTTTCATATTCCTCTCCTCCCAGTTCAGCAGCCCCAATAGTATTTTTGCGCACTATTTACATAATATTTATTCCTACTAGGGAAAATGTTTGATAACTTCTCTTACCATGACTTGCCAAAGGTAGGTGGGGCCAAACACAGGCAAGTATTTACATATTGACATTGAAAATAAAGCTCTGATATTCTGTCCTCATTCATTCCCTACAAGAATCCAAGTCCTTACTCTTTCATGCTACTGCAACACACGAAGCAAAGGTTTTAACCATGCTGACTGCAGCAAAACTTCTATAATAACAGTACATTAATAACAGATAGCACTTTTCAGCCATAGCATTCGACTTTTCAACCACTGACCTCCAAGAGCTCAGCATCATTAAATCTATTCTGCACATGGGGAAACACGAGAGATGGAAACTTCCCCAAGGTCACCAGACAATCAGGTGAACAGCTAAAACTGGAATCCATCGCTCCTAAAACACTGATTACTCCTTCAGGCACTCAGCCACATGCTCACTTCCGATGCTACTTAAATCTAGAAAAGATCGCATAATTAGCACTTGTATTTAGCCATTTTAATAGACCTCTCTTTCCTACTCTCCTCTTCAATTCCATTTTTAGATACTTTTCTTACAGCTGAGCACAGCATTGCAGTCTGTCTAGCAGAATTGAAATTCTTCACTGTGCACACTTCAGAAACAATTAAGACAGATCAGAATAGCAAAAAACCCAGCAGAGATCAACCTGCCAAAGCAACCAGTTAGCACATTTCTCTCTCTCCTCCAGCTAGGGAACAACTGAATAAACCAAAGACTGTTCCTGGCTCTTGTGCAAAATCCGAGCTATTGCCCTTGCTCTTCCTGGGTATTGTAAGCAAAAGGATATGGTGTCTGTGATCCACTGTGAAGCTAAAGCATGGTAAGGAGAAGCAGATCAAGAGACAGGGTACAAAAACAGAGAGGTAGGGGTGGGAGGAGGAAGAAAATTGGAATAGAGCAGAAGGCATTTTTGGAAGGAATTGCATCAATTTCTATGAGCACTTACAGCTAAGAAAAATAATTTTCACTGCTATTTACCGAAAATTAGTAAATCCTTTAAGTACAATATGAATGGGATCATTCAGAGGACTTATAAAAAAGCAGAACAAGACACATATGGGTCCAGTGAAGACAACACACACATAGCAGAGCAAAAACCTTTATCTTTTCTGCTATGCCACACAGCAAGTGAATGTTCCTATACAATTCTATCTTGGAAGGAAAAACACATTTCCTGGCATTTACATGACAAAGTCACAGCTTCCAAGTTCTGTAGAAGTTCTCTCTAATGTCAGACAAGGATCTCAGATAGCAGAAATACGCAGCTCTCACAAAAGTGTACACCAAGCTCCAAGCTGAGGCTGAGGCAGACTACCTAAAAGATATTTCAGTTTACCAGATGTTTAGCCTGCTTGAAAGCAAACCAAGATTGCTAAGCAGCATTGTATCTTCATTAGCTTTCCACAACAAAGTCCTGAAACCAACCGTTTTGTTACAGCCAAATGCATCAACAAACAAACACAAGGTTCAGTTACTAACCAGGAGTACTTCTTCTCAAGCACCAATCCAAGCTTTTACCAAATTCTGGTGGGGTTTTTTTCCCCCTCTAGAGACTGTAAAGAGTTTTACACTAAAACTTGCATCAGCTCAGCACAAGATATCTATCCTTTGGCAGGCTAAAATCACATCTACCATCAACTTTACCATGTTTTGCACAAAAATAGGCTCTGTTCTGCTAACATGAAAGTATGAGCACGGGCCCTCCAAATAAAACCATCTGAAATATAAAGGTTTTATTTAGGACTGTTCCTGGGGCTGACAAAACTCCAGTCTATTTGAAGGGTGTTCTGTCTGCCCATTGAGCCTAGATTTTTGTTTTCTGTTGCAATTTTCATGTTGTCAGAAGCATTGCTCTGTTTTTACATTAGCGTTAATCCCAATACATGCTAGTCAGAGATGAATGTACTGGGCACTGAAGGTAGACTAGACCTCAACAAATTTTCCTCAAGTCTCACTGTAATGTACATTAAAAAAAAATCTAATGCATATCTGATTAATCTAATTCTAATTAATTTTCAAGTTCCAGTAAGACAATTACTTTTGCTACCGATGTGAATTGTTAGGGTCTAGTTAGAACCCTATTTTTCAACTGGGCACCACAATAAACTCAAAAGAAAATGTAAAGAACATTAAAAAATGACTCTGTATTGAGTGTCTGTGAAGATAAATTACATCCTTCTTTTTAAAGCCACAGTCAAATTGAGAGTATGAAAAAAAAACCCAAAGAAGTAAAAAAGAGCAGTTCTCTTAAACACTGAAATAGATCTGTGCTGCAGACCACCAGTGCGACAATTTTTGGGACACATTTTGAGCCACTCAGAAGACTACTTTGCACAAAGTCAGAGTGTAGGCAGCATGGCTGTGTTTTTCACTAGTTAACATCATTAAGGAGAAAAGGAGCAGTGCCTGGGTCTCTGCCTGTTAATAACTGACATTAGCAAAAGACCATCAACAACAAAGCAGCTCTTACGAAGCAGAACAAAGAGTTCCTGCAGACCAGGTGATGCCCCCTTATTCACAGCCTGGCTCAAAGGAGCTAAGCGAGAGGCCACTAGGTGATGAACTCTCACCACCTGAGCGAGGGTTTTGAGAATAAGTGAGAGAATCACACAGCAGATGGATGTGAAGGCATGAAAGGATTAGGTGTCCACGCTCCCACTCACAACAGAGACAGATACCTTTTGATCTGCAGATGGTGAGACCAGAAGAAGGGAACCAGGAATGCAGGGGGACAGTCATGAAAAGCTGAGATAGACAGCCAGATGTTTGTGTGTGTTATTTCGGATGGGACTCTATCTACTCTTCCTACAGTCCAGAAGCAAAATATACGATTGGTTCAGAAAACCTGCAAAAATATGCAATTTAATGGCTTGCACTAATTTTTTTTTTTAGTACAAGTGTTAAACTGGAAAGCAGAGTATCACTAGCAGGGTGTTCTGGGAGATGGCTCCTTGGGGACTGGAAAGGTGGTCTCAGACAAATGGAAAGCATGCCCTATTTCTAATAAACGAGCCAATAAGCCCACTGCCCGGCACCAAAAGTGTTAATCCAGAGGGCAAAGAAACTGTGCCTGGAATCTGCTTGGTCAAGAGGACTTAAGAGGTACAGACCTCAGCAAGTTGCCTAAACACACTGTCTGATGGGTGTCTAACAAGGAGACATTGTAGCAAGCTTTGGAAGAACCAGAAATGCCCTACACACAAATTGAAAACTTGAAATTGGTAACACACAACTTTATTATAACATACTTAAAAATTAAGAAGATACATACGTGAGAGGAAAAAACCCCTAGAACATTAATAATGTCATCCAGAGACAAACCTAAAACAAAATGTATTAGGAGAATGTGTGCTAAATGTGGAAAAATAGGAAACTGAAGGTAGGTTCTCTAGTTTCTCACAAGACCTATATAGACATTGATGTGAAGACATTTCTGAGCACTGAGATTCTATACTGAGCTGAAATTTTAAAAGATGCATTGTAACAGGAGATGTGCTTTAAAGGAGTCTAAACACCAAATTTTTCACTGGCTTATTGATGAGTTTCCTGCTTTTCGAAGAAGCAGAGACTCACTTTCTGGCCCAATTTTCTAAAAATGTTCTATGTTTCAATGCTGACCTGCATATTTACTCTCTGCTAAATATTAATGTATATATCTGCCCTGGAAGATGAAAATCAACTTCCACAGAACAGGTATCGGCAACTAGGGTCACATCTTGAGAGACTAACTCCACAGGTTAGATTTTCTTCAGTGCCAAGATCACCTCGGTGCAGGAACCTACCAGGAGACCATTCACAACCCGCAAAAGTTGACGTCAATCTTTTGGAGGAAGATAATCGGAAATAAGACAGTCTAAAGAAAAGGGTACAACTCCCAGAAGGGTTTTAAATCTGAACTCAAGGGATGTTTACACATTTTACTGCTTTCTAAAAATCTTTTAACCATCCCCAAGACATTGGTTCTGATTCCCACATCATACAGGAACTTTTCAGAATTTTCACGTGGAGATGAACAAAATGTATCTTCCAAGTAATTCACCTAAAGTCTCAAGCTCTAATGTATAAGGTGAACCATCTTTACAAAAACAAATTATGCTAAGAATGCTTTATAGCCTTTTGTACAGCAAGAAATTGCTTCTGATGTCAGAGAACTGGTTGACATATTCTAAATGCATACTAGAAATAAAACTCAGGACTATTCGAGCACTGCTCTAGAGCAGAGCTGAGAGAGCACAATCATCACAGGAAGTCTGAACTATATATATTTGTACTTTTCCAGTTTGTATAAGCTCTTTCTGCACAGAAGACAATTACAACGTTAACTCTTGTAGAATTAAGCAAAAACATACAGGGAAGGGGAGGAAAAAAAAGGAGAACAACCTGAAAATGCAGTCCTCTGAAATATTTCTAGCTCACTATGCATCGTGCAGTAAGATCTGAAGACAAGTAGCAGATGAACTGAGAACCACCTCTAGTACTTGTGATATTTTCTTAAAGGAAAAAATAAGACACAGGAAGAGAAGCCGGGGAGGGGCAGGAGAGCACAGTCCATGCTCCACCTGAGCAAGTCACTGAGAAAGCAACAGGAACTCACAGACTGTGGTGTTTCCCCCTGTCTTTTTCCCCTGGAAAAAATACTGACTGATAGTTAAAAAAACACACCATCACCCAAAACAAAAAAACAGTTCCACCAAACCAAAACACCACAGCAGCCCCTGAGAAATGCCAGCCCCTGCTTCCCCTACACCGATTTTTAAGTTGCATAGTGCAATCAATAAACCAGATCATAACATGATGAGCAGCAGTGTTAGTTAATTTCTTCACTGAAAAATATCTCAAGCTATGTCTCAGGTCTCATAAATAAAGAAAATGTCTATAACTGAATTACAGGTGGGTGACTCTGAGGGCTGCACAGGATTGTGGGAAAAGCACTGATTTCAAAGGTCAGAAATAGCATATCTTATAATATAGTCACAGATTTTTCTTCTGAAATTAAATTCTTCTGAGACTTCTTTTGTGGAGTCAGCAAAAACTATTTTAAGTGCAGTTCATCAGCATCCACAAACCTGGCTGCCGGTTCTGCTGCCGGTGTGGGTGAACTCAGGAGAAGTGGAAGAAAGAGGCCTAATATGAAACGGTTGAATGGCTAAAGTAGAAACAAGCACTGGCTCCGCTGCAATCTGTATTGCTGGAAAAGATACTCCTGTCACTATTCTGCCTTCTCACTGAGGGAAATGGTGCGTGTGTAGGTTTTCCATGGCAAAAGGCAGAGAAGGAGCAGGTACCTTGGAGAATACAACCTCCTTCAGGTTCAAAGGCTGGCATTTGGAAACATGGCATTATTTATCTAGGTTCCCTATGATTTTAAGGCCCTATGTCAAAGGGCACACACTTCATTCACAGACACTATGTCAATACTTAAATTTCAAGTCGGTGTTGATGGGAACCAAAAGGGAGTCTTTGTTGAGCACAGGAATATCACAGAGCACTGGAAAAGGACTTGACTCTCATCTTCATCCTGTGCTGTCCACTACAGGGAAAGATGAAGCATAAACAGCCATCTTTGTCACATTTGCTCAGCTGCTTTAGTCACCAGTGTTCCAAATTAAACTATGAGGAACTGAGTTATTTCATTCACCTTTCTTGTCTGAGTAAAAAGGCTTTAATCAGCGCTACACCACCACAGCTAAGGCTGCTTTTGGAACCTGGCCTGCAATGCAGACAAGAAGGACTATCACAGACACCATCCAGGGAATGACCCCTTTGCTCCTGTTACGTGTTTGCTTGAATTTGCTTTGTTTTTCTGGTGCTATCTTTAAATGTTGTGGTCTGTTAGCCTTAAAATGATGAGATAGTAAATCTCTAATACCGTCTGCAAATAGAAGCCTGGCAGCATATTCTTAACAGGTGTTAAGAATTCTAACAGGTTGCACTGATATTTTCTCTGGTTATTTGCCAACATAAGCCCAAAGCATCCCTTCCAATAAGATGGCATTTAGAAAAGCACTCCAAAACACAGTCACAGCTGGATGATCTATTCACCAATATTCTTCCTTCCACTCCCCACTCATCAGTGGGATTTGCTGCAAAATGATTAACTGCCTTACCACCATCTGCGCTCAGGTTCCATTAGCAACCCAGGCATTTCAGGAGATCCCAGCCCTGCTCAAGCTAAGTCCAATTACTGCTTGCTGAGTCCAGCTAAGCAAGCCTGGAAAATGGAACGGGTAACCAAACACGCTCGGAACAAAATAACCTCTACAAAAAACAGACACGTCACACCTCAGAAACCAATCAAGCCCTATATAAACAGGTACTTCATGTCCCTATGCTGCCAATGTTAACTACTGACAAATACAAGGAAAAGCTCAGGTCAGGCCACAGCTGCCTTACACAGGTTGCCAAACAATAGGCCTTTACCTTGCTTGCTGGCAGACGCTGCAAATCCAAGCCTTCTCCTTCTTCTGGTAAGAACTGCAGCTCTTGCAGATGTTGTACTTGCAGTCTTGGCATTGTCGCCTGCTGTTAATAAGAAATGTGAAAGGGGAACAGCAGCGAATACAGCAGTGCTCGTTGAACTTCTGCTGCTTGGAAAGGATGCTGCACTTGTTACCCTCTTCATCCAACTTCTGCTTCATTTCACTGGAACAAAACACAACAGAACAAAAATATAGACAAAACTGCAATGGGAAATCACCCCTTTGCCTTTCTCCTCTTTCCACATCTTTGTGTTATACTCTTCAAGTAACTTTTGCAGGTGTGAAATCAATGTCAGAAATGCATATTCTACATCCAGAATTAGGAAGCAAAAAGTCCTATATTCCCTGGAGTCACCCATGGCTGATCCATTTAAACTCTGAGTCATGAGCGAGGGCAACCAACCTGCCTTCACTCAGCTTCAGCGAGACAACCCTCAGGAGGACCAGGCTGCTGCTCCAGGTACTCCAACTGTGTGAAGCCATAGCATCATTTGAGAATTCAGGGCTGCTTTCAGAACAGGCTACAAATCAGAACTCAGGTCTATGAAAGTCAGAAGGCTTGGTGCACAGTAATAAAAAAATCCTACTGACCAACAGTTCTGAAAACAAAAGTGCTAAGTTTGCTTTGTTCTGAGCCATTGGGTCATATTATCCATAATATGTCCAATTTGTCAAGGAAGGTTAATCACATTCTTAACTCCAAAGAGATTTGGGTGTTTTGCTAATTAGGACCAATACTAAGGCAACTGCCAACTGTTTGTGAAAGTGTTTGCAGACTCCCTAAAATTTTCCATACTCCAGCAGAAAAGCTCATTTATTTAAAAAAAAAAAAAATTGTATGTGTGTGGTATTCAGTAATTTGTTATCTCCCATTTTACAGTGCTTTCGATATTTTACAAAATAGGCAATATATTCCACAATAAGAGTAATAAAAAACATCCAGTAGGAACAATTGTGTAAGTAGACAAGTCTGCAAACTCATCACACAGTTTCTGGCATGTACAACTAGAATATAAATGAATAGGAAAAAAAAAAAAAAGATTTTTGACAAACATGCTAAATAAAAGCTTATAGAACAGTGTGCACGTACATATATTCATTCTTTCTATTTCGCAGAATTAGTGGTGGCTACCTTACTATTTCCAACTGCTGATAAGAACCACTTACAAGACCAGAGTTACACAAAAGTCTAAACAAAATTTAAAGGTACCACAAGAGACAGCTGCAAGAAGAGAGAGTTGTGACATGCTGACCTGCACTAAAATTAATGCTTAAATATCTTGCGACAGGAAAAAAAGATTACACTTATTTCATATTTATTCAGGAACTCAACGAAGATCATCCACAAGCATTATTTTGAGCCAAACCTGGAATGTTAAAGACTCGCTTTACTGGGCTATACATCATCTTATTTGCCATTTCTGCCTCAGATTCATAAGTCAAAATAAAAACAGCCTATTTGATGAAAGTCTGACAGGTCAATTCTAAACCTCAATTCTAAAAGGCAATTAAGGCAGTGATTGAAAGCATATAATTTTTTAACTTGCACATGCATCATATTTAACCATACTCCTGATATACCCCTTTCATAAGTTTAAAACTTCAGAACAATGTATGTTTCCGCTGTTTGTTCTCTGTACAAAGGTTTGGCTATCTTAGACCAGCTGCTCAAAGGCAAGTAAACACTCCTTGGAGTTTCAAGTAAATAATCCTTCTTTATGATTCTTGTCCAGATGGGAAAACTTACTTGTTTTTTCACATTTTTACAGAACGTTAAAAGTGAAACAGGTAAGAGAATATCATGTAAGAGAGGAAACGTCTGAATTATGCAAGTAAACTGGCTTCCTCATGTAAACTGACAGAACTATCCCACAGATTAAATGGTATGGTTAGACTAGTTTGTCTTATCTCCATTACTTTCTCCTACCATGGTACTACACGGACAATCTTTCTAAGGGATCAGGAGAGGAAGCAAACTATTCCCCATGTCACTCCTCCATCCACAGCACGCAACCTGCTCTGCAGCAACGGAGCCAGAGCAATGCTGCTGCACAGAAAGGCAGGCCGGACCCTCAGGTCACAGGAGAGAAGCCAGTGAAGGTGAGGACTACACAATACAAGGAGGATTTCGGGCACAGAGAAGTGTCAGCAGCCCAAGATGCTGCAATCCTCGCTTCAGGCTGGAGACAGAGC
>Ga0181612_182984_pt1 | contig 10108 bp, 9 predicted proteins | sample HoacroProtozoa21_FD_119630 | JGI IMG/M metagenome (GOLD analysis project Ga0181612, IMG submission 119630) | Hoatzin crop microbial communities from Cojedes, Venezuel. Combined Assembly of Gp0051906, Gp0051904, Gp0051908
ATACTACAGTCCATATTATTGCAAAGCTACCTTAAAGGCTCTAGAGAGCCTTTACACACAGGGCTCTGAGCAACCTGATCTAGTTAGTGGTGTCCCTGCTCGCTGCGGGGGGGTTGGACTAGATGACCTCTAGGGGTCCCTTCCAACCCAAAACTTTCTATGATTCTATGATTCTATTTATCTAACTAACATCCAGTTTCTTTCTGAATTTTAGGTGTCCAGAAAAACTAACAGTCAGCAGCTGAACATAAAGCCTTGAAAATGCACTTTAAGTTGGAGTCTTTCAAGAGCAGTCCACCAGCAGAGATGTGCCTCGGTCCCTGTCAGCAGGCAGATGTGAACGGACACAACCCCGAACAAGCCCTCTGCTCAGCGTGGAGTACTTGCAGGAACCCAGTGCCCATAAAGTACACATCTTAACATTTTTATAGCAGGAAACAAAAGACATAGAAGAAAAACAATAAACACTTTATTTTCTCATAAATAGCAGTTTTAAGCCTCCAAAAAGCAGGTATTTGCCGATCTCTGATGAGTAAACAAGAGCTCTAGAAACGCCCTGAAATCACGCTTTCGATAGGTGTTAACAAATCATACCTCTCTCACTATGCTAAGTTAACAAGCGGGAACACCATGACTTCCTATCCTTAGCAGGGATGTTGATATTGCTACCAAAAAAACTGTTTTCAAGAGGAGATGAAAAGGATGTTTGTTGACGAAAAGCATCTGTTTAGACAGTCTCCAACTCTCACCCTGCTGTCCCTGACAACCTCCCTCTGGCCAAGAGCAAAAGAAAACTTTGGGATCTGTGCACCAGGGAGGATTAGAACCACAGACTGCTGCCGTCAGAACGGTATCTACATTAACTGTTGTAAATCTTCCCAAATTTATTTTTGGTTATAAAATATCATATCCACAAAACAGGAAGAGACACTGATACAAGATGCAGATGTAGATAACAGTTAGGATAAAAAAATCCCACGCACTTGAAAAAACAACACACGTGTAGCTCTGGTACATGAAATTCTTCCTGTGAAAAGGAGAGAGTGCCTTGACATGGGGGAAGAGCTGAGCCGTGGAGAAAAGCCTAACAGCTAGATACACAAACAGATTCAAAAGTCGCTTGCAGGTTTGTACTTCCACTGTCAGTAACACATGCAAAAGGGAAAATAATGGCCTCTACTTGCAGCTTTAAAATGCTGCAGTGTTGATAGGGAGCACCACTTCTAAAATGTGACCCCTTCACTTCTGTGTTTATCAGGTCTGACACTCTACTTAAAATACCCACATTCCTCTATAGGCACCTGTATAAACAAGCAGGAGACAGGTTGGGGAAATGCTGTATCACACGAGATCTGCTTTCATTTACAATGACGACAGTTTCTTGTCCATGCTTTCTTTGGACAGGGTGGGAGACGGGATGGAAACCCAAACCCAGAGACAAACACGGGAAAAAACAGCACCATTTATCAGCGTTCTGCTGTCGGCTGTAATGATCTGTTTTATCATAATTCATTTCTTGTGCAGCCAAGAAATGCTTCTGTGCTGTTAGTCTTATGAGCATCTAACACAGATTTTTTTCAAAACACTAACAAACTTTGTATGAGGTCTTCAGAACAAGTGAAATGTAGGAAACGTTAATGACTGAGTTGCACTGAGTGAAACAAAGGAGAAATACCTTTACAGTTTAAGCCTGGTGTTTGTGTAACTTTGAGGAATCAACATAAAAGTAACAGAGCTGACCTGAGCTTCAGCTATACATTCTGCAAACGCAGCTCGAGTGGCGAGGGCTGCCTCCACCAGCAAGACCCATGGGTCAGACTGAGGCAGGATAAAACACGGGTGCAAACTGCAACAGGACCAAACTGGTCCAGAGAGAATGGGTGTGTACACAGCAGGCATCTCGCACAGGCATGCACGCACGAGAAGCTGGGCAAGGCTACCGCATTTGACTTTATATTCTTTCATATCCTTTCTCTCCCACTTCTGATTTAGTACTTGGACATTAAAGAGACTGTTGGAAGGACACCTGGCAGGGTACTATACCACCACTTCATAGACAGACTCAGAAGCATGTAAGGAGACAAGGTCCAAAATGACACAGGATGCCTGCAGCTAAACAAGGAATTCCATGCAAACCTGGAATTCCCTAGGAGAGTATCTGTAACCCCAAACCACCTCCTCCCACAGACCGTGGGTCCAACAACCAGCATTAACCACTCACCACGGAAACAGCACACAAAGAAAAGAAAGCTTAACAACTTGCAGAATCTGGGCCTGTCCAGTACTACCCAAAGCTATTAACTTGGCAACTGCTGTGCTTTGATCAGCCCGGTACGTGTGTCACCAAACATGGCACACACCATCTTAGCACAGGAGCCAGAACTTCCCTTCTGCCCAGTGTCATCCTTTCCCACCCCAACAGCCATTGCCCATACTTGCTCTTCCTCGGATTATTTTTCAACTTCGAAGCAAACTGCACTAAGTTTTAGGAACGTTTAGTCCAGGGCAGTGCATTTCTCTAGCGGTGGTTTCTTTTTCCCTAGACCCAGAGCCAATGGCTCACGGCCACTGCTGCAGAGCCTCCGCGTCCACAGAGAAACCCGCCGTGGCCAGCTGCTCTTTCGGTGCTCCCCATCGCACCATGCAGACCGAGAGCTGGCAGGAGCCCTGCCTTCTGTCAACAGAAGGGTCTTAAAAATCAATCTGGAAACATTTTTTTTACAGGGCAGAGTTCAGTAATAGGACACAAGTCTATCACGGCCCTTTCTAATTGCTTTACATTTGGAGTATTTAAACATTTGGATATTTGCCCAGCACTCGTATTTGCCCAGCAATCTTTTTTGTCTGTTTTTTGTTTTAAAGAAATTATCATCTTTGGAAAGCTGTCACTTTGTACAGTTCTTTAAGCATTTATTCGTTTTTTATAATTGTGTCCACTCCACTGTTTTGATTAAGGGCCTGCTGCCCCTTCCACTATAACAGGCCATTTTGGTGGGGGATTTATTAGAGCTGTAAAAACTGACTCCAGGCTCAAATTTAACTTCAGAGTTCCTGAAACCAGAAGTGTTTAAAAAGTATGGGCAAACACCCACCATTTTCCTTTTTAAAAATATATACATAAACTGATTAATACTTTACTCCAACCTTCATTCAAAACAATACCTACCATTAGGCTGTGAGAAGACCTTTCTGGTTATAAATCATCAATTACTACTTCTAAGAGGATATTGTTATTATATCTTAGTCTATTTAGGGCCATTGTGAGCTCTGCAAATTGAGGAGGACCAATTAAAGCATTCAAAGTTAAAAATTTAATGAATGCCCAAAGAAACTAATGATAACAATTTCCAGATGAAAAGTTCAGGAAGAGAGACTTCACATAGATTTACAGGTTTTAAAAACTTAACAACAGATGTTTATTTTTAAAGTTTTTTTTCAAAGTGGTTCCATTGTTTCAGTAACAGAAGTTGGACGCATTTCATCACCGCTGAATACTTGTACTCAAATTGAAAAGAAAAATAAATTAAAAACCACCTTGATGCTTTGAAAGCACAGAGCTAGTGTATCAGGAAAAGGAAGGTGGGGCTGCTTAGTGCCAGGGATGGGTTTTTTGCTACTAGTACCTCAGCTTTGCTAAACACATTTTACAGCTTCTAAATAAAATTCGCTTTTTCCAACTCAGTGAGATTTATCACAATAGCATTCAGAAGCATCTCCAGACCTTTTCAGTCCATCTAACCCACACCAGCAGGCGTGCATATATTCCACCTCCACAGAGCAACTGAACAGGTACAAACTGTGGGGATCTTTCTGTGCAAGAGCCCCTCCAGCGCAGCACAAGTTGGGCAGGGAAGCTTCCCAGCCCTTACAGTCCCGACAGCCCCAGGCTGGCACCCAGGCAAGAGGAAAACAAAAACGGCCCCAGCCTACCTGGAGTAAGAATCAGGCCAAGATAAGAGTGGAGAAGACGGAGCTGGTGGAAGCAGGGGCAGTGGAAGCAGCCTGCTGTTGGTGCTGATCCCAAGCCTGAAGAACCCCAGTTCCATCCCTCCCTCAAACCAATATGCTTGTTAACCCTTGCAAAGCACAGCTCAAGTTTGGTTTTTCTTTCCTAGCACGACATCAACATCTAGACACTCTCCTATGGCTGTTATTTAGTACAGCATTCATCCAGACAAGCTGTACATGTCTTACTCAAGAATCACTGAGAAATAACTCCCATTTGTTTTCAGCCAAGAGATTGGTTTTGCATTTTATAGAAACTAATGGCATCCAGTCCAGAGGAACCCATCTGATATGTTACACTGTTCTTAAACATACCTTCCTATCTTTTTTCCAAAATGACAAAATAACCTGGACAAGAAAGGAGCACACACCTGTGCCATGGAAAAAAAATAGCCAGGCCAAAACAGAAGTTCTTTCTCTGCATGCTGTTTACTTATTCTAACAAAACTTCTACCAGAGAAGTCTGAAAGGGTTAGCTTATCTGTATTTACTTGTGCAAGTTTATTTAGGGATGATTATATATGTATATAGGCTGTTTATATATGTAATCTGTACAGTTAACATTAAGCATTTTTTATAGGTCTACATTTTTGCACTTTCAGCTACTATGAACAGTGATAAGAATGGTTAAAAAAGAGGTTATGCATAGAAACAACTCACATTTTATCTTTTCAAACTGATAACAGGAACAGACTTCCAAGAGGAAAAATACGACCTGACAAAGTAATCTTTACAATCAGAAGGTTCAAGGCTTTTTACTTTGCAACTACCACATACTTCCAACAAGGTTGGCTTATCTTTCTGCCTTCCTGTCCATCCCAGGAAAATAATGTCACAGTTTGCCAATGTGCCCCTGACAATAACATACTGAATACAATCCAATAGCCTGTAAAACACCACTGCATAACTAGGAAAAGGGTAGGACTTACTGACAAAACAAAGAAAACAAAATACAGTGCATCTGTATGGTCACGTAGGTACAGTTGTACATTAATTACACAGGAAAAGTCTGATTTCATCAACTTATAGTTTGTTTGTGAAGAACTTCGACAAGCCTGAAAGGAAGACATTGAAAGATCTCATAGATAGCAATAGAATACATACTGAAAAGAAATTTCACCTATTTCATTCAGTCAGTTTAAACGTAACCTTTTACATAAATTTTAAGTTGCATCTATGCCTATGTCTACAAACTGCTGTGGATTCCAGAAAAAAGCAACACTTCTAGACACAGGTAGCACTGATTAAGATGCAGCAAGAGAAAAAAATGCTTCATCGCCTGTTAGTTTCAAAAAGCACTGTGATGGATCTGCCAAAAGCCACAGGAATTTTAGAGTGTTATACTTCCATCTTAAATATCTTCTCTCGCATAGCCCATTTTCAACAGAATAGTTCTCTTTACAAACTCTTACCATCACTGGGTTACAGTCACGCCTGCTGTTTGGCACCTTCCATTGTTGTAGCAGATATGCTCATTTTCCAGACAGTGATAAAGTATAACATTCCCCAATAATTCTTGCAAGAATATTCTTATCAACTCCTGAAAACTTGATTTTACCACAAAAGCAAAAGTAATTTTTAATAGTTACTGATGAAGTATTCATTTTGGAACCCACTGCTACGCAGTGGAATGAGCAGAACATAACATTACACGTCTAAGCAACAATCTAGCAGACATACACACTAATAAGAAGAAAATGACCTGCTCTGATACCAATTTCTTCAACAAGTACCCCCCCTTTGCAGTATTACTCAACTTTAAATACGTCTCACTAAGGTGCTGAACTTTAAAACAGGTCTTATCTGTTGATCCCCTTTACACATTCCTCTGCAAAGAAAACAAAAAACTTCAAAAGAGGGGTCAGGTTCCTCCTAAAATTTGAGGGATTTAAAATTTGACATCAGACTTTGTTCTTTGCATTAACATTTGCTCCCTGTTCAGAATTGATATGCAGACTCACAGAGCACCTAAACCACAGACTGAAGCCTTCCTTCGCCATCATCCTCCTCAACAATTTCCCCGTATTTAAAGCCAAGTTCAAACAAGACAACATATTTACTCCTTCCTCCTTCATCCCGGTCTTAAAAGAGGCCACAAACCCTAAAGCTGTCTTAATTCATCCTTACATAATTTACACAACCCCGTTTACTGGAAGTATGTAGTACTTCAAATTGAATAGATGCAGATACCTGTTGCTACTCTATCAAACTCATGTTTCTGCTGCACACTCTGAATGCAATCGCAATTGTCTTTTCTTACAGCAATAAAAACTCGGAAGCTAGTGGGATGACCCTCAAGAAAACAAAAATGCATATTATTATAGAAACAAAAAAGGTCTGGGTAACCTTACCCTTCGTTTCCCCTCTGTTCTTGTTTATTATTGTCCCAGTAAAGGAAGAGAGTTTCCCCCCACTACACTTTCACCCAGAATTCAAACGTGAAAAGATGAAGAAAGCAAACACTAAACACAGCATTAAATGTCCTTTTCTATGGCAGGAACTGCAACGCAGTTGCTTCTAAAATTATCAAAAAAGGTTCACAAAGCAAGCTGCAGAGAGGACTGCATGACAGCTTCTGCCCAAGCTGTTCCACCTTGTCCACTGGCAGTATCTGACCCAACTGGTACGGTCAGACACCAGAGGGTTGTTCTCACAGAGACAGACTGCTAGTACCATCAATGCAAATCTCTCATGATGTCACAGTAATAAAAGCACATCAATAAAGAGCCTACCAGTGTTTCTATGCAATTTATCGACAAGATGACATAGTACCCATCTGCCTTCCTAGTGCACACACTCACCTGAGCAGGGCACGAAACATTCACGTAGATAGAATTAAGCACCAACATCTTAAGTCTGTTTTGAGTCAGGAACATGAAAAAATCAAAATCCAGTTACCATTGTGGAGCGGGACTAATCTATAGCAATTTATATCCTTGGGCGTCATTCACATTATGGTATCCTGCCCTTTTTCCCCCCTAACCATCAGTGCTCTGTTACCATACATTTCAGATTAAAAAAAAAACACAACCAACCCAAACAAACCAAAAAACCTTTCTTAAAAAAACCCCACATTTTCCTCTCTTCCCCCCCCACCCAGGTGCTCATAATGCCAGGTTCTTCATTTTGTGTACTTGTTCTATATACCATTCCTTACAACTCCATGACTTAATATCATCACGGAACATGAGAAGAAATTCCTTCTTCATGAAAAATTTATCATAGAAATTAGACATGCAAGCATTTTTGCCATCTCTGCAAGTATCTTGCCACCTTTTCTCTACTTTAGAGGTCTAATTCTTCCTAGGATTAATGTGAGATAGTTAACCAGAAAATTATACTGGATCATGTAATTCATGCTCACATGATGAAGGTTATTTTTTTCTTAAGAAATTATAGGATTGTACTCTGAATGAGCAACTAATGCACTAAAGTCACCATGGATTATAATAATGGAAATTTACACAAAACATACAAATAGGAGCTTCAAAAAGCTGCATGGATTTAGCAGTAAATTGTGATGTAGCACAGTAGAATTCTTATGTTGTGAAATTAGAGTATGCTTACTACTCTAGATGGACGTTTTCCAAATTGGCTTTCATTCGTAGCTCTTTTTGAAAAGCTTCATTGTGTAACACAAGTTGATGACATATTTAGCTCTAAGAGCAGGCACACTACTCCAAAAACTTTAAAAAAGTTTTAAATATCACAACATTACAAACGCAATTAGCTGCTTTTCATGATTAAGCAGGTATACATTTAATTGCAACAAAACTACTCAGTTTGACAAACATCTGTATTTCTGTTTGGCAAAAGTATCTGTCATCTGCGCAGATGCACTTACTAAAAGACACATCCTGTTCATGCAGCACAAGTCACAACCCCACCGCACAGCACTTGCTCGAGTGGAATTTCAGGGAAGAATGTTTGTACAATAATTCTTGCACAACAAGAGAAAATGCATAAATACACTTCTATGTTCCCACATGCAGTGGGACCACTGCATATGCACATGTGCACACCATCATACGTATGGCTTATGTCTCCCACTGCCGCCTATGCTGGTGAACATGAACACTTCTCAGAAGCATGTGTTCCCGCAGAATGCAACCACACTAATGAAAAATTCATGTCTTAGCACGCCAGTTTAGGATGTCACCGTTAGCGGGAGGTTGACTGTTCTAAATACCGCACTGCACAGGAGATCTTGAGCTTGCACATCTTGATAGCTGACAGACCGTTAAAAGACTGCCTGTACCGATATTCTGACATGAGTCTGTAACACAGTTAAGGAAACCGAGTATTTTGTGGAACCCACAAGATACTGTCTGTGTTATTCACGAACGCCATGAAACAGCGGTTTTCTTTTGAGATGAGACTGATCCTAAAAGCCTAACGCTGAAGTATGCAAGAGCTGGGAGCAAAGCAGTATTTTAACCAACTGTTTGATAGTCCTGACAATTTCCCACAGGCATATTCTCATTACCGTCTTCAGAGAAAAGCAACATGGTCTTCTGGAGAGCCTGCACACTGTAGGAAGTACTTACATTTAAAATTTGCCTTTCATTCTCAAACCTGTCACCACAGCCTACCGTCCCCCAAAAGCATATTCTGAGCAGAGACCTGATTCTTCAAACGGTGAAGTGCAAAGGATTCCCTAGACAAAAAACCCTGAATTTTGTTTTCTGGATAAGATCTATACCTGTATGCTGAGATTCAGTCACAAAGGAGAAGCATTTTTGTAAACACCGACTTGGAGGTTGAAATTTCAAAGCAAATCTTCAACTCACCCTGCAAAGATCATAAGGTCACAAAGCATTATAGGACTTAGCTACACTTTGACTTCAATAAAAACATCTATCATCACTAAAACCAGCAGAGAAACAATCTGCTCTTCTGAATGATACTCAAATATTTAAACCGCACACTACATTACAACAGCCACATATTGCAAAATTTTGTTTGTGCTGTATTTAAATTCTCTCTGAATTCCGTAATTTTTACACTCAAAATTGTAGGAAAACCTTTTATTAAGATTCTGTTTATGATGGTAAAAAAAGATTTATTTATAATGGTAAAATAAAGATTTGACTAAATCAGCAACTGGAAAGCCTTCTGCTTTCCAAGTCACATAAACAATGTGTTTCTGCATGGTTTGTTTTGGGGACAAAGGCTGACCAGCCCTCTGTAGGATAATTCAGTATTTGTGATTCAGGAAACTGTGCTATCTGGTGAAGATTCTGTTATGCATCTAAGACTATGATCAGCATTACAGTAGTTGCATCACAAACTCAATCATAAGGATGAAAACTTTTTTTTTTTTTTAAAATAAACACTGCATTCAAAGGCATGTAGTTCTAACAATACTTTGGTTTCTGAAGATGCCTGCCACCTTTGCTTCATACCTGCTGTCATTCTGGATCACCAACCGTGCAGGCTTAGACTTCACTGGTACACAGTTACCTACAGGGCTGAACCATGCCACTTCCAGAAACCTGGCGCATGCCTTGCATTCTTAGGTAAATCCATCATCCTACTGGTCTTCTCCCAGTTCCCAGCTGAAGCTAAAAATTTATAGCTCAAGCTTACTTCAGGCTGTGCACTTGTCGATGCAATCTCTGCAACAAGGAAGTTTGTTACCTTCTTTTACTATAGAAGTAACAGGCTTTCTCTCAAAGCAGACTCAAAATTTGGCTGAATGAATGCATTTTTACCCACCGATAAATCCTTCCTGGGATTCCTCATTTATAGTTGCTTTAAGAATAAGTGGGTGTACTTTAAGATGCTGAAAAAAAAAATTAATTGGAGAGAGTGGTACATCGCTGAATGGTTCTGTCTCTCAGTAGTTACGCTGAGGACTGGGCTGCAGCTGATTAGGTTGGGTTTTTAGGTGACAGAGTATCTCCCATCCTTTAGAATCATAGGTTGGAAAAGACCTCTAAGGTCATCAAGTCCAACCATCCACCCAACACCACCATGCCTACTAAACCATATCCCGAAGTCCCATATCTACACGTTTTTTAAACACCTCCAGGGATGGTGACTCCACTAATTCCCTGGGCAGCCCGTTCCAATGTCTGACCACTTTAAATGCTAATGACAT
>Ga0181612_160730_pt1 | contig 10107 bp, 8 predicted proteins | sample HoacroProtozoa21_FD_119630 | JGI IMG/M metagenome (GOLD analysis project Ga0181612, IMG submission 119630) | Hoatzin crop microbial communities from Cojedes, Venezuel. Combined Assembly of Gp0051906, Gp0051904, Gp0051908
AACTGATTACGGCCCTATTTTTAGTCCTCTCCTATAACAATAGTCCGTAAAGAAAGAATGTGAAGTCACAAGTATTAGACAGGATTAGGTGGTTTAACTACTATTTTTGTAGTAAAGGACTCATCATTAGAACTGCTACTATCATTAGCATTCGAAGCAAAAAGCTATTGAAATTGCAGATTGGCTAATGCTTTACATGGCTTTTAGCCAAGATGATTAATGATGCAGGGTACAGAAATAAATGCAAGAAAGGCGGCCTTTCAGAGTGGCTCGGCTTAGTTAGCTAATTATGTTTTTCCTCAGATTTTATTCGCCAAGGGAAGCGCTTTATTAACGTGGAATGTAGGTTACTCTGCAATGTCTCAGGCACATATTGGGGTGCAAAATTCCAAAATATCAGATTACAGAACAAGCAACCTTGATTTTGCCCCACTGGAGCTGGCAATACCTTGGGAAAACCGTCTTCTGCTTCCCAGGTGCGAGTCTGGATCGATATTTTTGTGCAAGCAATCAGGGCTACACTAAGATCTGGCTCGTCTGACCCCCCGGAGTGCTTTTCCTTTCACTCCCACCCCTACTCTGACCTTCCCAGGTTTAAATTCAGTGGGAAAAAGGTGTAAAGAAGGGACACAGCAATGTCTCACTCCAGTGCCAAGCTCAGTACTTCCGTCAGCAGCCGATGCAAGCGGCCCCGTGACCGCTGGCAGCAGGGCAAAGGGCTCATTTGAGGGTTTGGTAACCGTCGAGCTTCACCCCAGCGCAGGACCAAGGCCTGAAGCACAGCTTCCGTACGGGGCAAGCTACACGGCCAGATGCTCCCAGTAAAAACAACTGCCCTCGAACAGACATTACCCTTAACAAAGGCAGCAGAGTAACACGATATCTGAGCGCAGATCGCTTGACGGGAGGGAGCGCAGCATCACATGATATCCGCACACAAAGGCAAGTTTGCTCATCACAGACCTGCAAGAGCATCGTTCAGAGAAGACAGCTTCAAAACTGTCTCAGCATACACCTAAAAGCAAGTTCTCAGACACAGGCAACGCTAGATTCAAAGCTCAGGAACAGCTCTTTGTGAAGATTTCTGATCAGCGGTTGAAATTAACTGTGCCAGTCTGCAAGGAAGAGGCTACTGTGGATGGATTCTACGGCTTGTATCTTCTGTACAGTTTCACCCATTCACAAAAACGCTACGAGTATCACAACCTGTTCTGCCAAAGCACAGATAGGCCACACCAACTCTGCAAACCACAAAAGAGCTGATAAGGGGAAAGCTGGAAAGAGGGGAGGAAGAAAACAAACAGAAGCTGTGTTCTAATAAAACCCTGTTCCAAACACTCTTGAGGACAATATATTAACTGAAATACTTATAGTCTTCTTCAAGCATTGAAATTTGCAAATTCAACAGTGTGAAAATCTCTTTGCTCTTCCTGAGCAAGCACCCCAGCCAGGCAGCAGACCACAACGACGATACACCACGGAGAAATCCCCAAGCCAGCACATCGGGTCCCTTGTGCAATCCCACCCAGAGCCAGGTACCTTGCAACTGCCTGTCAGGGACAGAGAAACCCATGGATTCAGAGGAAGCAGACTCTTAAACTGACTTTCTGAAGATTTCAGGGTGGTTCTTCTCCCCTATAGAAGAGTGGGGATCTACAATACCCAACTTTAAATACCCAGCTTAGCCAATCTAGTCATGCTCCTTCTATGTCAGGAGGGATTTTCAAAGGACAACGTAAAGCAGAAAACTAAACCAAATGTTCCGATTCCCCTCCCCCAAGATACCCCTCTACTACAGAGAAATCTCTGCAGAAAAAATCAGCTAGACTAGACATTTCATTTCAGCACGGTATTACGTTCGAAATTCTCTGGGTATCAAGTTAGCCCAGCCATTTCAGTGTCAAGGTAAGAAAAGCCCCAACCAGTTCACTGTGATACGAGGAAGCATTCATGAAAATTCAGCAGATTTAACGAAACATACGTCAGAAAACGTTCTTCAAGAACAGAGCTATGTTTTCTGTCACTTGGTGTACGTGATTCAGGACTCGCCCCATGTCACCAACCCTAGCCCAGACAACAAGCCACATCGTCTGGGCCACAGCAGCCCTCAGACTCTCGGTGCTTTCCACAGGCAGACCAGGAAATCTCGGTCCTGAACAGTTAACTGTCACGTAAACACGATCTCGCTTTGGGAGAACGAATGCTAGGGCTTCTGCTTCCTTAGCTTCCAGGATTTTTTTAGAGCTCCTTGCCACGACTTCATGGCAAACTCTGGTCATGGTGCCTGCCAACAGGCACCAAACATTGTCACACAGCGTCAAATCCAGACACTTTCACAGCACCAAGCAGCGCAATTTCAGTAGCAGTGCTCTGGAAGGGCAGCTGCCGGGAGAATTACCTTCTGTCTCCGCCTGATTGTAAGTTCCCAGTTAAGAAGTTGCACGGTCACACTGCCAAAAGGCAAAACTGAGCAGAAAACCCAGTCCCAGCCCTGCTGCCCTCACTATTCTTCACCAACTACATGTGAAAAATTCCCCACATTCAACAAGATGATCCCTGCAGAGTTCTATTGTCTCCAATTATTAATTAAACATGCTCTCAAAGAAAGTAAATCCCTAAAATCATTTGCTTCTACGAAGCAACTCCCATATTACCCCAACTGCAATTCAGACGGTCTAAGTGTATCCATTCACTGTAACTCAGCAGGGACCACCACAGAGAAACCCTCGCTTCGCCCCAGCTCAAGAACATACGTGCATGCACAAGCCACAGGAGACCCCATCCAAGGTAACCCAGTCAATCGCCCTAAAAACCTGCTCAGTGTTGATAAGTTGCCCCAGCTGAGTATCTTGACTGTCTTTCATTCCCCTCAGGAGTAAGAGATGGCTGTTTTGATTTGCAATGATATACACAACCTTTCACAACCAAGACAAATCCAACCTAGGCCATGACTCACCAGCAGTCATCTCGCACCTCTTCACTCACTTACCTGAAGTGAGGTTCTGATCTCTACCCGTTTTTTGCAGGACAAACAGCATACAAACACCCCTGTGTAGCTATTTGTAACATTGCCCAACCAGCCTGGAGAGGAATCGGGCATCACAGATGAACGACAGCCTAAACCTCTTCAGTTTTAATCTCAGAATTACTGGTGGACATTGACACTCAACCTCACTCAACCTCATCTTGCTGCCTTTTGTGGATGAAAAGAGAAGACTATGTTTTGCAGTCAAGACTTGGCCGACAGAAGTGTCTTCCCTGTAAAGTTTGGCGATTCAGCATTTATAGTTGCAGACAACTGAAATATGCTTAGGAGTTCAGAGATTGCAATCTCGAAAAAGAAAGTCCAATTTCACCATTACTTCAGTGTCTGCAAGAACAAAAAGGAATGTATAATATATGCTATTTGTGTGGGTAGCTTATCTTTGATAACTAAAGATGCTGCTGTCATTTTGCGTAATTGCTTAATTTTATATAAAAGCTTGCCCTCTGCCCCGCCTTCTGGAGGAAAAGGGAAAAATACAAAGGGAGAAGAAAGTTTACAGGTAAAGCACAAAAAGAGCCAGCACTTTCCTGCTGTTCACAACAAGAGGACACTACCTATTTCCCATGGAGCAGAGAAACTTTTTTAAAGTCATCCCTATTAAAACCACTGACAGTTCAATTCTCAGAGCTGCTGGTCAAAATACAAACAAGGGGGAACTGCCAGCACGTTAAAAAATGAAAAGTGAGGATCCCACAAGTAAGTTCTGACTCACAGCACTCATAGCTACTTGACAACTCCTGATGAAATGCTATCATTTGGTAAAAATCACTGGAGTATTATCACCAACAGAGACAGATGTCTGTCTACCTATGTAACAACGAAGAAACTGGGATTCAACAATTTTTAAAATCCCTCTCCCTTTAATCACGACCTCCCAAGCTCTAGGCAGCCATTAACCTATATTACCCTATAATTATTTTTTCTGACTTTCCATTATCTTTTAGCTACTGAGTTTCCTAACCAGTCTTCAAGGCAACAAGGCAAGGGACCTCACTGCACTAACTTTCAAAGTTTAAAATCATAACTCCAGTGATACAAGTGTATCCATAAGAAACTGAGACTTAGCAGACATCCATAACGATTCCCCACCTCTCTGCACGTCCCAGTACTTCCTTCCATTTCTGTTCTTGCTGGACAAATTCAACCCTACCCCGGTTAAGCCCAAACTGAATTAAATCATTCTGTATACATAAGACTAGTTCTTTCCTCCAAGGAATTTATAATTTAAGAAGCAGATGCAGAGATGGCCAAAAAGTCAAAAGGAATGGCAGTATCAGGATTACATATATCCTGCATTGCGCTTCCCATGAGTAAAACCCCGAGGCAAACAGAGACCCATGGAAAAAGCGGCACTCAGGAAAGCCTGAAGCAATAAACACAGAGATGAAACTGCCCAGCAATCACTGGAGTATACTGTATCGAGTAAGACACTCAAGAAAAGGGTTGCTACCCCATCTCAGGCTTGACTTTGAAGAAATTAAACACAAAGATTGGTTTAAAGATGTCTGCTGAATGCAAAACACCAGGACTGTCTGACAAATACCTTACAGTCAATGTAAAAACCACCAGGCAGTAGAACAGGTAAGGTTCCAACGTTAATTGTACTATGGTGGGTATTTCCTGAGCTTCAGATCACAGAACACATGGGGGAAAAACAGAGAAAGCGTCACACGCAGCCTTGTGAGCTTACTCCTGCGGGTACATTTTGTCCACACAACCTTCTCAGAAGCGCTCTGCCTCCAAAGAATACACACGTTATTTTTCAAAAGTTCATTTAAACTTGTACAAGCTAATGAGTTTTTCTTTCATTAAGTGGTGCATTTATTACTGTCATTTCAACCAAGAAGTTACTGAAGAAAACGAAGCTGACGAAGAGCAACGCATCCACCGACACCAGGGCAAGTCTCTGCAACAGGCAGGACTCCTTTGTTTGAGGAAAAACTGTTTGCTTACTGTTTCTTACACAGCCTAAAGCACATTAAGATCTGTTCCATCGATGTCTCTTGAAACAAGTTTTACATTTAGCGACTGAAAACTTGGATAGTTAACAGAAAAATTACATCTCCCTTCAATGCAGTTATTGCCTTCAAAGTGATAACTAAATGCTATGTTTCCACATAAGGGAATAACTACCACATTCTTCCAGCTGCTTAGTTCATATTGCAGTATTTTATGCAAATTTTCTTCCAGAAGAAGTTAACAGGGCACCTGGGTTTACTTCTCTGTTGATGTATACACTGACTTCAGTGAGGTTGCAAAATTCACTGCAATGTTTGCTTTTAAATGGTCCGGATGGCAACACATCCCCTGGGGAGGCACAGCAGAGGAGCAAGGGCTTGTTCGCTTTTATTTCAAAAACTAGAGGCAGGAGACATTCATAAAGGTTGCAAAAGCTTTGTGTCTGCTGCTCTGACAATATTTCTGGGAATCATCCGGTTTTAAAATGTGCTTACACTTAAGTTCTGCTCCCTTTGCAGAGGAAGCACATCTTCTTCGAGGAGTGAGTTACAGGTCACAGACAGCAAGCTAGAGTGAGTCACACGCTCATTTAAGTCGCAGCGCATCTGACAATGCAGCTACTGAGAAGACTTGTAGTAAACACTACTACCCAGACACGTTTTGGCCCACTACCCTTTCAAAACCGTTAAGTCACTGTAAGAAGTTAGCTGTGTTTCACGACATTCGTAAGGCTGTTCTCATTGCAGCTAAGCACATTAATAGCTCCTTCCCCTCTCAATTATAACCAAAAAAACCCCAAACCCAAAACCCCAAAACAAACAAGCAGAGAAACCCAGGAAAATACACTACCAGCAACTTCCAGAAGTGTGTTTTTCAATATTGGAAATGGTAAAAGCTCAACCTACATGCACTGGCAGTTTTGTAATACCATTACATAAGAATTATTTAACTACAGCAACAGATCTGAAAAGCAGCAGCAGTCACTGGTTCACACATTCCCTCTCCCCCCCCCCAATCAATAAAGGGAATGACAAATTTTGCAAACATGCATTTGACTGTCACAGAGAGCGGACTGGGATTTCAACACCCTCAAGAGCAGCAATGTTTCAGCTTATAGCTAGCAAGGCTCCGCAACCCTGAAAAGAGAAAACAAAAAGCACAACTGTTGCCACTCCAACCGCACAACAACCAGCTCCAGCTTTAAAAAGTGTCATTAAAAGCATCTATCACAAGCCCGATGCGTTCACGTGTGGAGTTTGGAAACATTGAACTTTGGTTTTTTACCTGATGTTCTGCATGAATGTTATCCCCAGTAGGCCAGCGATGTTTGCTGTTATTATAGCCGCCTCCACCACTTCCTCCTCCCCCAAGCTGCTCACCATGCTGCCTCTGGAAGAAGTAATCCACCATGGCGTCGTCCTGGGAGCGGCCTGCGACTCCTATGGATCCGGGAACAGGGCTGGAGTGCGTCCCTGCTGCAAGCGCCTGATTTGCAGCGGGCTGTGGCTGAGCCTGGGACCCTGTTCCAGATGTCAATACAACAGGCATGGTGGGATTAGCTGTTTCTTGAGCGTGCTGTTTCAGGTGGGGGCTGAACGAGTCCTGCCAGAGTACTGCTTTTCTCTTCAAAACACACGCAACGCTCATTCCACCAGCACCTACGGGGGGCGAGGGGAAGGGGAGAGATGGCGAGAAAGAGAGAAGGCAAAGAAAACTTGAAATCCTTACACAGCTTCAGCTTTACATATTCAATAACACACACCCATCTTGTGACTGGCAGGGAAACATCACGATGCCAGATCTGACTCCTTTTAACATAGTCATTTTCTCCATTAACCTAGCAACTAAAATACCATACAAAAACAGCCGCTAGCCAAAAATCACACATCTTGTGCTGCTAAGTGTTATCAGTATACGCGAGATTCACGTACGGTGCCCATTACACCGAAATCAGAACGGCAATTTATGCGATGGACTGAACACCGACTGGAGTGCTGCCACCGAACAGTGCCAGAAAAAAAGCCCCCAAAGCCACCCGTGGAACGCAAATCACAGCCTCAGTGCCTGCCGCGCGTGGCTACACCTGACGAATCGCGAGGCAGATCTTCAGCCAACACACGAGTCCCACTGTGGCACGATGCGCTCACTCAGTCATGCAAACATAAAGGCCACAGTTGGGGTTTTTTCCAAATGCAAACTTAAAAGACTGGATTTCTGCTTATACAGCTAACTAAATCCCAAACACCATGTGCACTCTTTCTGACAACCCAGAAGATGGCTTTGGTCAAGAGATGGTAAAGCACACCAGCATGTTCTGTGCGAGATTCCCCGGAGAACGAGCAGCTAACGTCTTGGTGCCCAGGATCGCGGCAGAACCTTCCAGAGCCAGAGCAGCCAGCAGCCCTGGGCCCGCTGTCGACGGCACCAGGGGAAAGCTGGACAAGTCGCAGAAACCGTCCAACACTGAAAATACCCCAAATGCTTTGCATACACCCAAACCCATCTGCGTGCAGGTGGGCAGAGGGGGCTAACAGCAACTCACCAATTTACTGTCCCCCCATGTACTTCGATAGCAGACCAGTTTGTTATTTTGTTTAAGACAACATTATCAGCTGATCCAGAGAGCAATAAAGACATCACACGTGTGAACAGAAAAGTGATTTACTCCATACGTAACACTCAGCCAAAGCACAGTGAAATCAAATCTGTTTTTAAAGCATGGTATAGTCAGGATTATTATTATTTTTTTAAAAGATCGCTAGTTTATGATTTCAGTTACCTGAATACAACCCTACAAATACCACAGCAAAGTTACAAGGATGGAACTGGGCAGGGGGAAGAGCTCAGCCCCTATGGACTCCCACCAAGGCTGCATACCAGCACGAGAACGCTGCTACTCTTGTAGCTCGGTGGCTGCAAACCTTGGCCCCGCTCCTGACAGCGGCTCCGACAGCCTGAAAGGCGGCTCTGTTTCCTCTCTGCTCATCATAGTAGTTTTGAAAAACAGTCAACTGCTACAAGCAACTCCCAAGAGCAATTTTCTAACAGCGAAGAAAGCCGACACAAAAAATCCAAACCCTACCTTTGATCAAACTTACTCCAGTTTGTCCCACTAATTGAGAAGAGCGTTAATACTTGGAAGAAAATGACTGTACGAACTGCAGAGAGAAGATTTTTGTTAATTGCACCTACAACCTGTATTTGTTGACACACACGCATGGCCTCCCTGGCCATGTAAACAAGCAACTCTGCAAGGCTTTTTATACATTCAAGAACTTTCACAACATAAATACCAGTAACATTCAACAGAACTAACTCCTCCGTCTTTCAAAAAGTCTTGAAATCGCTACCTGCCCCAAATACTTCACAAAACACTGTGACAACACCCAATATAACTAAACCTTCACTGATTTTTTTAAGAATATGATACTACAATTTAATGGCAGTTTCCCTTTAATAAACATTATCAGAATCATTCAACGCCATGAAATGAAGCACTAAAGCTCCTCTAAGCAATAAGAAGAAAAAAAAAAAGAATTACTGGTAAGAAATTCACACATCACCACGTTGGGGTGTCTTAATTCCCGACAAGGAAATCTGAGCAGCCTCTGTGAACAAAGGTTACAAGTTATCTGTGGACACTCTTTAAAAAACAAAACAAACAAAAAAAAAAAACAGGAAGATACAATGAATCCACAAAATGTGTCCAGGAATTACCACAAGGTAACAAGTTGGGAGGGGAAGCCTGCACAGGCACCCTGTTACTTTCCTCCCTCAAAAGGGAGCGGGGCTGCAAGGTCCCTCTGTTCACAGGCACAAACTCATTTCTACTTTACACAGCTTGTTAGTAATTGAGCTACTCCAAAACCAGGGGGGTTTTGAGGCTCCAGACAATCTCAGTCAAGGTACTACGAAGAACCGCACGAGTGCCTCCCGCTCCCAGATGCTTCCTCTTGCGTCTGATGCAGCCGAGGCAGCTCCAAACACGAGAGGAAAAACTTGGCAAAGGCGACATTTTGAAAGGGAGCAAAGGGGAAAAGAGCATTCTGGGTAGTTCAAGTTTACTTCCAAGACGTGTTTTTATAGAAATGCCGCCTTCAACGTAGCGGCCAGCTGAATCCTGTCATTCAAAGCACAGCGAGCATCTGAAATGTGTGGTCACCTACACAAGGCACGTTCACCAGCTGAGCAGCAGCTGCCGGCCTCACCGCTGCTAATGGCTGCTAGGACCCCGGTCATTCCCAAACTCCCAGTAAAAAATCCACAATTAACTTTTCCCAGGTAAACGGTTTCCCTGGAAGAGTTAGGTATTTACAAACAAAGGGTTCCACGCTGCCACAACGCCCTCAGAGCGGACAATTTTCCTTTTGCCTTGATAAAAACACAGCATGTAAATAAACTGCTCTGTGCTATCATTACAAGCAAAATACTTCAGCTTAGGGGATGTTCCACAAGCAACAAAAACTTCAGGTACGTCTCCAAGCAAGTTTTACAGCCTAAGCAGCGAGGACGCTGAATAAGGCAGCTCTAATCCGCACCGAGTGCGGCTCCGCATTCAGAGCTTCGCAGCTCTGATCCAATATTCCCCTAAAAATCCCAGACAAGACCCAAAAACCCAGTCAGCGCCAGACGCGCGTTTCAAAAAGCTCAGTCGTGAACTAGGAGAGAGAGTTTGGGGCGGGTGGGTTTCTTTTTGGAAAGTTGGGCTGGGGATTGCAGCACGGCCATTGTTCGAGCGCTGTGTGGCCTACAAGAACTTTCAGCGTTAAACCTTGTGTTTTCCTGCAAACCTGGGCAGACGCAGCAGAAAGAGGCAACTCGATCACCCACCAAACTGCTTAAACCGGGGTTAAAACACCGTCAGACAAACGCTGCCCCTTACCCCACCTCCCTCGCTCTTCATAAAGGAAATTCCTTACTCATGATCTGTCGAATAAATCCTCTGCTCCGAGCAAAGTTATTAAACATTGACCAAAAAAAACCAGAGGATTTCTCAGGTTGGGGCAAGAGACGGGCTCTTAAAATGCCGAGTTTGCAATGTAAAAGGGCCAAACGCTGTTAGTTACGCGAAAAGGAGAAAAAAACGGGGAGGAGGGGGGGGA
>Ga0181612_102238_pt1 | contig 10106 bp, 6 predicted proteins | sample HoacroProtozoa21_FD_119630 | JGI IMG/M metagenome (GOLD analysis project Ga0181612, IMG submission 119630) | Hoatzin crop microbial communities from Cojedes, Venezuel. Combined Assembly of Gp0051906, Gp0051904, Gp0051908
CCACTGCCTGGTGGAGGGAACAGCCGGGGATGTGTCAGCATCCGTAGTTGGCTGAACACAGCAGAGCAACACCCCGAGGTGGTACTGGTGGCAGAGTTAGTGTAACAGCTCAGGGAGTAAGCTGTTGGCATCAGGATCATCCTGTTCATGAGAGGTGGGAGGGTAGTCACAGAGCTTTAACAGCTTGCTTTCAGCCTTGGCCAGGTTGTGGTGCTTGTGAAAAGCGTAGTGTTGGTATCTTCTTGATCCTGAAAGCATTAGAAACTGAAAATCATCAGGGACTGCCTAGGACCTAACGCAGCTCGTGGCGGTGGGAGGCCCCTGCTGCATGGTCAGGGCTGGCATTGCCTGTGCTCCTAGAGGTATTGCTGGCTTTGTTCTGCAAACAGAGCAGGGAAGGGAGCAGGAGGTACAGACCTGGTGGGTATCACATGTGAAAGCTGCTAGCTGGTTGCCTTAATGTGCTGGCATGCTTGAAAGCTCTATGTTTGTGACTCTTTTCTGTTTAATTGTCTGTTTCGGTCGAGGAGCAGCATTAAAAACAATGTGCGGGAGGGGGTAGGAGAGCAGGAGGGTTAGCGTCCAGCTTTCCTTCAGAATGACTCAGTTTGCCTCTATGAAATGGTTGTGTTTTATGCTGCCTTCGTTCACAAATGGATTCAGTCTTTTCCCCAAAGCAGACGGTGTAAAGGCAGATGAGGGCATTAGAGGGAAGAGGAGATGAAGAGGGAGAGGAGACTGGGAAGAAAACAGTCCCTTCTGGAATTAAACGTGAAAAGGATAGGGCAGGGCTGGATGGGAGGAGGGCAGGGGAGGGTGGCACTTGGCTTCTGAAGTTGAGTTTACAGCACACTTAAACACCCAACAGTAACAATGAGAATGCCATCCAATAATGCTATTAAATACAGAAGAACTGAAAGCACGGAAATTACCCAGCTGTAAGAGGCTCATGATGAAGCCACTGTCTGGAATAATTAGCCCTCCCACCTGGTTAGACGCACGGTCATTGTCTTCCCTGCCCTCGCCATCCCCTTCACTCCAAATAAAATTGCTCCCCATCCCCACTTCTGCTGGGGTCCATATCTCATAGCCTGGGGGAGCTTGAGCCTGTCTTTATTCCTTGCCTGCTTGCCGTGGCCCTGATATACCCCAGAAGAGCTGGAGTGCTACTCCAGTTGTAATTGACAGGATCAAAGCCGCCTGGGGTGCATTAGCACTGCTGCTGGAGGACAGGCAGCGGGTAGAAAATAAACAGTTTCGGAAGCTCTGGGGACATTTAGCTGTGTTGCAGGCAGCAGGAAAGATTTTGCTGTTGTAAGCTGTGCACTCAGGCTAGGGTGGGGGCACTTTGCTTTTGCAAGTGATGCTTTAGCTGCAGACACATACAACAAATGCATTTTTGTGGGCTTTTGTCTGTTTGTGTCTTGGAATTGTTCTGATGCTAACACACGACTGTTTTACAACTACGGCACACCTAATCCATTAGTAGGTTTATAGAGAAGAGTTGTCAGAATGTATCTATAATGAACTGCAGACCGAGGGAGGATGACTCCAACAGCTGATCTGCAATAAAAATCTTAAAGCATCTTCTCCTTGACATTCCTGTTACTGAGGTCAGGCTGTAATTTATCTGAAGATGGTGACAACTGAGCAATATCACAGTGGTAACATGCGGGAGATGGAGACCTCTGAATGTCTGGGCTGATTTCTGCTTGCACTGTCTCTGTCTGGCTGATGAAGATTTGCTGTTCACTCTACCCATGATCTCTGTGTCCTCCATTTTTTGTTTTTTTTCTAAAAAGTGGTGAAAAGTTCCCTCTGTTCTGTTATGGTAACTCAAAAGAAAACAGGTTTGGGAGTAAAGCAAAAGAGCCCCACTGGCTTCACGTCGTTGGAGGAACTGGCAGAGGAGATACCAGGGCAAGCTCTGGGAAATGTCCCACCACTGCAGTGCTCCTCTTGCCCTCCGGACAAATCCGCGTGCTCTGTCAGCCAGGGTTACTGCTGCCCAGGAGGGTGCTTGTTCTGGGTGCGTGGGGAGGGAAGCCAAGCCTGCAGGAATGTATCCTGCAAGAAAACAGGTCCCAGGGTAGTGTGCTGTATTCCTCCAAGCGGTGCATTTTTTCCCCTTTCTGTGGTGCCACTTTGTAAAAGTAGAAGGCAATAATACACCAGTGTCAGGTAAGTATGAATTAATCTGTGTAAAGTTCAGGTTAGGTTTTTGGATAGAAGCATGCTCAGTGTTTTTTTACCCCTAAGAGCCTACCCTGTGATTGATGTGTAGCAGTGTACCAGGGAGCGTTTGTGTAGGCCTAGACAAACACTTGTTTTATATCGGAGCGTTCTGCAGGGAGGCTTGTTGCTTGCCACAAAAGAACTATTTTTAAAGAACAGATGCTGCAACAGTGTGTGGTTAACGCTTCCCACAGTCAGCTGCAACTGTGTGTCCTTGGAGAGCAGAAGAGCATTGGGACAGAACATCTGCATAGATACAGGAGAACTGTCAGCTCTGAGAGCCTTTGGATACATAGCATCAGATCTACATTCAGGATTTGTGTCTGCAAATACCCTAGAAAGCAACTACTCATCCCCCTAAAACTAACCTCCACACCATGTATTGATCATTTGGTACACCTCTCCACCCCAATCTTTTCTTCACTTGCTCTCTTTCTAAGGGTCTCTGGACCTGCAGTTCTGCTTTTCTGATCAGAATCCTCTCATTAAACTTGCTAGGTCATTGTTTAAGTTTTCCCCATAGATCAGATCTTGCTACATTTATTTTTAGTTACAATCTTATACCTCCTGCGTGGTGAGCACAGCGGCATAGAAACCAGCAGTAGTCACAGCCCTGCAGGAGTTCGTTTTTTTTTCTTGCTCTCCCTCCTTCTGCTCCCTATAACATGCACATTATGTAAAGAAAGAAAAGTCGGAGGTCACGTTTAGACGGGATGTATATGTATACATTTTCCCTTGTGTTGCTTCATATTCAGCTGAAGCTGGCCTGTGCTGCAGAACTTCACACAGGAAAGAAATGAGTTAGTCAGCAAAAAAGGTTGTTGTCATATGCGTGTGTCATCAGACACTTCTGCACACAATACTTGCTTCTTCAATATGTTAATCCTTTAGGCTCTGCAGTCTGAATGTTTGTCGATGAAACATTAGATCAGTATCCTCCCGATGTGCAGCCAGGCAGATGTTTAGAAGGCAGTCCTGCCTCCTTTCCTCCCTTTGTAGAAAGAAGTGTTTTCTTTCCCAGCGTGGTGGTGGTTGACATTAACAGCTATAAATCACTTTGAAGATAAAACCATATCTCTGATTAGAGAAAAACAGTTAATGGGACATGCAGTAGCTGTGGCAGAGATTCAGAAGATGAGAAACTAAGCACTGCAAAGCTAAGTCTTCACCAGAAGCAAGGATCAGTGGGAAATTGCCACTTGTGTCTCTTGTTCTGCAGGTTGTAAAAGCCTGGAGGCATTGCTGAAAGTATTAGTGGACCTTCAAGATGAGCTGCTTTATCAATACCCAGGCACGAGGCATCTGGTAGATGGAAAGCAATCAAAAACTGAGAGGTAAATACAAAATAAGACAAGACCTTCCCAAATCCTTTGGTCTCCAACTCTCCAACAAACAGGACAATGCACAGCCTTCCTGACCATACTCACTCTCTGCTGTTCTCTCAGTTGCTGCTGTATCTGGGTGAGACACACTCTGGACAAATGAGCATTTGAATGCCTGCTGCCAGTGTGGGAAGGCTGTTTTGTAATCTTTCTGATAATGGAGGAGGGGCTAAACCATGGGTCTTTGCCAGAAATCGCACCACGGTGTGGAAAAAGCGTGGGTGGTAGTGGAGGGGCCATTAAGAATTCATATACGTTGCCTTAGAGAGGTGTAGGGTAGACTAAAGTCTGCATATTTTTGTTGTAGCGATGATGAAATCCCTAGCAGTAGTGATGAAGAGCAAGTGGATAAAGCTCAGCAGAAGAGGAGGAGCCTCCCCAAACGAAAGCTGACGTTGGACGAATACGCAGATTTCATAGCCAAGCGGTATGCTGACTTCAGGACGTACCGGAACAACGTCTTGCAGAAGTGGCATGAAAAGACAAAGCTGGCATCTGGCAAAATAGGAAAGGCAAGTCCTTGTTTGTGTGTGCTGACATGCTTATCGTTTAGCAGAGATTGGTGGAACAAGTTGATTTGAAAGGCTCATATCATGAATGTTCCAAGTTAGGCAGAGAGTTACAGCAGGAAGAATGAAATGCACAGGTATACACTTTTCCCCAACCTTAAAGGAGTTTGGAATGAAGCTCAGCCCTCAGATTTCAAAGGCATAAGCTGGTCTCTTTTGTTTTGAGCAAATGGGCAGGAAAAAGATTTTCAGGGGCAAATGATTTCCCGAGTTTTGGGAAAAACTCTTGGGTAGTATTGGTGTTCTTCCAAACAGGCATCTCATCGTAGCCAGACTCCAGCAGCGAGTAAGCTCTCTGAAGATGCAGCTATTGCTGAGCCACAAGCTGTTTGTGTTTTATAACAGGGGCTTCTGTGACTCTCCTCCTCCATGAAGTGTACACTTTAATACAATGGGTAATCATTTCACCCGAAGATCCAGGGTCTCCTAACATCTCTGAGTTAGTATTAATCATTGGGAAGTTCATCTGAGCCAGAACAGCAAAGGCATTCTATTAAGCCAGGCATCAGGTTGCCTCAGGTTGAAAAGGGAGAGAGAGGGAGAAACAAATAAAAATCCTAGCAGAAATCCCTGCAACGAAACCCAAACCCCCTCCTCTTGGAATGCTGTCTGCTTATCCGCTGACATGGAAAGACAGAGGAACACTGCTGCCTTGAGGAAAGGCTTTCTGCATTATCTGACACTAGTTAATGTTGTTGCAGGGTTTCGGTGCCTTTGAGCGTTCAATCTTGACTCAGATTGATCATATTATGATGGACAAAGAGAGATTGCTACGGCGGACACAGACCAAGCGATCAGTGTATACAGTGCTGGGAAAGCAGGAACAGAAAGCTCCTCCGGTGCCTGAATCTTTGCCTGATAATTCGGTAAGGGTATTTTGTTTATGTAACTCACCCTGTAGCAGCAGTGAAACTCCCCGCAAGACAGACAGCTCGAGCCTCCCGCAGGTGATAGTCTTGTTTGTGAGAGGTTTATGAAGGAGATCTGAGCGTTGATTCCTGTAATGTAATGGCGAACAAAAAGACGTAGATGTTTCACTTGCAGTTTTCTGGTGTTTGCATGATCTCCTGTGCCGGCTCTTGACAGGGGCAAACAAACTTTGGTCTGTGATTGTGCCTCTCCTCTGCTGTGGGAAGTGATGCTCACTAAATCCGCTTTTTGAGGTAGAAGCTACAAAACTCTGGAGTTTAGAATCTTTAACCCAGAAAGTCACTTCTAAAATCATACTGCATATAACCTACAGAATATGTTAGTAGTAAGTCTGTTATTAATTTAGTATTTAAGAATGAATAAATACTCAATTCTGAGAGATCCTGTAGAATTACTGTGCTTGCAAGATATATTTTTGCCATTACGTTAAAAATATCTGTAGTATTTTGCCAGAAAGACTTTGCACAATCCTATTTATTTCCCAGTAAGGGTATCATAAATCTGTTTTGGCGTTGGCAGCATTTCTGCCTTGCCTTTAAGTGTATTCCTAGTCCTTAAAAGCTTGTTATGTTTGGAGCTTTTCTCCATTCCTTCATATCTTCGAGTGTGTTTTCAAGCTGCTGCACGTGATGTTGTCAGAGTTAGGGACAGAGGTACGCACTTACGAGCTCTCAGTATTTCCTTTGCGCTTCTAGGAAGTCCTCCCTCAGTCAGATTCCAACAAGCACCTGAAGGACATAGATGAGGAGATATTTGATGATGATGACTTTTATCACCAGGTAGGTAATTGTAAATCTGCATTGGAATTGCGGCTCATGTTGGTTTTTAACACTTGCAGAGCTGATGCGGTCAGTTCGGTGCTCGAAGTTTCTCTTACCAGTGAAACTCAGTTACCTGTTTTAACATCCAATATCTCTGTAGATACCTCAGAGGACGTCACTCTCAACTTTCGATACAGGGCTGTGTGAGCTCAGACTTGCATGGTGGATGTAAGCTTTGCTGCTGACTGGCGCTGCTGTGCTTAGCGAGTCAGGGCTGCAGGCTAGGGTCTGTGCCTGTTCTCGCTGCTGAACATTGCTACACAAGAGAAAAATTACTGAATTCTCTGAAGGTGACTGTTCTCTGTGGGTAGAGTCCCATTACGAAAAACGATTCTAGTAGATCCTCAAAAATACTGAAGTTACTCTCATCTCAACCTAAATCATCTCCTCTACCTACCGAATGAAAAAGCTGCAGGGCTGCTCTAGCACTTTTCTTGGAGTTGTGCCAGCTTGGATTTAGGCCAGTTAGTCTTTGTATTTGCAAAATTCTTAGAACCAGTATCTGCACCCAGGGCATGGAGGCTGCAGCTTAGGGAAACCTTGTGTTTGTAACTTATTTAATAAATGACAATGCCAGCTTTAGGAAATACTGGAATTGCCATATATTGAGGAGTATGATTCACTGTAAGTCCTGCCCAAGTGCATGAAAAACTAGTTTTACTCTCATGATCCGCAGAGAACTTTAACTTCAGGATGAAACAAGTATCATTAGATCATTAGAAAGGCAGAAATTTCTGATCTGAATAGTTACTAGAGTGGATAGTAAAGTGTTAGGGCAGTGGAAGAGAGCTGTTGCCATGTGACTGTGCTCTGGTAACTGATTTAACCAGAAGCATTTAAATACTTTCAAAATTTGGGGTTTCGTGTACAGAGCCAGGACTAAAGGTGAATAAAAAGATGTATTAAATTGGTAATTCTTATCTGTTTTACGGATAAGAAATACAGAGGACTTGAATGCTGCCTTTTTATCCCCCTCCAAGAAGGTTTTCAACACACTTCCAAACCTACTGCTGTAGATGTCCAAGAAAGTTTTTGCAGTAGACCTCACCTAGTGCAGAATTAGGAGAATTTGAATCTTTAATGTTTGTGAGGGATCTACTCAGGGCAGCCTGCCTCAGAGGCAGGGTTATATTCCGAGCTGGCTCCTCTCCAGGCTGTGTATTTATTGTGAGAGCATCTCTGTGAGTGTTGCTGTGAATTGAGCAGCATCTCTTGGGCAGGCGAAGGTGCCGGCTTCGTCTGTGTCGGCTCTGAAATCCCCATCACAGAGCGCCTGTCTTGTTGGCGGCAGTGGTTGAAGAGGCCAAAGCTGTAACGCAGTGAAATAATACTGAGGTGGAATATGGGGTCCAAGTGGACCAGAAGCCCAGCTTTGGGGGCCAGGTGGACCCTAAGAACACAGAACAAATTAACTTAGTGTAACAAAATTGTGAGGTGGTCGAGGAGAAATAGCTGTGATTGACAGTCCGTGGAGCTGTGCAGAGAAGGTACTCATTGGCCATGAAATGTTAAATTTTTAAAAGAACAATAGCAATAGATGAATGGCCCATCTTTCCTTCTAATAACTTTAACTTCAATAAATTGTGATTTCAGAAATATGACTAGTCACAGCTTAGCTTTTCCCCTCACTGGTTAATTGGGGTGCTGGGGTTAATCTAAATTAAAACTTAAACTAATAGAGGTCATTGAGGGAAGAGAATCACCTGAGTAAAACAAATGGGTCTGCCAGGCACAACTGTATCTTGGCCATTTCCCAAGAGGCAAGTGGCAGCAAATTGGAGTTGTTTCAGCGTTCGGTAGAGGTGAAGGATGGGTGACACCGGTTTAATGTACGGCACCTCCGGAAACGTTCCAGATTGCATTCCTTGCTCTACCAACTGCTGCCTCCCGCGCACAGTGAATGGGAGCGGGACCAGCCAACAACATCTGGCAGCACAGCAAGGAATGGGTGCAACTTTCGAAACCCCATAGACTCTAAATATGGTGCTTAGCCCGGTGGAGGCTTTAATCACTTACCACTCTCTGGCAGCGGGCTACGACAGCTTATCCCAGCCTCGTACATCACGCACAGACATCTGCTGAGCCGCGAGGCAGCTACACATTCATTTTCCTTTCCTGCTTGGTGTTTTGTGGTTTTTTTTTAATCCTTTCCTCCCTCTTTCCCTCCCTCCCTTCCACCCTTCTCCTCTCCTCCCATCCCCAATATGCTTCTTGGGAGAGATGATCTGTAAAGATTACTGCTTCATTGTGTGCAAGTAATTGTGGGGATGCCAGCCCCTTGCCAGACACGGCGCAGCACCTGTTCCGCTGACCTGGTTAATGTCTGCTGTTGAGTGGGATTTGGCAGAGATTGGAGCTGAAGCCAATTCAGTGATAAGGCTAAAGAAAATGGCTGTATGTTTTCTGTCACCTCCCAATTAAATTGGTTTCATAAAGTGCTTTCCTTTATTTGTCAGGGTGGTAAGCTGAAGCTGAACATCGCATTCAGAAAGGGTAGAGTGCATTACAATAGAGCGCTGACAATACAGTGAATGTGTTTTCTTTCAGATGGGTCATAACTGTGCAGCGCTTTTGTGTGCGTGTGTGATTGCGTGTGCGGATGTACATATATATATAAAATGTAGAAAAGGAGCTGGGTCTTCGGGAGCAATCGTCAGCCACGTCTCTGGTTGCTGGACCTGATGTTGCTCAGAAACTCTGACCTCTGTGCATAATACTTATTGGAAAATATATGCGTACATTTCAACGGGTGCTTTTTTCTTTGTATTTAAATTTAGATCCGAACTTTTTTAGTATCGCTTTGATTTTTCCAAACAACATTTTATAATGACTAGTTTATTTTGATTACTGCTTATGGTTTATTAAAGGCAAACATTCACATAAAGAAAGACACTGGAAACCAACTTCCTGTGTATTTCAGTGTGAAATTAAGCAAGTAAAAATGAACGAGATCTGATGAATGTGCACAAGTTAATGATAACAGAATAAGTAGCTATACTCTTTTGTTATAGATTATAATGCAAATTTTTTTAATGAATTTGTTTTTCCTGTGGAAAACCAATTTTCTTGTCCAGGTCTTGGTATTCAGTGGAATTCACCATGTGGTGCTGCTGGAATTTTACGACTATTCAGGATTTAATTCTGTTTTGTCTGTTTATCCCACTTTGCCTTTTCTCATATTCTTCACTTGCTTTATAAGCAGTTACAGTTTTTATTGTGGTGGCCTATGTTGAATGGTAATGTAAAGCTGAGCTGAATAATGCCAGTGAAATATTTTTATTTGGGTTGCAGTGGATGGGAATAGTTAAACTGTTTCAGAAGTATCCTCATTACTGACAGTGGTGAGAGGCTAGACCCCATCTCCTTTGCTTTTAAACTCTCCTTCATATATGGTTTTAAGGGAAGAAAAAGGCTTTTTATTTTTAGAAGTCATGTTTACGTAGAATTCATTACAGCTGATACTGCAGCATTAAGACTTAAAATTCCAGCTTGCTACCAGGGAGCTGCTGGTCTGACATGCTACAGTGGAGATTTTATTATTAGGTTGAAATACTCCTCTAGTAAAGGAGGGAGTGGAAATTGGGTTATTTCCAACAGGAATTAGGTTAGTGTTCATATGCTAAGCGTTCCACTGGTAGCAGCTCTTCCCAGAACAAATGTTCATCATTGATGGCAGCAGGTATGCCTAAGGAGAATTAGGAATATACATAATCCCTTTTTTCCTCCACTCTCGGGCTCTCTTCTCCCCTGTATTTTCGTTGTATGTCGCAACAGCCCGCAATGATCAGTTTTGCCTGTGATCACCACAACCTCCAGAAGCTGAACGGAGCCAAAGTGGATGGGGAACATTCGGCGAAACGCTAAGATGATGATGATGGCATCTCAGAGATGCCAGGAGCTTGCCAGGCAGGACTGCCAGTGGGTTGGCAAGGACCGTCATTCCTCAGCTACTGCATTGTGTTGAAATGAGCTGTTACTGTCTGGGGTTTACTCCCGGGGTGAGCATGCTTGAACAGCGAGGAAGAGGCTTGCTCCCTTCCGTATCTGTACCCCGAATGACTTAGGAAAGGAGTTGATCCTGTAGAAAACGTTGAATTGTGGGACTTGTAACTTTCTTCATGGAGAGGCACTGTACATGCCTGCCCACTCGTGCGCACTCTGACAGATGC
>Ga0181612_133465_pt1 | contig 10106 bp, 8 predicted proteins | sample HoacroProtozoa21_FD_119630 | JGI IMG/M metagenome (GOLD analysis project Ga0181612, IMG submission 119630) | Hoatzin crop microbial communities from Cojedes, Venezuel. Combined Assembly of Gp0051906, Gp0051904, Gp0051908
CTCCATCCCGCCAAGTGTCATTGCTTCAAAGCAATAGAATTGCAGATAATCTGAAAAAAATTTTCCATATCCTCTAGGGTTTGGTAAGTAAGACAGTGTGGTGCTGCAAATCTAGGGCAAAAAAGAGGTGGCAGAGCAGTGTTAAGGGCAGCGACACAAGCTGTTCCACACCTTCACCAGAGCAGGAGCAAAAATTCCAGTATTCTTTCCAGTTTATTTCTTCTTTGTCCCAGAACTCGTAGATGAATCCAGACAGGAAGCTATTAATAAATGACTTGAAGAATTGTTCTGCTGTGGAGTACCAGGGCTGTCCCGTTCTAGGGTCCTGTGCTGCAAAATGGCTATGATTCAGCTGAGATTTGACTGATCACTTAAATTAGCGAAGTGATTCAATTAAGGCCAGAGTAAGCAGAAAAGCTGATTGGATAAAAGAGAAAATACTGTGAATTATGAAGAAAAGGTGAACACTGATTGTTTTTTTTGTGTGTGTGTGTGCGCACACTAAATACATACAAATTTAGAACCATGTATCCAGATTAGGTATTTTACTGTACTAATATTTGGAAAGGAGATAACACAGGATATTAACATTCTATTACCTTGATATCTGTAATAACGAAAGACATCTATACTTAAAATAAGGAATAAGTAGAGCATGAAATGGTATAAGGTGTCCATGGTGAGAAGTTAGAAAATTGTTCAGAACAAAGCAAGCTTACAGCAAACTATGAACTTGGCACTGAGAGATCTTGGCCAACCAGATGACAGCAAGTAACTTGCCCAACAACTTTATCACATTGAATAGCACAGAATAAATTCCGGAAAGCTGGTTTTAACTAAGCTTACGGAATTTAACCTACGAAATTTTTACTAGGGTTCCTGAAAACTTTCCTTGTGCTTACCAAGTTGCTAGTCCAAACGCAGCAAAGCGAATTGGAGAATGAGTGAACTTCCTTGCTTGTTAAGTACGGCAGGATGCTGCTGCTCGGGAAGCGGCGTAGCTGGGAACGGAGCCGGCAGTTGCGTGTCCCCGTGGCAGCGCAGTAGACTTCTGCGCAGAGACCGGAGCCCCGCCACCACTCCTGTCTGCCGTCCCGTTGCCAGAGCCTTCCCTCTCCGCTTCCTCGCTGCTCCTCGTCCGTCCGTCCGTCTGCAGAGGCGGCTTTTGGCACCTCTTGGAAGACGTGACTCAGGGCAGAGGTGGTGTGACCCCGCGCTGGGAACGGCAGGGGCCCCGACGCTGCGATGAAGGCTAACCAGGGGCAAAGGGGGGGGCAGAGAAAGTGGGACTAAACCTGTGGCCTGGCGAAGCACCACTCTCTTTGTTGATTTTTCTCCTGCAGAACTTGACTGAGAGCCAATTGGTTGCAAAAAGTAATTAAAAAGAAGTGACAGGGACTTCAAATAGTTTCCTAAGTGCCATTTTCTGTACAAAATAATGACAAATACCTGGAGATAAGAGAAAGCTTAGTGCATGTTAATATATTTATAATGAATAAATCATCTCCTTTGTAAGGTTAATGAGAGCAGATATGACGTGAAAGATGAAAATGTGGTGGCTGCATAGGAATTGCTTTCTACAGTGTGTCCCTCTACAGTCGCCACCAAATAGTCTCAGAGGAACTGTGGTGTGAGTTCATGATGTTTGATGCATCTAGCAATCTCTCTACCCAATAAAAGCGATCTGTCTCCAATTATTTACTAAACTACATCTTAAGTCACGTTCACGTATCCAGCCTTTCCTCTCGTTACATGACTGTTGGTCTGCAGTGTCATAAATACTGAGAAATAGCATGTAATTAAGAATCTTTTCTATTAATAAGACTTGTCATTGAACTAAGGGCAAGTATTCCAAACACAGAGCAAAATTCTGCTTTTGTAGGCACTTTTGTCTGTTCTGCTGACACTAAGTGGGTATTTTGATGTCAAGTGACAAGATAAACACAGCGCAGTTTGCTGTTGTGGCTTTTTATAGTTTCATAATGGATGTTCTTCACTGTTAAAAAGGCACTATGCAGCAAAAATTCATTCATTGCGACTTCTTCATTTAGTTAAAACTGGCATATAAACAACTTCAAAAATTGTCTAACCTGCTTAGAGGTTAAAAAAACAAGCCAGATTCTATTTCTTTGAAGTACCTGATTCTTTCTGTTCTTCTCTTCCCTGACTGCTTATTAGATGTAAACACAAGTAAAGCCGCAGCATCTTCCGAGTGCGTGCACGGCTGCAGTCCCAGCTCAGACGGCCGTTGCCGCACGCGCAAGCCACGGGCAGCGCTGGGTGGCTGCATTCCCATCACGACCGAAAGGGACGTGGTATCAGCCTGCCGAACGCGCTGCTTTCCTTAGGGACGCGAAAAAACCCCCACCCTAGGATCATCATATGAATAGTTAGAAGTTTTAGCCAGGAAAATGGTTGGACGTAACCAAATACGTTGTTGTAGTGTTACAGAATTGTGATAGTTTGTGTAACACTTTTCTTCCGACCGCGCTTGCTGGGTCTCGGCTAGAAGCTGCTCGTGCCTCCTCACCTGGCAGCGGCCGCTGTGCCGGTGATCTGGTGCAAGGCATCGTCTGGCTCTACAGGCTGGAAATCCTACGTGGCTGGCTCTCTGTGTTTGAAGGGGTCTCAGATTTTTCTGATGCTTGCTATTAATAAACAGCTTTGTCAGAAGCTTGTTCCTGGGAGAGAGCTTTGTTAATTAGGTTTTATGTTTTGCTCTTCAAGACTCTTAACTTTAAAAATATTTTTAGCTGCTTACTGTAAATTCTCCTTGAATGTGCGTGACTGTACGTACCTTGGATTGTTTGTTATGAAACATAGCAATCCTTGGAGGTACAGCAGAATGATTTATCAGGAGTACTGTAAGCATTTTTCTATTATTATTTTGAGAAATAAGCTGGAGTACAATGTAAGCCCACTTCCGTCAGTGACATGGCTGAAGTTAAAGTGTTAATATCACTTTGAGGATTGTAGAAACCTCTCAGGCCTGTAAGTTGAGTGCTACTGGCAGATAAAAGATCTTTCCTGTCCACTGCCTCATTGACTTCTGTTCCTAACGCTGGAGATGCTACTTTTCTATCTCTTTCCTATGCCTTCAGAGTTGCCTTTAAGGGAGCAATTTATCTCGTGTGTCTTCAGTGCCCAATCACTAGCTGGCATTCCAAAGTGCTGTCACAAGAGATGCAACGGCAACTCAAGTCGACTTTCCTAATTGTCTCAAAATACCTGCAAAACTTCATGCGGTCTCTTGCAGTGTGTCAGGTTACATTTTCAGAACGCAACTTGAGAAGAAGCCCAGAATCACAGCATGGTCGGGGTTGGAAGGGACCTCTGTGGGTCCTCTAGTCCAACCCCCCTGCTGAAGCAGGGTCACCTACGGCAGGCTTCGTCTGAGGTTATAAAGTGCCTTGTTAAACTACTGAGAGGTAATCATGGCTTTAAGAGTTTATTCTGACTTTGAACTGAGGTCCTGTATTGGTTATCTCCTTTTGCTGTGGATGGGCCTTCCAGGGCACGGTCAACTACAGCAAGGGAGAATTTTAGTGAGTTTTGTGACGGGCACAGTTGGCAGGGCAGGAAATGTCTCTATTCTTTTTCTAGTGGGAATGTTGTTTGTATTGAGGTTTTTTTTCCCCTACTTAACGTTGTAGGATTTCTGCAACTGGAATGAAATACGATTGCTGTAAGCTTTTTCTTATTTGTTGGCATGTTTATGACACCGGCTGATTGCTTGCGCTGCAGCTTGCCACGCGATTGCTTTATGCGAAGAAAAAAATAGAAGCAAGTTCCCAATAAACAGAACTGAAAATATTTTTAGAAAACCTACTGCTCGCAGACCCCGATCAAATCACACGCCCCGTGTTCTATCAACACCTTCTGACGGATAATGAAACAATGCTGGCTCGTCGGATTATGGAGAGGGGCCTTATCCAAGCACTTGAATCTGTGCCTGTTTCAGCATATTTTATTTTATATCATGGTTGCTAATTAATAATGACAGATTATGAAGCTGGCAGTCATGAGATATTGGAGGTTTAGAACAAATATTAACCAGTTAAGAAACCGTAAGATATGCATTGCTTGCTGATGAACTATTTCCAGAAGCAGAGAGGTGCATTTCAGATGTTTGTAAATAATTTTTGCCAAAGAGATGTTCTGATTTTTTGCTGACTGAGAAATCCTTGTCGTGGAAGGGCTCGTGCAGACCTCTGCATAGTCAATTTTGGAAAACCTACGTAAATACATCTACTGCCAGGAGCTGGAACCCCAGGGGCTGCTGGGCCCTGGAAGCAGGGGGCTCGACGAGCTGAGGTGTCCCAGAGTAAATTTCCATTTGGGCTGCTTATGCTGCTTAGGAAATCGCAGTTCTCTAGTGTATGTAGCAATGGTTGGAGTTCACAAGATCTCGTTTGTGAATAATTTCTCCTCATCTCAGAATCCCGAGGGTCTCTGGACTAAATCGGCACGGCTGCTGCTGCTGGTTGGTGTCCTGTTCCCTACCTGGCTTTGGAGGGGACAGCGCCTTGATACCTGCCGTGGTAAAACACCTGGTTAAACACAGCACGTGTGCAAGCGACTGCTTGTCAAAACAGTGTTCTGCTGCTTTGAAAAACGCATTCGAAAAAATGTCATAACAGAGTGTTTCCTACTTTGAAATGCTGAATAGATGGTGGAGGGCACCAATACTGAAGCTGAAATATGTGAAATGGATTTTTACTGTCATTTTGTACCAGCACCGTACTAGGCATCACCCATTACTTTATTCCATCTTCTGCGAAGTCCGGTGGATTACTCTTGCAGCCCTGAGAGGTGGGCTAAACCCAATGCCCACTGCAGCACGATGTCCGGGAGCTGATCCATGGGTGACAGCATGTAGAAATGATCTCGGTGGTCTGTCCTGCACGAGTCGGGGGCTCGGGTGGTCCCAGCGCTCGTTTAGGTGCCAGCTGAATGTGCTAACTACTTATTGAACTGGATGAGTAACAGGAGGTTTTTATTTCAACCCATGTAAGTCACCTAATCTGTCTCAAGTTCTTTTTGCTTTACAATTCAATGGAGAGGAATGTTGGTCATTTTTTTTGAGCAACATTTATTGTATTTTTCTTCCCAAGAAAGCACGTTCACGATCCTGAAGCTGAGTAATTGCATGAAATGCACAAAAGTTACTGTGCTTTATGGAGAAAATACAACGGAAATGTTTTAAATTACATCTGGGGATCCTATTTTTGAAGTGAGGGAACAGCTATAATTCCACAGGAAGAGCTGCTATTTGAAATGGATTTACTGTAGTTTTAATAAATTAGATTAAGAAAATGCAAGTATGCCAGAAATTACGCAAGAAAACTAACATGTAACAGTCAAATATCTTCGATGACCTTTCAGTTTTCTGTGTAGCTTTTGTTTAAACCATGTTTTTAAGCAATAGAAACTGATCTCCAGTGTAAACACTTCCTACATGGTTTGCGTGAATCTTTCCACAGTGTATAGCAGTACAAAATGTGGCTGACACCTGAATCTTCAGTAAGTTTAAGAAATAACCTTGGAAGTAATTTTTTTCCGAACGTGGATGCAATTTGCAGTTGTCCTCCATGGAGCCTTATTCACAGGCTGCTGACAGTTGAAATGTCCTTTCCTTCCAGGAAATACAACCAAATCAGTCTTGTTCTGAGTGAGGGTGTCCTTTGTTTGCTTTTTTTTACTGCTTTCCGTGAGTTCTGGTGGTCCTTAGATGGCAGCTAACTGTCTTTTGAGGAGAGGATTGTGTTTACAGTGACCAGTAAATGTATTTGGAGGTCAAAATGTCAACTGTGAAAAAGGCAGGCATGGTGATCCCGGACAGCTGAGCTCTCGGGAGGTTGCGTGGGGATCAAGAAAAAGGGCAGTGCAAGGATGATGAGGCAGGAGAAGTACTGGGAAGAGTAAGAAACGAAGAAGTAAAGGGAAGATAACTTGTAGTCATGAAATTCACACTTGGTTTTGTGTTGGCTCAGCTGTGAAAGTGACTGACTACATGCAAACTTAAGGTGGCCCTTGTCCCTCAAAGCTCCAAAACAACAAATACAGAGACAACTCTTCATGCATGATAGCCCTAAGAGTCCTGCTGAGCCCGCTGTGGCTTGCTTTAGGAAGACTTGTTTTCTCTGAGACAAGCCATAAAGTGTTTGTTTGGTTCTGGATCACTCTGGGCTGTGATGGGGGAGCGACTGTGGAGGAAATGCTGATCGTAGAATCATAGACTGGTGGAAGGGTCCTTACAGCTCATCCCATTCCAGCCCCCCTGCCATGAGCAGGGACCCCTCCCACCAGCCCAGAGTGCTCAGAGCCCCGTCCAGCCTGGCCTTGAGCCCTGCCAGGGAGGGGGCAGCCACAGCTTCTCTGGGCAGCCGGGGCCAGGGCCTCACCACCCTCACGGGGAAGAATTTCTGTCTTACATCTAATCTAAATGTGTTTGCTAGGTACGGCTTAAATATCCAGGTAACAATTAAGTAGGGTCTTTACGAATGTGTTGACTTTGCATCACCAATCCTGTGGAGAGACAAAAGAAAAAAAAGAAAAAAAGTACAGGCAGCATCTTAAAATGAAGAAAGGATCCTGGTGATGCAAAGTGCCTGCAACCTTGAGATTAAACCACTAAACCTGAACTGCAGTCTCTTACACTGCCCCAGAAACGTGTACCCTTAGCGGCCAGTAACTGCAGTGCAGTGACTTGGAATTTCTTACGGGTCTTACTGGGTGGCCAGGAAGCCCGTCTGTCTGTCCCCAGTTGCCTCACTGGCCACTTCTGTATTGATTTTCCTCACGAACAGAGACGCTGTGGAGGTGGAAGAGCCAGCAGCCGCTGCGCTGGGTGTGCTGAAGCCAGGAGGAGGGTGGTGGGGAGCAAAGGGACCATTGGCTGGGTAACTCGCCTGCTGCTCCCAGCGAAACTGCCGGGCCTTGCTTCTGTCCGCAGACGAGAGAGGAACAAGGCAGAGATGAAAATCTGGGTTAATCGTGGCTGAGGGCAGGTCCTTAAGGATAGTTGTTCCTGGTATTAAATAATGCAGGAGAAAGCGGCGTGATGTTACACAAAAATGCATGTAAATTAAGAGGCCAATGTGTCTGATTCCAGTGAACAACCTCTTTACTAAAGCGTAATCTTTTTGAAGAGTATAAGTTTCTGGCACAGGCACTGCTCTACCGTGCCTCTTGCTTTTTGCAGAACCGTTCAGAAAGTGTGCGGTGAACTTGTGATGAATTTGCAGGAAGATACCGAGTACTGCCCATTTACTTTTCACGTAGACGCGCTGTGCAGAACGTGGGCTGCTGATTATTGCCTGCAGTCCTTGCAGAGAGAGGGCAGGAGACCGTTTGCATGGGTTTCTTTTCAGTACGGAGGAGCTCATACAGTTGTAAAGAACTGATTTCAAGTGTTTAAAATATGAGCTCCTGACAGCCAGGATTGTGAGATGCCTGTCCCCTGCAATAGGGAAGCTGTAGTCTGCACACGTGAGCAGTCATTCTGAGAGCGCAGAGATACCAGGCTGATGAATGGTTCAGGTTTTTTTATGCAGTCTGAAAGCCTCGTAACACTGCTGTACTTGAGAAGCATTTATCTTTGAAAACACTGTGTCATCATAAAAGTGAGCGAGATGTGGTATCTCTGCCTGTAGTTGGACCTGTGAGGCTAAAATACTTTATGCAAATGCTGAGATGGTGGGAAAGACTTGTTGCTCATTTTGGAAACAAGCATCGTGTTAATTGATAGCATAGCATAAAACATAATGTGCTTGCAGTCAAGGCCTGTAAATGCCGTGAGGCAAAAAGGCTTTCGTCTTCCTCTTTAACATACAAATTAATAGGTGAAATACTGCTTATCTTCTTTTGGCGGAGTTTTTAAAGCAGTACTGAGAACTTGCACAAACGCGATATGGGGTGCAATGATATAAAACGTGAAATTAGGCCAAGCATCTCCTCCTGCTTCACACGATGTGTGCTGAAGGAGGGCAGAGCTGAAGTGTGTCGGGTTGGATTTCCTTAGACTTCTGAGAAATCCAAATCCAAGAATGTATTGAAATATTTGAGGGATCTTGGGGCCAATTTGCTCAAACAAGTGTGGGTTCACACTGAGATTACTCCACAGACAGATCTGAGATGGCCCTTTTTATTGAAGTCCCAACACGACGGTTATTCGTAGAAGCAAGTACCTGAAGAGTCTCTGCAAGTGAAACGGGGCTGGTGTACCCCATCAGGAATAAGGAGAAGTGGCCTAAGTTTTTCTCCTTTTTGAACCTCTAAAAATACGTTATCAAAGCTGTCAGCTCTGCAGGCAGTCTGGTCTGTAAAACTGGCTGAATCCTGGAGAATGTTAGAGTTCAAGCTGCAGATCTGAAAGTCAAGCGGCGGCACTGAGTACGGGGGCAGTGCAGTGGGGGAACAGAGTGTCTCTTGGCAGAAAATACCCACTTTAAGGGAGCTCAAACTTGAAGTTAGCTGCTGACCAAAGCGTTTAAAAAGCATTATTTGATTTTGTAACATATGTTTGTAATGGCAGGAGAGAGCACGGAGGTAAAAACATAAAGGAATTTATTATTAAGATTCATAGAACAGAAAGCAGAAAACCTGTTAGCCCTACCTGAACTAGAAAGCTTCGTGCCCTAAGTTACTGGATTTTGGAAAATTCCTTATTTATCCCACACACTGTGCTGTTAGTAGCTGATAGCCAGAAAACTGGGAACTGTCAGGTATAGACGCTTCGTGCTGACTGACGCAAGATTAGCGTGCTTAGCTGCTGGTAACCAGGAGCATCATCTGTGACAATGCTGAACTGGAGCAAGCCCCCGACTCGGACAATATACTCTGTGCAAGACAGTGCGCTTTTTCAGGCTTCATAAAGACTGTTTGTGCCTTGCTTCCAATTTTCTAATGTTTTTACTTGTTTAGGTTCTAACTAGTCAGGCTCTTAGCATCTCACAGAAGGGCCTTGACTGCACAGTATGGCAGGTGCTTCAAATATGTGCCAAGAAATGTCTCTGCTCCCTTTCTCCTCCTGCTCCTAGAAATTAATACTGTAACTGTGGTAAAAAAGCTTCTGACTTTGGTTTTCCTTTTGCTGAGTTTTTTTTTCAGTTGTTCGGGTTATTGGTTTGGGGGGGGTGGTTTGATTGGGTTGTTTTTTTTTTTTTTTTAATTAGAAAAAAACCATCCAAAACCCTCACAGCTAAGTCTGTATCTGGTGTGATCTGGGTGGCATAAACATCTTTGGCTTTTGGCCTGCTCCCCCCTGGAAGCCGTGCTGGGTCACGCCAAGCACCTCAGTGACTCAAAACACAAAGCTATAGCCCTTTGAAGGGATTTCTCCGTTGACTCTATAGAATGCTTGGATTTACTTTCATTTTCCTACTTTTGCTTTCAATTCGTATTTTATTTTCTTTGAGTGAAGAGCAAAAACGGAGGAAAACCGAGCAGCTCAGCTGACTTCACAAGGTTGATCTGGTAGAAAGCACTGGCGTAAGAGCTAGGAATTGTGCGGTTCAGCCCCGTGGGACAGTTCCGTTGACAGTAAGGTTTGCAGGAGATTTTTCATTGACTTCGTGGAAACCAGATGCGGCTCTTCAATTATGCATCAGCACGCTGCTGACTGCCTTGGTATGAGTGATTTTCCACCTAGGGAAGAGAGAAGAGAGGTTTTTAAGACCCTCACTGCAGTTTGCAGCTAGGCGCAACTCGCTCCTGCTTTTGTTCGCCTCTGCACGCTTTCTTCAGTAGATGAAAGTTTGATATGCGTAAAGTGCAGCACTGATCCAAGCTTTGCACCAGATGAAGGGCTGGGCACTCAGTTACCGCGGCCGTGGTGGGAATGCTTTCTGCCGGGATCCGAACAAAGACCTCTGCAGAGGTGGACGTTGTACTTCAGCTGGACGGTTCTCTGTTCCTGTCCCTTCGTGGCTGGCAGTGGTAAAGGCAGCGATACCTCTGTAATACCTGAATGTCAGTAAGGAAAATGACGGAGTTTTTAGGAGGTAGCTGATGCTGCCTTGCAAAAACCGCACGGCCTCACACGGCGTGCACCCAGGGCAGGCCCCGGCTCGGGGGGAGGCCGCCGGCAGGGCAGGCCCCGGCTC
>Ga0181612_136184_pt1 | contig 10106 bp, 3 predicted proteins | sample HoacroProtozoa21_FD_119630 | JGI IMG/M metagenome (GOLD analysis project Ga0181612, IMG submission 119630) | Hoatzin crop microbial communities from Cojedes, Venezuel. Combined Assembly of Gp0051906, Gp0051904, Gp0051908
GCGGCGCCGTGAGGAGGGACCGAGATGGGGCGAGGGGGGAGGCGGCGGGGGGAGAAGTGGAGAAATCCGCGGGGCTCCGGGTTTCCTGGCTCCCGGTGCGTGCAGCCGTCGCCCGTTGCTCGGCTCAGCCCTCCTTCGCCCGGGAGAGGCCGCGGCGTGCCCGGGTTTTCCCGCTGCCTCCCGCCTGCCTTGGCCCGCCTCCCGGTCTCCCCCCCCCGGGGCTGGGGGCGGCCCGGGGGGTTCCTGAGCCCGCCGTGCCCCCCGCGTTACCGAGCCCTCTCGTGCCTTGTCGGCTCTTAAACGCTGTGCGGAGCCGCGGCCTGCCAAAGGCTTTGTGGGTGCGAGGCTGGTCCGTTGGAATGCTGCGTGGAAGTGGCTGGTTTGGTGTGGTTAGAGTGGGAACTGTCCCTTGTGGGTTATTTTCGATAGACTAAGCCAGTATTTGTGCATTAACATATAAATAAATGTATAGAAAGTATTGAAAGTATCGATACATTAATGCGTTTTGTGGCAGATTTTGTGTTTGTTTAAAGTAGAAGCTTGTTTGTTTTAACTAGGTATGGATGGCAGAGCAGAAAATATCATATGATAAGAAGAAACAAGAAGAATTAATGCAACAGTACCTGAAAGAACAGGAATCCTATGATAATAGGTGAGAGTTGGCCTAAGCTCACACGCTGCTTCCTGCTGTCTCTGGTTTTTGTGGCAGTGAAGGACATGGCGAGTTATTTGGGATACTGTCTCCCATTGCCCGCAGTAGTGGGAGAGGACAGCGACTCAGAAATCGGCATCTGATTAAGCAGAGGTCGCAAGAACTTCTTTAAAGTGGCTTGTATGTGTGTCTTCTAATTCATTTCAAAATACGTTACTTTGCACAGGCAGCAGGTGACCTTATATATGATATACTTGAATTGCACAGAAATCCGTGTCTCATAATTCTGTGGACACAGAGTTATGTTTCAGTTGTGATTGAAGTCTATGATTTGTGGTATGCAATGGAGCATGCAAAAGTGTTCACTGGTCCCTTGTTTTTTTCGATACTTTGCACTTGTTAATTTGAGTAATAAATCACCAGTTATTTTAACTATGTGACCGTTTTGTGTGTAACACCCCAAACTCTGTCCTTTTTATTTAGGTTGCTTATGGGTGATGAGCGTGTGAAGAATGGCCTTAATTTCATGTATGAGGCCCCACCTGGAGCAAAGAAAGGTACTGCGGTTTCCTGATTGTGAGCAGACAGTGCTGCAAAGCAAAAAACCCTCTGAAGAGATGAACACAGTGTCTTTTATTTTAAAATAACATGTTCATAGTGAGGTAATGCTAGAAGGGTATGATTTTTAGATTTTGCTGTGGGAATATGCAGAGATATATAGTATGTAATAATTTTGATCTCACTAAATTTTAATTTCTTTCAAACTGAGAATGGTTGGGGGTTTTTTTAAGGAACGGTTCAGTGTGAAGAGAAACTACAGATAAAATATCTTTCCTGGCAACAACAGAAACTCTGGCCTTGACCAAAGGTGTTTCTTTAGCCCATTATAAAGAATGAGGGCTAGACCTCACCAAGGCAATGACTCAGACAGCACAAACCTGTGTTTTGACCTTTTTAAAAATAGCAGGGTCACTTTTGCTTAAAAGTTCTGCCCGTAATTCAGCTTGACGCATGTCAAGTGTAAGAAATATCAAAGCAAGAAGTGGAATACTGGAAGTTTTACAAGTAACAAATACTGAGATTCTGTAGTCAGAAGTGCTGGCTGACCTGACTCTGGTGGATCTGACTGTGACTGCATTTAGTAGATTCCTAAATGGAAGTTGCCAAGTACCTGGTAGATGCTCATATCAGTCACTTAATTTTAGCAAAATCTGGATGTAAGTGCAGAACTAAGAAAACGTATTCCCTGTAAAATAAAACATGTTCGCTTTAAAATGTGTCTTTCCTGTTTGTGCAGAAACCCTTGGAAATGCTTGGATAGGCTCGTTCTTGTAAAGCAAACTTCGCAATTATTTAAGTGATTAAGAGCTTTTAAGCTTAGAGCAAATGCAGTTTTAAACTGGTGACTTTTGCTGAAAAATCTTTTTTTTTTAGATTATAAAATGAAGTATTGTTGCTACTTTTGCAAAAAAAGTTTATAATTTTTTGTATTTGTGTATCAAATCAATATCGTTTTATAAAATTATTCCATTACAGGATTTGTAACCATATACTAGAGGCTGGTTATTTATATGTGTGCTCTATTTAAGTAATGTTACTTTCTGAGTGTTTGCACTATTGTGTTAGAATCAGCCATAAAATGTTTTGTCTTCAGCTTAGAGACCGGCTGAATTTTACATGTATAATTAATGTGTCCTTTCTTTTCTTTCCATGATTTCTGAAAATTTGAAGAGGAAACTAAAGAGGTATTTCATTACACCATTTCTGTATGTTTTCTTCCTACTTACTTAAAATGTATTAAAAAAAAAATCAAACTTACCATGTTTTCTGTTTTATAGCAAGAAGGAGAGACTGAATACAAATTTGAATGGCAAAAAGTCGCCCCTCGAGAAAAGTAAGATGTCTGGATTTTATATGAATAATTTTTTTTTAATTCTTACCTTTCATACCTTCTTTTTTTTTTTTTTTCTTTTTTTTTTTTTCCCTCCCTTCTTTTTGAGCAGGTCATTTGTGTAATCCTGTCATGGCCTGGCAGTTAATTAGTAAAACCTATAAACCTGGAACTGTTTCCTTGATCAACTTAGTTTTTGTCTGAATTTTACATCCATATTTTACAACACGTTAAAACTAATGTTTACTGGAAGTATATCTCTGAAATGTATACGCACTTCACGATGAAAGGTAGTTTTGTATGTGATGGTTTTAAAAAAAATAGTGGATTGAGTCTTTTCTTTCCTTTGTGTTTGTGTGACAGATATGCTAAGGATGATATGAATATCAGAGATCAGCCATTTGGTATCCAGGCAAGTTACATAAATTTCACTCTGTGGATGTCTTGGGTATATTTCAAATATTATCTAACTGCAGAACATTCACATGGACTCTCTTAATTTTATCGTCTGTTTCTCAGTGAGTTTAAAAGCTTCTCTTATGCCTAATAACATAGACATTTCTGTAAATGGTAAACTGTATTGTTAACGAAATTATGTCAATTTTTTTTTTTTCCTTTTAGGTGCGGAATGTGAGGTGTATTAAATGCCACAAGTGGGGCCATGTAAACACTGATCGAGAATGTCCCTTGTTTGGCCTTTCAGGAATTAACGCCAGTTCAGTCTCCAGCGATGGTTCAGGTAGGCAGTGAATGCCTTTTAAAGGTGCTGGTTAGGAGTTTTGGGGGAACTCATCAGTTTTAGTTTTAGAAGGTTTAAGTTCATCATATTTCAAAAAGTTGGTGAAATGGGGAAAATGCTTCTTTATTCCAAATGTAGGATCCACTATGTCAAGTTAATTATTTCAAATGACGGGGACCTAATTTTCTAATTGGTAACAAATTTTAAAAAGATACCATAATGACTGTTGCTTTGATTCTATCTGTGGCAAAAATTCAGAAGCTGCATTGAGATTGTTTATACCAGAATGACAGTATTTGTGTCACCAAAAAAAAATTAATGTAATAGATTGTTGAAGACTGTCGCAGTTCAGATTCAGGCAAATTGCTTGGAAAAGCTGGAATATATCAGTATATCTTTGTCGATCACTTGGAAAAAAGGAGAGGTTTGGGGTTTTTTATGTATGTAGTTGTGCTTCTGTAAGTGGACAAGCAATTGAAACCTAGATATCCAAATGCCTGGTTTCCTTTCAGCTGGCTGCTTGTTGCTTCCTGAACTTTTTTTCCTCTATTAGCTTCCCTGTTACTTGAAGTCACACAGCATTTTTGTTGGATGAGGTTTAAAGAAGCGAATATAAACATTCAAGTTGAATATTTTTTTGCCTACAATACTTTGTTTTCAGTAAGTTGAGCCAAGTTTGTAACACTTTTAATATCCTTAAAAATGTGGCACGTTAAAGAAACACCTGGTAACACGGGTGAGTCTTCAGACGTGCGGTGCTGCGCTTTAAGATCATGTGCCGTGCCGTGTATTCAGTTTTGCGGGGATACCGTTACAGCTGCCCATGATAACCTGAGGAAAGATAGAAGAAAACCAGGTGTTATCTATTTTATGTAGTAGCCCTTAGTTTTATTACATATTTAGCCTACCAACAATCTTGCTTTTCGGAATTAGATCACCTAGATATATCATTTCTATGAGATGAGTCCTGGAAGACAAGTTAAAGGAAAATAGTGCCTCTTGCACTCCTCTGCTTTTAAGCACTGTCTAATGATTATACCATTGTATTAGCCATCCCGTGGTTGACACTCTCAGCCTTTCTGTTCAGTGGGTTATAACATTAAATCATTTTCTTGCCTGAGAAGAAATTGTACTTGCAGTATTTGGTGGTGGTAGAATTATATTATGCAGCTCTTATATGTCAGGTACGCTTCTGTGCTGCAGAACTCGCTTTCCCCTGCCCCCAGTTCAAATAATGTGGGTAAATTTTAGGAGTTTGCCTGGGAAAGCAGAAAGTATTTGTACATGCTTGCACAAACATGAAAACGGACTGCTCGTTATTCTTAAGCGTGTAATGCAGACACTTTGCAGTGTCAATATGAGCCTAAATGCTTGTTTCAAACCCGAGTGAACGGACTATCTCGGTGTAGGCAATGTTTGACTACAATGGGTGTTTCCTAGTCACAGAGATGTTCTCCGGGTAGCTTTCCAAACCGTCTTTCTAAGCTTGAAGAGAGGGATTCAGCACATACAGTGAATTTTTGCACAAAGGAAAGTGCTATAAAACTACTTGGATGTTTTCAGACTATGCCAGTGCCCTCTCATTTTCAACTCTGGAATTTAGAAGACAGCGTGCCATGCTGAGCATAGACTTTTATAGGCCGAGGAAGAATGTCAGGGAGTAGGGGTGGGCGACAGATCAGGGTTTGTATATATAATTTGTAAAATGCTGTTCCTGGATTTGAATAGTCAGCTGTAATGATACTGCTACTTGCTCTTTCTTTCAGGGAAACTATATGTAAAAACACTGTAGGTAAAGTTTAAAATAATTTTAAGTTCTTGATTAGGTAGCAGATATAAGGCTTATAGGAGGCGGTAATATCATTAATTAGATCATCAGATAAAAGGTTGTCTGCTTTTTCTAACCTCAGGAATAGAATCCTTTCATCAACTTTTCTAAAATTTCGTCTGATTTAATAACAAGCTAAATTACGCTCCTTTAACAACTTCTGGAAGTTCCATATATGTAAATGAAGCACTACAGTTAAGTAAGGATACAAGTTATTGAATTCACTGATTCTCTTAAGACTCATAATTCATCCATGTGATGTGTTTAAGCTTAGATAGCATGTTAAAAAAAAAAATTTTTTTTTTTTTTTTTTTAACAATGCTGGCACCAGTGCTGTGTTGTCTGGGATGGGAGTAAGTAGCTGTCTTTGCATTGCTGGGAGTGCCACGCAGTTGTTACAGTGGTGCAGATCTGCAATTAGCTCTGTAAAATTAACCTACACTGAGGGTAAAACAGTGTTTAACATTTTCTAGCGAGACACCGCGACATTAAAAACAAATTCTGTCATGTTCTGATCAACACCCCCCAGCAATATAATCTTATCTTGACCATTTCTCTTCACTGCTCTTTGTTTCCTCTCATTACTGCTGCTTAATGCTTTGATACTAGCCCTAATGCTGAATTGGTATCCACCTCTAAGAACCTTCTGTTCCTCTGTACAACAGATCTCCTCAAGCTCTGCGTCTTCTTGCTTTGCTTTATTAGTAATTGCATGCACTCCTAAGCTGCTTTTATGTCTCTAGACTAAATTTCTAATTATTTTCTGATTATTTTATCGTACTGCAAAAATGTCCGTTGTCACACTGTTCTTATTTAGATTGGCTAAAACTGCAGAAAATACTGCTTTGTGAGGGACCGAGACTTTTTATAGTACCATCTTTTGTGAAGACTTTATGTTTCACAAACTGATGATTAGGTTTTAAAAAAAGCCAAAAGCACTTGATTTGCTCCACACGCACCCCCTGTCATTTGTCACAAACAAGCGTCTCCTCATGCTTAGAAAACTGGTAAGCAAACCCATGTAAATAGTCCAGAGTTTTCATTTATTGTGATTGTCAGCACCAAAAAAAGAGTAAGTACAAAACCACTTGGCTTCTAAGGTCTGAACTTCAAAGAACAATTTTCAGAAGCTGTCTGTTCGTTTCTAGAATGTAGAAGAAAGCAGGCACCTCTGAGGAGAGCAGTGAATAGGGAGTGATTGCTTAGAGTATACGGCACATCTGGAATGTGTATTTAATTGATTTTACGGGTTCTTTTAATAGATAAATGTGTAAAATCTGCAACCAGCTCTCAAGAAAGACTTACAAAATGTTGGGCTAAATTATTAGAGCTGATAATACTTTTAAAGGTTAGGAAGTAATCCTATATGTAGAAAGTCATCTTTGAAATCTTGTTCCTAGCTTGTGTGTCAGGAAATTGTAATACAAATATTATCTCATAAATGAAAGGGTACATCTGAGAAATACAGCTATAATAAGGAATAAAGGTGAAATCAGAATAAAATTTTAGTACAGTAGTCAATATACCAGGACTCCAATTAGTTTATGAAATTAATTGTATTAGAAGGACCAGAAGTAGGCTAGAAGTCATTGAAGTCATTGAAGCTTTCTTTAAAATAAAGAGCAAATCTTTGGAAATTTTTAATAAGGTCTTTGAAAAGATTTCTATTAGTAGCACTTTATTTCCTGTCATTTGTAGTCTTTGAATCCTAATAAAAGATGATCTCGCATCCTTTTCTTGCAAACTGAACTGAATAACTTTTTTCTAGGCAGTGTGTGGTGGTTACACCGCCTAAAGCTAGGTTAGAGTTCTTCAACCTTTGAGAATACGCTCCGTCGGTAGAGCGTGCCCTGCACCAGCAGAGTGCTGGACACCGCTGGTCCGTGTACTGCACCGCATCCTGGCTGGTGCCGAATCTCTAAGCAATCGGTGCTGGGGAACGCTTGGCCTCGTGATTCTGAGTCTGATGTTCTGAGGATGTTGGCGTCGGTGATTTCTGCAGAAGTAGCTTTTAAGAAAGGGTCTGACGTCCCTGTAGGAGACTTTGAACAGGCCTTGTTCTTCTGAACCTTGTTGTTCTTCTGCTGTAGAGAAGCACGCTTGACACACAGGAAACGGATGACTTGGATTTGTTTGCTGCTGTCTTCGTGCATTGACCCAAATGTGTTTCTGTCCGCAGAACAGTAATGGTAGAAACGTCGGATGCTCTGCTCTAAAGGACTTAAACATCTCGTACGTACAAGTTTAGGAACCACAGGAGCAGTTTATTATATATTAATTAGACTCATGACTGAATTCCATCATGTGATAGCTTTGAAGTCTTTAAAAGCCACTGGTGTGGAAGGGTGACTGCTCTCGGGAACGTTACTGAACAGAGTTAATTAACCTGGAATGGGAACAGAGTGGTTTAGCCCAGGTAGGCAGCTCAGCCCCTCACGGCCCCTTGCTCACTCCCCACCTGTGCGATGGGGGAGAGAATCGGAAGGGTGAAAGTGAGAAAACTCGTGGGTTGAGATAAAGACGGTTTAATAAGTAAAGCAGAAGCTGTGTGAACAAGCAAAGCAAAATAAGGATTCATTCACTGCTTCCCGTCAGCAGGCAGATGTTCAGCCATCTCCAGGAGAGCGGGTCTTCATCATGCGTGATGGTAGCTTGGGAAGACAAACTCCCTAGCTCCGAACATCCGCCTTCCTCCTTCCCCAGCTTTCGTTGCTGAGCACAACGTCGCATGCTCTGGAACATCCCCTGGGTCAGCTGGCTGTCCAGCCGTGTCCCCTCCCAGCTCCTCCTGCACTCCCATCCCGCTCGCTGGCAGAGCAGCCTGAGAAGCAGAGAAGGCCTTGGTGCCGTGCAAGCACTGCTCAGCAAGAGCTAAAACGTCCCTCTGGTGTCAACGCTCATTTGGTCACAAACCCAAAGCGTAGCCCCATACAATCTACTGTGAAGACAAGTAACTCTATCCCAGCCAAAACCAGTACAAACAGTGCTAGGTACAGTATTGCTAACAAATCTTTATGCATGTATAAAGAATTGGCACTTACCTAATTAGAGGGGCATTTTCATCTTTCTCCTTGATCGAAAGCAAAAGCTTTTCACAGAAAACAAGGGTGAAAATGTTGTTTTATGAGGATAACCAAATTACTGAGTTAAAAACCGCAAGAGTCGCATTTCCCCATCCTTCCCTTTCTTCCTCCAAAAACTGGGCCTTCAAAGGTGAGTTCAGTTTAAGAAAAGCCCTGGGGATAGTGTAGATTTCTTTTAAATACCCAAACTGGTGATTTTCAGTAGGATTTAAACTTTTTTTTCATCAAATAAGGAGTCTTAAGTAAGGCGGAATCCATTTTGTCCATATGAGTAGGACATGCTGAAGGGCAAGAAATGGCACGTGAACAGGACGATGAATTAGTGCTGCATAGTGTGTTTCACCAAAAAGCAAAGGTGTTGCATTTCAGCCTTTCTTGATATTTTGTTGACAGAAATTTTCCAGAGTAGTCAGCTATTAGAAGGTGCTTCAACAACAACAGCAAAATCCTGCTTTGTTCTTCAGATATTTGAGAAGTATACACTTGACTTTTGATTGTCATTGTTGTTCCCTTTGACACTGTATAAATGATGTATCTCAACACACAAAGAAAATACTCAAGAGTGCTTGATACAAGTTCAGGTTTTTTTGTTCCATTTTTTTCCTCCTTCAGGAAGAGAGCAAAACAAAATACCTTATTTGGGCTCAGACTATTGTTTCAACCTCAGAGGAAATGTTGGAGTTAAAATGAATTAAACGCCCGTGTCTGATGTAGTTGCGTTATCTAAAGTTCTTGCTCTGTTTCTCTGTGGGGAAAAAGAAGAGCTATTGATTGCCTATGTGTAATTTTTTTCACGTCATAACCACCAATATAGGCTTGTTTCCCCCTAAATTCTATAAGCTGTGATTCTCTTAGTTCAACAGAAGGATACTTGTCTTTGAATCTTACGTGAAGACTGCACTGTAATCTTCCTCTCTGCACACAAACTGATTGGCAATGGCAGTTTTGGATTCAGTGTTGACTATCTTGTATGCAAAGGCCAGTCATGGACTTCGGTTTCCTCCGGTGGCACTGCTGCAGGGAGGAAGCATGTCTGTGGCACAGAACTGTGTTCTGTGAGAAAAGACTGCCGTCTCTCAAGATCTGACACGCACGGCAGCGCTCCAGCAAACAAGAATAATTACAATCAGTACCTTAACTTAGGCATGGTAGCTTGGTTATTTTGCTTCTGGGACCATTTTACTAATCTAGCTGGTAATTCATACAAAAAAAATAATAATCTTACCATTAAAAAAGCGCCTATTGAATAATATCTCACCAGTGAATAGAGATTATTTTTGCAATAAGGCAATTTCAGTGGATGTGGTTATCATGGGATAATCACACCCCTGGGGTACAGCCTTGTCTGTTATCTCCCAGGAGTGTAATTATTTCATGATAACTGCACCCCCTGGTGTTGCATTATTTCCATTATGAAATTCTTCGTTTTAGATATAAAGTAACTTACTTTGATCACTGGAAACTGCAAAGTAGTGTTAGAATGTTCCAGCTGTGAGGCTTACGGGGACCAACTTATAAGATTTACTTCTCCTTTACAAAGCTAAATTAGGCAATCAAAATGCTTCTTTGGGCTAAACTGATTTGCAGGGGTTTTTACTGACAAAATCCTAACTTTCAAAGTTCAGACAAGATGAAAATATCAATTGTGATTCTGACTTTATGTGCCACTGTGTATATACACATGTGTAAAATGCATAATATATACCAGCAAAAAAACCAGGTCACTAGCATCTACAAGTTTGTCTGTTTGTACAGAGCTTTTCTGTCATTAACCAGCAGCATCTGTTGATTTTTTTGTTCTTTTTGGTGCTTTGTTTGTGAAGCCCGAAAAGCCTTTGGCTTTATTAGAAACAGATAGTAGCAGGTTTTCTGTGCAAAATGTTTTGAAGTAATACTGTTATTTCGCTTCAAAA
>Ga0181612_138105_pt1 | contig 10106 bp, 9 predicted proteins | sample HoacroProtozoa21_FD_119630 | JGI IMG/M metagenome (GOLD analysis project Ga0181612, IMG submission 119630) | Hoatzin crop microbial communities from Cojedes, Venezuel. Combined Assembly of Gp0051906, Gp0051904, Gp0051908
CCATCCCATCCCATCCCATCCCATCCCATCCCATCCCATCCCATCCCATCCCATCCCCATCCCAATCCCATCCCTGTACCCATCCCCTCCCCCACCCCATCCCTTCCCCCATCCCAACCCCTCCCGTCCCGTCCCGCAGCACGGCCCTTCCCGCACAGGCGACCCCTGCCCGCCCCGGGGAGCAGACAGACGGACAGACTCGCGTTAAATCGACTCATCTGGGTGGGGGGGAAAAGGAGAGGGGGAGGGAAGGATGGTGCCGGAGAAAGCCGAACGGCTTCAACAGGAAAACATGGCGGCTCCATCTCTGCTACCAGACACGTGTACATATCTACATACAGATGGATATACGCTAACAAGCGTTCATACCTCTCCTGCAGCTCATCACCCCGACATCGACCGTCTCCAGAGCAGCCTGCGCTCAGGGCTCGTGCCACGCCACGTCTCTTGAGGGCCTACCCAGCTTCCATCTTGCTGGGCAGGCATTGTTCCAAGATGAGCCAGCAAACCATTTCTCCTGCACACAACAACCCGCCCCACACCCACCCCACAGATCTGTGGGGTACCTCAAGCTGACACCACAGCCATCTGCAGGGAAAAGAAACACAACCACAGGAAGGCCTGCCCAGACACTAGAGCCAGGTGGAGGTCTTTTATGGCAGTAATTACACAAACAGCCTCAGCTGCTGGAAGGCACGTGGCTTTCAGCACAGCGGTCTGTGCTGGGGGCTCGGGCCAGCCTGGGGCAGGTCTGCTATGAAGGAGCAGGAGGGGGGTCTGGGGGTCTCAGGGGTGACGGAAGCGTGAGGTCTGGGGAGCGACGAGGAGCCTTCCCATGCGATCTGCTGGCAGCACACCTTATTGTGGGTTTGTGGACATCTGGGGAGGGGGGATGGTCCCACCATGCCCCGCTCTTCCTGCAGTGGCAGCCTGGGTACCACAGGTTAGGAATATGCTGCTCCTCACCTCTAAACACACCTCCAAGTGCTCGTGTTTCAGTAGTGCCCTCTGACTTTGCCATCCCTCGCGGGGCGGCAGGAGAGATAGGTCACCTACGTGCAGAGCATCAGGATCACTGCTCACAAAAGGACCATGGAGCTGGAATTGTCTGGGAGAGGGCTGGAAGGCTGAACATGAGCAGCGAAGGAGTTAACTGAAGCTGTAGTCACAAGGCCGAAAATCACAGGTTCTACCAGGAAGGCAGCTGGCTGCGTGTGGCTGTTTGGCTGACATTTCTGAAAGGTTAATCTTGAAACGGAGAGAGCACATCTGTAGAGGGCTGCGACTGACTTTTCTTGCAGATTCCTGCACCACTTTGGGCGGGTTTGAGACCCAAGAGTTGGTTGCGCGCAGGTCACCGTGGAGTAATCTGGTGGCTGCGACCTTGGCGTGCAGAGTGGTGCTCCACAGTGCGACAGGTGTCCTAGAGCCAGCTGGCTTTCCAAGCTCCTGTTGCAAGGTGCAGGAGACTGGCTCTCCTTCCGCGCCTGCACACTGGACGTTTGCGCCTTCCACTTCCCAAGTCTAAGCGCTGCCTGGCAAGGACTGGGTGAAGGAGAAGGAGCCTCCCAGGTAGGAGATCTCCTGGGGGATCTGAGGTGGCTTGCAATTACAGCGTGAGTAATTCAGTGCAGCTCGTTTGCAGCTTGGAAAGGAGCCAACATTCACGGAGATCAAGAGACACCTTGCTTTGACTGGGTAATTACATGTTCGTCTTTACCTAATGCTTAATCACACTCAGATCAATTCTCTTCCTTCAGATTGTGAGTCTTGTTTGCAAAGTGTCAACTGTTCGCTTGCTCTCTTTAACCCTCGTTTGTGAGCAGAGTGGCTCCAACGTGTTTGGGGCACGATCCTGGGTCTAAGGGTGCGGAACAGAAGATGGAAGAGAGAGGTGGATGTGGGGAAAGAGAGAGGCCACAGTGAAACGGGAAGTCACTGCCCTTGCCACTCTCATGCCCACCTCTTTTTTGGGATAGGACCTAATGGAGTAGATTCCTGAATCCCAATATTAAAGTGTAGCTTTTACCCTTGTGCTGATCCAGCTTTTTATCTTTCCTCCCCGCTGCCTTGTGGCTGCACCTGTCCTGTGTCTGATATGGATGTGAGCATCCAAAAACATGTCTTGGAGGAGCGAGGAGGCAGAAGAAGGGCACTACAAGACCAATTTGTTTGCCGTTGTGCCTAGGCCGAGCGCTGGAACTGCCTGTGCTTGCAGGAGGCGAGCGCATGGTGCGTGATGCAGCAGTCAGCGGGCCAGGGAATATCACCTTCTCCACTAGACATGGATCCCTCTGGACCTGCAGACAAGTCGTCCTTCTGGAGATCCAAGAAGACCTTGTCTTGAAGTAGTGTTCACCTGCTCTGAGGACAGGCTCGGGCAGACAATGGCTTAGACTCTCAAATACACATTCGAAAGGGCTCCCCAGACCCACCAACACTGGGGCTATTGACCTAGTTTATGTGTTATACCATCTACCTGTTGTCTTATATGAGGGACACATAGATCATGGCACTTTGCTGGACATTTCCAGCAGCTGAAACACATACCCTGCAGGCTGGCCGAACGTGGAGGCGCAGGGAGGCTCCGTGTCAGCAAGGCTCCTTGGCCAGGTCTGCGTACATGAGGAGGAGCTGTGCTGTGCTGGCATGATTTACCCGGACACCCAGCGTAGTTACTGCTCCATTTTTGAGACTTGAATGGATGCACAGCGCTGAGCAGATAAGTTGCATGGTGACAGTGACAGCAGACCAGAGTGCCATGAACGCAATATCTTACCTAAACACCAAATATATATATATATACACACACACGTAAATACGAACAGTCCCAGGTTACATGTCAGGTCTGGTTTCTTTCCTGTGGCAGGGTACCCCACTGAGCAATGTGTCCTGGGTTCCAGAATGCCTCAGATAGCCGTACGAGCAGCAGCACGCTGCAGGGAGAGCCCGGCAGCTGGAAGACAGAAGTGCGGCTGGCCACTCCTAGGCTCCTTTGCGTCAAGAGATGTCATGTCAGAGACGCGGTGATTGAGTCCTGGGCCCTGGTGTGAGCTTTGCCTGGCTTGAACCATCCACCCCCTCTACGGCAGTCATGACCCTCCAACCCTTCGTCTCTGTCAGCTCTCTCAGCTCATCACCGTGTCGCGTGAGTTCAGGAAAAGGCGCTGAATATCTGTGTTGTTCTTATGTGCTGTTTCTCTCCTGTTGCCATGAAAAGCTGCGCCAGAGCCTTGCAGAGCCTGGATGGGCAAGGCAGAGTGAGAAAATCTTCCCCTCTGTGGGCGCATCCACCCCCTGCACAGCCAGTGATTCCCCATGGATGCTACCTCTCCCAGAAAGGTGAATTATGAGCCTCGTAGCTTCTGCTTCATGATTTCTCTCAGATTTCAGGCTTCTTCTGTCTGAGCAATAGGGTCGGCTTGGACGAGTTGCTCCTGTAAATCATCTGAGCACTTGCTTCAACCTGACACATCAATCCCCTCTCGTCGCACAGTAAAAGGTTCCCACCTGGTCCTGGCAATGCTGCTGAGATTGGGATGCGCCAAGAATCCTTCAGAGCATCATAGGGCCATGTGGGAAGGGCCACAGATTTATTCAGGCAGCTCTCGCAGAAGGCTGCTTGGTTTCAAGCCTTGGGGAGACTTAGCTGGATGAGAGCTTGCGCATGGCTTGCTCTGCACGGGCCATGAAGTAAATGGGAACAGTCAAAGATGTTAAATGGACTCTGAAGAAGAGGAGACACAATCCTCTAAGAGGTTTCTTCAGTGATTTCCTGGCCAGACTCTTGATTTAAAGCAGGGCCTTCCACCGTGGGTACGGGTACTTGTAGGGTCTGCTGAGAAAGGCTCCGCATCCTGAGTGTCTGGCCTTACCAGAGGCTCAAGGGGTAGATCAGTCCCCTGGATTCCATGGCAGGATGGGTTTTTTCTTTCCAAATGCTGGGCTGGATAGGATTCATGACTGCAGGGAGCGTATGAGGGTAGGAGATTCTCTTCAGCATGTACAGAGTGAGCCAAGAGGAGTGGGGAGAAGGGCAGCAAAGGTCCAAACACGGACCAAGGGTAAAGCCTGCTCCACCATGGAGCTGAACCAGGGCCTCCTGTATGCTCCATGTCTGTTGGCCACAGAGTGAACGAGGGCTGGGTTGAACTGGCAAGGTCGTGCTCCCACAGGCCCACCCGGCGACCTGGTCCCTAGGATCCCAGCAGAGTCACAGCCTCTCCATTTCTGTGCTGTTGCACTCTGGCAGCTCTCATCCCCAGCTGTGTGAATGCCAAACCTCCAGAAGAGCAAAGCATCCAAAACAAGCAGGCATTTGTAGTGGAAAGCCCTCCCAGTTGCCCTTCAGTAAGACCTGGTGACCAGATCCTGCACATATTCCGTGGCTATTCCTGGACCACCAGGACTACCAGGACCACCAACGTGTGTTGGACGTAGTGCCCAGGAAGTGGGAAGAGTCCCAAGAACAGCAGCTGAAGAATGGCCGCTCCATCACAGCCGTACCAGTATGATTCTGTTGGGGCCACCTTCCAGGTCCTGTAACTGCTCGTGGGTCTGGATTTCAGGAGCTCTGCTGTTGCCAAGTACAGCATACTGATGGTGTGGGCGGTAGCTCGTATGTTGTTTAAAGGGGTCAGCCTGTTGTTGTTCCTCCAAGCCAACAGTGCCTCCACTGTGATGGTGCTAGTCCTGGATGGACGTTGCTGCATATTGTTTCTCTGCCTTGAGTTACTGAGACATGGCTTCTCCTACTTTGTTTGTTTTTTGTTTGTTTGTTTTTTTGTTTTCCAGTTTAAGATGAGAAGGGGTTACTCTTTGTTTTTTTGAGGCTGACTCCTACTCTTTTAATGTTGATGGATGTCCTGGCAGGGGCAGTGGCAGCGACGTGCAGAAGGGCTACTGGAGAGCACTGGCAGAAAATGAACATCAAATTCGTGACTGGGAGCATCTGCCCTTACAGCCTGATTCTAAACGTCACATCTATTTCATGGAGGGATGAGAGCATGGCAGTACCACATGACCAATCAAAACAGCTCTGACTTCAGATCTGCAGTACTCCCAACAGAGTTAGCAAATGAGTTGCAGACCGGGAACTATCTGCAAATAGTTTCCAATAATGAATTGAGGTGCGAAAGCTGCAATCTGCTCCTAGACAATCTGTAAACAGAGGGAAGGAAAATTCACCAAAATAAATTATTCATTTCAGATTACTCTCCTAGCTCATGTCTTAACTTGAAACCTTCAGGGCCTGCAGAGATTTCCAGGGATGCTCCTATACCTTAAGCAGTGCTGTGTTGGGGACAGGCACAATGACGGTGAGGCAGATGAGGGTGTCCCATCACTGCCTGGCCGGCACTTATCCCTCCCAACTGATGTGGATTTGCTACCAGACATGAACAAGCTCCAAGGGTTGTCCAGAGACAGTAAAGGTAGGCCTATTCCAGGCAAAAAAATAGGACTTTTCTCTTCTCCCTGCTGCCATCATCAGAGAGAGATGGAAGAAAGGGAACCACCATGGAGCAGGAACAAGAACAGAGGTGGGGCAGGGAAGGGCGGGGAGAGACAAGCATGGCAGGCTGGAGGCAAGTTGTTACTCCTAGCTGGACCAAATCAAATGGGACATAGAGATGTGCACATCGTGGCGTGGCATTCCTGAACAAGGGCACGTGTGCTGGATGCTGGAGCCTGCCTGTGTGACGAACCAGGAACTGTGCCCATACGTCCTTTGGAAATGTTCCGAACAGCCTTAGGAGAAGAATTATAGAACCGTAGAATCATGAAGGTTGGAAACGACCTCTAAGGTCATCAAGTCCGAACATCAACCCAACCCATCACCACCATGCCTACTAACTTGGCCCTTAAGAAGCGTGAGTTCCCTAAGAGTAGCTTGAGGCTTCCTGAGGGGACATCTGACCTGACAAATGCCTCAGACCTCAGGCAGACTGTCCAGGTGATGGGGACTATGAGCAGGCTGTGTTTGAATGATGTGAGGGATGCAGTGTCCCATGCCCATGCACTCTCTCTGATGAGTTTGGGACTTGGCATGGCTTGATGCATGAGAAGTTGGCTAAAGAGCAGAAAAACTGCACACGGTAAAGAGAAACATATGGAACTGGAGGAAGGTGCAAGATAGGAAGCTGGGATACGGCAGCGATTATTTGTTCAGTCATCTGCAAAGATGGCTCCCCGTGGAGTGGCTGGAGCTGTTTATGGGTCCTCCTATGCAGGACCTTCAGCTGGGACAGACCAGGTTTACGTAGCTTTGTCATTTTGACTGTGGATGACCCATGGACCTCCAGATGCCACAGTCTGGCTCTTCTGTTTCCTAAAAACGGTAGTGCAGTCACAAGTCTTTAAAAGGCAACACGTGAAACGGAAGACTGGACTGGATTGCATTAAGGTGTTTCACAGAAAGGTGTGAGGCACTATTGTCTACTTTTATTAGATTTAAACGATTAAACAGAATTCTTACGCGTGTTTTCCTGAGTGCGTAGTGCGGGGGACATTAATCTGACAGGTGGAAGTGCAAAGTCCTGAGCAGAATTTTCCATCCCTGATCATGCCCAACCGGGCAGAAGACTTGAGGAACAATGTATTGCTCACAATATAAGAGGGTTTTACGTTAAATGTGACCCCAAACTTCACCTGGAGAGAGTCTGTGGCAAGTTGGACTTATTCAAACCTTATTTTCTATCCTAAAACTTACTCTGTATTCAGCAGAATACAGTAATACTTAAACAGTGAGCTCAAATCTGGTGGATTTGTCCCTGATCCATTTTGGCAATTATTTTCCCAAACTACAGTGATCTCCCCAAATGCCAGTGTTTGGCCTTTTGGACCTGCCTGTCTTACAACCCAGCTAACAGTAATCACCAAGCCACAGGATTACTGTTGCATTATTACTGCTCTGGACCACAACGATTTTTCAGGAAGATGTGTGCTGAAACTACTGGGGCTTTACAAAGACCATTTCAGCTTTAAGGAATAACCCAAATAAAATGCTGGTGAAGTTGTTCAACCAGCTCTCAATGAAGACTTCACAAATATCGCTCTCAAGGCAGTGGCTTTGCTCTGTTGACAAAAGGCAGGTGAACATTCGGGCTCCTGATTCACAGGTGTAAACTGGGAAGTGACGAGAGGAACTCAGAAGTGAGCATTTTGGAAAAATATTGCTGTGTGCAGTGAGAGGAAGGTGGTAGTCTTGGCAGTGTCCTGAGCCTGCAAGACCTCCTGTGGTTAAGCCACCTCATGAAACCCACTGAGCTGGTGGCCACTTGGTCATCCATCCTTTCGTATTTCAGTTCAGAGGCTGAAGAGATGACTGAAAGCCTGTTCTTGCATAGTGTGTCCCCAGGAAAAATGCAGTGCCCACGTAGTTTCCTAAAGAAAGCGGTTTTCAGGAAAAGACAGAAGGCTGGAGGTAAACATCATGCTTCTCTGTGGGAAGACTCGGCGTCCCATGGAAATCAGTTATTTTCATTGAAAATTTGAAAATCTGAAAACCAGCTACTTGATTTAGAGACCTAGCAGCAGCAGCAAGAATTGTGAGCCTGATGATGTCTCTTGTTCCCACCTCCTATAAAACCAGGACTCATTGAGGCCGTGCTGACCAGTTCTTGACCAGGTGAAGACGCATGGGGACACTCACGCCATGCTAGCTGCTCGTCAAGTTTAAACGTCGTAGTGCATCATCAGAGGTGAGGTCCAGCCATGAATGCTGGAGGATGCCGTGAGAATGATTACACGGAAGGCCCGTCTCCAGCAAAACCCTGCTGCAGTGTTTCTGAACTGAAGGGTCTCCGCAGTTTCCTCCATGACCTTCCTCCCTACCCAGACTCCTGGGTGCTGATGTTTATGGCATCCCTTGGCTCAGGACTGTAAAATGGGCATCTCAGGGATGCCGATTTGGGTTTTTTTCTTCTGAAGATCTCAAAGCACTAGAGAGCACGTCTCAGTTTCCCGTGCTGCAGGAAAAGGTTCAGAAGCTCTGGGGAGCTGGTGGAGGTGTTAACAGCTGTGCCTTAATGTGAGCCTGGGGCTTCCCAATTTTCCTCAGACACAAGTCACTCTGTGCTGGCATTGCAGGTGCTCCCCTCGAGCTGTGGATAATGGTGCTCTGCTGCTGCCTTGCTGAGAAAGATGTCCCATTAGACGAGCACCCCTGAAGCAAGCGGAAGAGCGCTTGCAGAGGGCTGCGTTCAGGTGGCCAGGCCGGGCCAATTGAACTAGGGTGCCATATGGTGCAGAGACAGTGCTGTCCATTACTTTGCAATGAAATAATATTTTGGTTTATGATTGTTTGCAATTAGCCTCCTGCAGCAGATGAATAATCTGTTCTTGTTGATTCGACAGAGACGTTGTTTGGAAAGGGGACAAATAGCATGTGCCGCCTCACCCAGCAATCGCAGGCATTAAAGGAGAGAAATACGGACATACCAATAATTCCCAGCAACAGCTCCAGTAAATTTAGCAACGCCGGCATAAAGCAAGCAGTAAATGCAGGAACCAGTGATTGGAGGAGCCACAAAACCTGCTGCCACCAGGCAGAGCCACCACTTGCCACTTGAGCGTGGCTGGAGCGAGGGTCAGGGAGAGGAAGGGGGCAGACCCCACCCCGGGCTGCTCGGCTCTGAAGTGTGACAGCCAGCAGCACCGCAACCCCCGTGGGAGAGATGCTTTCTCGCAGTCAGAAAATATAAACCATTTTCAGAACGCGAACAGATTTTGGTTGGGAGGTGAGGGAAGCGGAGGGCCAAGAATAGAAGGGAACAGTGGGCGTAATTCTGACTCCCTGCTGCATTCAAAGTAAAGTACAGGACAAGTTTCAAGGAAACAGCGGGCCAGACCTGGGGGGAGCTGGCAGGGAAATTTGAACCTGGCAGGGTGTTGGTGATCCGGCCATGCTGCCCCAGGGCAGGTGACAGAGCGTCGAGGCAGGCACATTGCCTGAGCAGCACAAAGGCCGGATAGATCGCTGCGCTGATCTCAAGCAGGGTACCGAGGTGCAGGTGATAGTCCCCTTATTGGGGATTGTAGTGGAGAGATGTGAAGCAGGAGAAGATGATCCTGGGTGTCAGCGGAGAAGTGGATCTTAAGCACAATGGAGCTGAGCATGAGAGAGAGACCACTGAAGCCTCTGACAGTTGATCGTTATCAAAACACAACATTTTCAACAGAGGTTTGTACGTGTACGTATCTGGCCTTACACACCCGTGCGCGCGTGTGCGTGCTGCTGGGCACGCTGGGCACAGCGACCCGCAGCGCGCGGCCCAAGGCCATCTACGCGGGGAGAGCAGGCATCGCACCAGGCCTTCCCCGGGCAGGAGGGCTGGCGGGATGAGCCGAGGACATTGCCTGCTGCTCCGCCGTTTGCCTCTTCCTTCAGAGGGCAGGGTTTGCAGCAGCTTGGCGCGGTCCTGACAGGGGCCTGGCACCGACCACGTGTCTGTGTTGGCCCATGCCATGATGGGGATGTCCGGTAAAGCCAGCAGCTCGGGGCACGAGGCCGCTGCAGTGCCAGGCAAGGCAGCCCTGGGCATTTCCACGCTGCAGGAGCTGCGGCCTCGACTTCTTTCCCCTGCGAGTGGTACCCGCTGGGGCCTGCTTTTGCTGTATCTGCTCAGCTCTGCAGTGCTGGCCTGGGCACAGACCGAAGCGGCAGTAGGTGGGCTGCAGGCAGAAGGCAGTGTTAGAAATGTGCTGCTGTCCCGGGCGTCTCAGGGAGGACAGGCACGGCCAAAGGGGCCTTCCCAGTGAATTGGTGTGGAGAGGAACAACCACAGTGCTGTCCGTGGCCAGAGGTGCGTCTCGGACAGCGAGAAGGAGTGATGCTCGGGGAGCAGTGCAGGAACAGGGTGGGTGTGGAGGAGGCCACCCCCTGCCAGCCCCTGGACACCCTGCGGATGCTGGCGTGAGGAGAAGGCTTGGTGAAAAGCCTCAGCATTTCAGCGCAGAAGGTTGCATCCCCAGCAGCGTGGGCACAGGGCAAGGGAGGGGGTTCTGGTCCTCTGCTCCACTCCGGTGAGACCCCTCTGGGAGTCCTGTGTCCAGCTCGGGAGCCCTCAGCACAGGACAGAGCTGGAGCTGTGGGAGCGGGGCCAGAG
>Ga0181612_159813_pt1 | contig 10106 bp, 3 predicted proteins | sample HoacroProtozoa21_FD_119630 | JGI IMG/M metagenome (GOLD analysis project Ga0181612, IMG submission 119630) | Hoatzin crop microbial communities from Cojedes, Venezuel. Combined Assembly of Gp0051906, Gp0051904, Gp0051908
ACATCGCTTTTTTTGTTTTTTTTTTTTTTTTTAATTTTTTTTTTTGTTTTTTTTTTTTTTTTTTTTAAAGTCTCAGCATCAGTCAGTTTTAGAACTTGTTCACAAAAAAAGAGAAGCTTTTTGGGCAAAGAAAAATGAAACCTGTTGGCTGGTCTCTGGTTGGGTTCACAAATTCTCGGAGTAGAAAAGACTTCGCGCAAGTGTCTGAAAATAGCACCTTAATTACAAAGTAGTAATCAATCGCCATAGATCTACACACAACTGTGTTACTGGTGTGACGTTACCACTAAACAAGTACAGTAATAAAAGAGTAAGCCAAAGTGCAACACATTCAACATGCAAATATGACTGCCACCTGCAGTATCTACGCATAGGTGGAAACCTTGGATGATGTTCGCTTACATCATATTGAAGAATTGCTGCTCAGGATGAAAAAAAAAAATGCTTAGCAGGCGTCAAAGGGTATTTGCTTGACTTTCATTAAGTACCAAATATGAAAGTACTGCATTACACTAGACTTACCAAAATGCTCTCTTAACAACTACTTGCATATATACACGTCCCTGACTCTCTTTTGATACATCGCATGGCTAGGAAAAAACAAGATCTAAGCTCCAACTGTCATCCAGATCAAGGGTTAATAGCAGAAAAAGCAGTATGTATTCTTACCATTTTCCTTTCATCACAAGTATTCTTTCTATGACACAAAGTACTACTATTGCAGGTAAACATATGTATTTTTATATTTTGCTTCCTTAGCCCCCTGTAGTAACTAAATCACACTAGTTTCAAATTCCACCCCCAAACTTTTCCATGTTCAACATACGGATTAACAAAAAGACTAGTAAGCAATTCCATTTTAATGCTCTGGGACACTACACTGGTGTAAAGCCCTTTAGCTAAGTCAGTGTAATTTAAGGACATGTACTGCTGAAATGCTACATTATTCTTTTTAACATCACACTGCGATTAAGAAAAAAAAAAATCTTTATAGAGTAGAGATATCCACTGAAAGGACCTGGCATGTAACATACACAGTGCTCGATACACATGCTGCTATCTTTGCTCCAGGATGCAACAGGTCATAGTTGAAGTGGGTAACAAGAGACAACAAGGATTCCGAACAAAATCCAGAGAAACAAATGAAAGTTTGCTATTCCAGACAACATTCTCAAGCAATGTGCACTCTCTGCCCCCTGTACAGCATATATCAGCATCAGAATGTGCACCTGTGATTCTACACCTAAATAAAGGTCATATTGGCAGCTAATTAGGACAGAGGGTCACACCTGATTTCATCAATACTCAACAGGCTGCTGTCACCCTCATTTACCACACCTGTACAGGTAACCACAGGTGCCAGTATACTGTATCTTCCCTTGACCATCACAACAGTGCCAGGTGCTGGCCCTGTCATCCCTGTGTGTTGGACTTTGGCCCTCACTTGATACACAAACAAGGGAACAAACAATACACAGCCTCGGTGGCTTCTGCTGCCTTGCTAGGAAAATAAAGCTGGAAATAACCTGTCCAGAATTGAAAGAGAAGAGCTAGTGGGGAAGGTTTATGCTGAAGAATTGTGGAAAAGTATCCACAGTAACTTTTAAACAAGGATTGAGGTATTTTATTAATAAGAAATATTAAATGGAAAAAGTAATCTTGAAGGGAGAGATCTGAGACAGTAATATTTTTCCAAAGAGAAATGCAAAAGTTAAATCAGTTGTTAGCAGTACACGGGATTGGTGGTGGTGGTGGTGGGTTGTTAGTTTAAAGTTTCAAGATTTTCAAAGGCTATTGTAAAGCTAAATCCAGCAATTAATTAGCAGTTTAAACCATGTACCTTTTCTGTACTTCACTAAAAATCTACTTGTTCACAGTAGCTTCAAGATAAAATTCTCCCATCCACACCCAAAATCCCTCTTACTCCCAGTCAGCCTCTCCAGTACAATTAATTCAACCCTCACTAAAAGTAAAAGGTTTCTAAATGTATGTAAACAGTGACCATTAGAAATATGAAACCTAAAAGATTTTTTTTTATATAACATTCTTTCACACCTTGAACTGATTAAGGCAAGAACAGTACACCGCGTATTTTATAATTTTTTTTTTAATTTTCAATGCTACAGTACAATCACAAATCCCAAAAGCCATATTTAATGTTTTCTGAACTACCAGACTCCTCTCCCCACCTTTTCTTTTTTTAAGTTGTGGTTTTATGGTAGGAAATATTAACAAAGAACATGCAGTGATTTAAATCTAATTCAGCTTGGATTATCACCCAAATCATTGCTACCCCTAAAATAAACTTTCTTGTTAGCTAGCTTTCCCTTAAGTGAAATGAAATCTAAGTCATATTTAACAGAAGTTGCATCTCCACAGACATCACTTCTCACTAAACCCAAGAAGCAGGTAATGGAAAGATCTTCAGCTAAGTACTAAATTGGCCGAACCAAATTAGAGTTCTTAAGTGCAAGTTAAACCTGTCTCAGTTTGCAACAACTCTTATTTGGCAGGTGGGGTGAAGGTATTTGCCAAAGGTACAAGCTGAAAAACACATTACTCCAAAGGGTTGACACCAAAAGTGAGTTAAAATTAACAGGAGGTAAGCACACATTTTTAGTAAAAACAGTTTTAAAAGGTCATAGTAAGTTGCTTTCTCTTACCCATTTCCTGGAGTACTGGAGCACCCTGGAGAATGACTCACAGAGGTGCTGCCAGCACAAGGACTCTTCTTAGTGGATAAATCAAGCACACCGTCTGTAGAGACAAAAGAATGATTTCAGTGTTTGAAGAAGCAGGATCAGCCACGTTGTCCCTTGACAAAACAAGTCTTTTGGGCTAAAGTCATACCTAGCACATAGCATTTTTTATTTTATTTTACTTTTAAACAAACTAAGGCTTGGATTTGTTTGCAATTTGGCTTATAAGTGACTTCAACATAGTCCTCGGAAGTCACAAAAAAATTTAGGAAAATTAGAAGTGCATCCGTTACAAAAGCCAGAGAATAAAAGATGACCTACAAATGACAGTTCAGGATACAACACAGCCCATTGCATAACTAACCCTCAGTGGTCCCAAAATAAGGCAATCTTCGAACTCCTGAGATACTCCCCCCCTTAAAGGGGGACTTTAAGCCAGTATTTGAATTTCTTTTTTTTCCCTGATCCAAATCTCTGTCGGAAAAATCACTGAGAATTTTGTACTGGAAACTCACTTTCAAATGAACACACACAAATGTGAGACTACTCCTCACAAGGCAGCTAGCTTCATCCTTTTTTCCCTGTCTCCAATGGGTCCCTACTGGCAAAGCTGCTGCCTTTCCCCTCTCTAGTGTGCCATTTTACTACTTCTCTTCTTCCAAATACCAAACTGTTTTTCCTGCTAGACTGCTTCTTCCATTCTCACTAATGACAATTCCTCACACTCACTCATGCTCCTCTGCAAGCCCTTATGTAAACTCTGCATTTCTAGGCAACAGAAAAGGGAGCGCTTTTTGTTAGAAAAGCCTTGCTCCCACTGCACTGAAACAACTTGAAATTCTGGTCATTTTAATAAGGGCAACATTGTCACAGCAGCAGCACAGCCATCTGAAATTCCCGGAAACTTTCAAACAAGAAATTTATGAGGCAAAGATAAACGAAACCTGTTGGCAAGGTAAACTAGAGACATTTCAGAGCTCCTCGCTCATTCCGTCTACTCAGGTAAATACCACCCAACACAAGAACAATGCAAGATGGCTTTCAGATTGCTTGATGTTCTCATTTGCCATATGGAGAAAAAAACATGATAAACAGTGAACTAGAATTAACTTACAGAAGGCTGTTCCACCCACTGCATTTGGGAACACACCATAACCCAAACTTAAGCAAGCCGAGAATTCAATCTTTCTTGTGAACAACACTTATGTGTCCACAAGATACAGAGAGCGGATCAAGCAGCATCCCCTTTTCGAGAGGCTATCCTCAACAGCACAGGTGGCTGCCAGAGGCACTTGCATCCACGCTTCCTCCGTCAGAAGGGTCATTACAACCTAGAAGTCTCCAAGGGCAAGCAGGGCCAACCTCATACCCCATGGAGAAGTTTACAACTGGCTGGGTGCCCCTCAACGCACTTGAACAAGAAATAGAACAAGAAGCACCACTTGCAGTCTTTCATGGCAGCCTCTTCAATCTCTCATTAACCAGTTTGGCAAAACCTCTTCCCAATTACATTAAACGTAAATTAGAAAAAAAATCATTACATCAGCAAACAGATTACTGTAGAAGTTAATATGCACATGTTCTAATTCCATAATAAGTGTTATGAACATTCTAAATTATCTTACAGCTTTTTCATAGCATGATAGCTACAGAACAGTTCATGTACATGCTTTCTTCTTCACCATACAATCCTCAAATAAAAAAACAGAAGCAAAACCAATTGTCTCCCTCTCTTTCAGCAAAAAGCTTCACAACGAGAACAGCTTAACATTTATAAAAATATATGCAAATAACACTCGTGAAATACATTTATAAGAAAATTATCTAGAAACAAATGCTTATCAGCTAAATGCACAGGTCCCCACTTGAAGACAGACACCATACAACCTTTCACTGCAGTTTTGTAGCTGAAGTGTGGCAACAACTTTCAACAAGTGCAGTAAGTGCCGTAAGTGTCCAGACACCCAAGCTGCATATTGTTGGACACACAAAATTAACCTTTTTAAAAAAGGCCTCAAACATAAGGTCAAAGAATAAAGGGATACAAACAATTCTGTACTAGCTAGCACAAGGCTTTTTTTTTTTTTTTTAAAGGCACCTTTTCCACTTGAGGGTGGACAATCTACTTTGTATTTGATAGAATGATTTCAGACACTAACACACCTGTAAAGAAGGGTAAAGGGGCTAATTTTAATCCTATCAGTAGGGTACACTTATGATAACCCCTATTCAACAGTTTCAGAAAAAAACACTCACATACTATAATCACTCAGAATTTCCTTGTTAAAAACATTTTTGATGGAAAATACAGTTTTCAAATTAAAAGAAGCTCTGCAACACTGTTACCAGTTATTCAATCTGTGCTCTGCAGAACAAGTCTATTTTTAAGGCAGAGAAGAGACATTTCTTCCAACTGCACAAACCTGGAAGTTTTTTTGAACAGTTCATGGGCATCATTTTTACAGCCTTCACAAAGCAATTTCTCAGAGACTTTTAAAACATACTGTTTTTACACTATGACTAGAAAGAAAATACATCAGTCCTTCAGTCAGACTGTGTACTGATCTTCAGAAAGGAGGCAACATTAAGGTTTTCATGACCACACAAACTTCTCTTCTCAGCAAGCATACTGTTTCTTGCAGCTCCCAGCAGGAGCGGCACACTTGGCCCCAGAGTTTGGAGCATGTTCATCCCCTTTGCCCTTCTTCAGAAAAATCACTCACATCTATGGGCCTACATTATCTCAGAAAGTCTCTTCTCTCCCAGCCACATCTAGCTAGTCATTATTTGATTGTAAAAACATCTACCACTTTTCCACTTTACGTTCTGTGTAAAAGTGCAAACTTCTAACTGTCTGGTTTTGCAACACGAATGCCATTAACAGACTGCTGTAGGATGCAAGAGACTGGTAAGAGTCCTACCTTGTTCACTAGGTTCTGACTGAGACTTTCTGACAGTAAGGTCCAGAGGTGAGTCTTGGTCAGCCATGAGAAGTTTGCTGAGCACAGGGTTCTGAGCAGTTGCAGCCGTGGGAGAGGAGGCGACCAGAGATGCTTTCAGCAGGCTTTGGTTCTTTGTGCTATTGGGCTGGCTGGAGTCCTGAGTAGAGCTATTTTTTGAGGTATATTCAGCAGCAAACTGTCGGATCATTCGCTGCATGATCTCACGGGCCACTAGGGGAATATTGGGGTCAGAGACCCTAGGACTGTCTGTAAATATTAGAGATTTTTTTTTTTAAGGAAACACTTTAAGTAAAACAGCTTTTATATTAAGTCATAGTTTATTAAAAAAAATAGGGAAAAAAAAGCCAAAGATAAAATAGTCTGTGCAGAAAATGTACTTTAGTCTTAGAATAGCTGAACAAGAACCATTGCTAATTCTGGCATAACCTTCCCAAAACAACAGTTTCCTAAGAGAAATATGCAATTTCATCTTTTGTATTCAAATATAGATATATTTGACCAGACCTTTAAGAGGTCTGGAACAGACCCAACAAAGAATAGTACCAAGTAATGAAGCTCACTTGAAAAAAAATAGACAGGTTATTCAGTGGAAGAATTGAGTAACTTACCTGCAGGTACAGAAGGGGAGAGAATAAATTTGAAGCAGTCCCCTACAAGTTTACTGAGAAATAAAGACCTATAGTTCTGATTTTTCACAATAATTCACATGAAGATCAAACGTTCAAGTCTTCCATTCCCATTCTATCTATTCCTTTTGACATTTCTATCATTATAATCAATGCAGCATCAGCGACTACCCAAAGAACTTTCACATATACAAAAAAACCAAGATGTGTCACATGAAATGTAATTCTATTTCTAGAAGAGCTGCTAAATCTATTAGTAAGAAATCTGGAATGGAACAGGTAGACATTCCAATTTATTTCTATGAAATAGTGTATAAATACAAAGCTATTTGGGGATATGGGCAACTCAAAAATGTATTGGCAAAAATCATTGCTTTAGACCAGTAGTAATTCATGATGTGAAAGCAAATCTGTAACTCCTAAATCACAGAAACTAAGTCCTGCCACTTCACCTCAAACACTGATTGTGTTCTCTGGCCAAATCTTTTTAAAAAACAAAAAAACAACCCAAAAAAATCCCACAAAACAAACAAAACACACCACAACCACACAACAACTCCAGAAATAGCTCAAAAGGTTTGATTTTCTGTGAATGTTTCTTCAGAAATAGAAAATTGTGCAGTAGAAGACCAAACAAATCTTTAAAAGCAGCTCTCAAAACAGAACAATAGAGAAGTGTTCACCTCCTGTTTTTAAATAAATTGCCCAGGTTGAAAGATAATCTGTTGAGATTGAACTATTAGAAGCATTAGCAAAATCTTCTGTGGGACATTTAAGCATTAGAATTGCCTTTTGCCCCCATTTTTGACAAAAGTACATCAATCCAACAAACCAGCTTTAGTGTATCTATAAAGGATGACTGACTTGCAGGTTTAAGCATGGAGTGGCCCACAAACCAGAGAGCAGCAGTAAGCAGCTACTGTATTTCTCAATGAAAAACCATACCAAGCTTCAAATACTTATCAAGCCCAAATTCCGTCCTGTTAAGCATAGCTTTCTAAATCCAAGATCTCATACAGTCACCGCGTATATTTTTATAGGGGTATAATAGCTGTAAACTTCCAAGATGTTTACACAGATACGTAATCATTTTCTTGTAAAATCTGCAGGATGTTTTACTGAAAGTAAGGACGAAACACTAGAGTTTTAAGAAGCCACCAACAGATAAGCCAGATTTAAATTTAGGTACATTTATATTCTCACTTTCTTCCCAAATGGTTCACAAGGACACAAGCCTGGAGAAGCGTGGAGGCTTTTTTCCCTCCCGCTATGGTGACATTTCTTCCACTTTCTAACCTCTCTACTACAGCCTGCTGAAGGACATACGAAAGGCTTTAGGAAAGCCCAGAAGGGCAGAAACTGATGGCATGATCACACTGATACCAACTATTCGACACGTGCTTGTAGCATATACGAGTGGGGCTGACAGAAATGCAGAGTTCTATGGCACCTACGCTTTCTGAAGAAGAATCACGCATTTACAAAACAACTATTAAAACAAAACAACTAAAATAAACTAAAAGTTAGAAATTCTCAGAGAAGAAAAACACAGCAAATATTTATCAGCTATAAATAGTCTAAAGTAGTACCTCTGAGCTTTAAAACCTCAATAGCTTTTGTGTATTTTATCTGAACTGGAATCTTAGAAGGGCAGTATCAAACAAGAAAAGGTACAATTTCATTAAACCATCACCCTGCCACAAGGTAAAGGTAACAGACAACTAGGTACTACCATGGGAAGGATGAATATTTGAAAGAAGCATTACTGGGCCAGAGTGCCATGGGCACAAAGCAGAGAGAAAGTCCATATGATTAACAGACAGAAAACCTGCTCAGAACGTTTGTTGATACTGCTAGTTACCTATGTATGTTAAGAACATCAGTGCACGTCCTTCACATGCAACAGGCATCTGCTCACAGAACATCTGCATTTTCTCTGATCTGCCTGGGCTACACCACCAGTCTCAAATGTTACTGGCAGTGAGGATGGAAAGAAAAAAAAGAAATGATCGCTGCATGAAGCCAGGGAGAGCCCAGCATCTCTGAGCAACGTAGGAACGTCAGAGTTGTGCCATTCTTTGTGTCCTCTTTGGTATGACAGTGCCTGGGGATCTTATGGCAGTGGCATCAGTTAGAGTAACCTTTCAAGCTAAGTACAGCCAAGCTTGACAGAGATGCATTAAGGATTCAGAACCAACTTCCTGCCAGGCTTCTTCCCCTCTCTTATTACTCTTGCACCAAGCACAGCTTTGCCAGAGGAAGGAAAGCAAGAGCACATTAAAAAAAAAGTCTCGAAGATTCTTAAGACATCTGAAGTGATTTCATTATCTTCTTTCTGTGCATCTGACCATGGACAGAGTGTCAAACCCCTCATCAGCACGTTGCAGTATCTGCCAATAGTTTTCCAACAATTAGGAAAGTATGCACATCTAATAAGATGTGTGCACAGATCATACATAAAAATTTAAGCTCGGTGTTAGAGATGAAATCTTTAATAAACAATTTTGAAGTGATGGAAATGTATTTTTTTCTTTCACCAGAAAAGTAATATGAAAAAGGTGTATTTTCTCTAGATTTTTGTTTCCTTAAATCCCTTCTGGATTTAAGAGAGATGGCATAAGCTTAAAGGCAAAAGGAAACATTAACCTTAAAAGAAAAAAAAAAGCCAAACCACAAAACACTGAAAAGGAAGACTTGGAATAAAAGCATCACCTGAACTATCCGTAGTAATGTAATAACTATCCTTCCTATCATCCCACATGCTTCTATACTTCATGCAATACATTACAATGTATAGTTTGTAGTTATTCATTTGTGTCATAAAAGAAAAGCTAAGATACTGTTATCTACTTAAAACACCTTTAAATATTTTGGTCACTGGGAGGAAGGGCTGAGGACTGGCTACAGCAATTTCTAATTTGTTAAAGCGAAGCCTCACATCATCCCCCAGCAGACAGGTTGGAATTACTGATTTGGCAGATTTTCTCACACATGGGTTAGACTGATAAGTACAATATACTTTCATTCAAGATGTATTTGGAAACAACCTCTGGATTCCCGTTTCTGAGATTGGTAGAGAATAGTGAAATTAGTTTTGTGCCTTCCTAAGAGCACAGTTTAACTGACATCACTCTCCAGAAGAGATTTAGAGGATTTTCTTGCATTGAGCTACTGTTTTTGTTGTCAGCATATTCCACAGTACTGATTTTCCAAGTCTTTTGCTGATCATGATTTGAATTCTCCACATAAGCCCCTTAGCACTATTCCAACAATATCTTATACTGTGGATTGCTGGGGGTGGGGTGGGTAATCACTACAGACCATATGAGAAGACCGCTGACCTTTAAGAAAGGCTGCATTAGCACACATCCCATTAAAATAAAAATAAATAAATCACCCACCTACTACCACCACTTGCCCCTTCTTCCAAACAGCCCACTCACCTAAACACTGGTTTCAGGGGAGCTGGGTAAGAAATGAGTCATTCCTCCAAAAGTACAAAACACCAGTGTTCTCATGGGGAGATTTGTTTTAGGGTTAAACATATTATACTCTCTTCCTCTTCCCACGCCCACATTGTTGATTTGAGAGTCAATTTTTACTCTCGATAAATATATGTATCTAAATACAGAAGACAACTGAAAAATACTGAACATACAATGACAACTTGAACGTCAGATCTTTGATTGCTGCATTGCATGCAAAAAGACCAGCAAGAGATACCATTTCCCCCCCCCCCCCCCCACAACCAACCCTTTTTTTTAAAAACCTTCTTGACGGAACCTCCCGCCTCCCTTCCTCACAATCTGATTTTCTCT
>Ga0181612_111620_pt1 | contig 10105 bp, 6 predicted proteins | sample HoacroProtozoa21_FD_119630 | JGI IMG/M metagenome (GOLD analysis project Ga0181612, IMG submission 119630) | Hoatzin crop microbial communities from Cojedes, Venezuel. Combined Assembly of Gp0051906, Gp0051904, Gp0051908
GACGTGTTCTGCGGGGACACTGAAGAGTTTGGATATTTCCATGCCAAAATATCTTCTTCAGTTGATGCTGTAAAGTTTTAAATTGCTGATTTGTTTTGATACCAGTCACTTGAAAATGCTCTTGAAAACTATATCTCTTAAGAGGCAGGAGGCATGTTTATGTGCATTAACCATATGCGGAATTAGTTTCCTTTATGAAGCACCACAATATTGATAAAACAGCTTTTGAAAGGAAACACTAAATGCAGCTCTATAAAAACCAGGACTTTTCACCTCTCATTCTAGTTCAAGAAACCAGTCTACTGCGGAAAGAGCTGGACTGGGAGCTGGTGTTGGTGCAGCCATCCTCCCGCCACAGGGCATGCCTTTAGGCCAGCTGGTGCAAATTTTATCTTGACTGCCCATAGAAGCGACCTGCCCATACAGAGAGGCTGCGCTTTGACGTGGTAGTGGTACCAATGATTAGCGTGTAATCATCGTGATTTCTAATAGAACTATATCACAATTTTAGCATGAGATATTTGGCAGCATTAACTCCCTGTAATTAACTAGTGTGATCATTGTACATACGACAGCAGAAAGAAGAGAAACTTGAACCATTAAGATACCGTTGTTTGGAATACAAAGCTTGTTAAGTAATTATAAGCTTTCAAGCTTTACCAACTGACTGCAAGGCATCTTGTTTGAAAAAAGAAACTGTTAAAATGATTTACCTTTTTTCTGTGGCTTTAAACCAACAGGAATGTTTTATTTGAACTAAAATATTTTGTGTATATTCCCCTTTATCAGATCTCAGGGGGGGAAATATTTGCTTAAAGTTGTTCAAGTTTTCAGATAAGTAACGTTGCTTAGTTTCGGGTGTTTCGGTCCAAACTAATTAAGTTGAAATCATCAGTGAATACATGCTTGTGTTGGGTTTGACTTGGTCTGAATGTGAGTTTTCTAAAGTTATACTCATCGTGGTACAAGGGGTTTTATTAATTTGATCCTCACGCTTCTTCCGTTCAAGATGCGTGCAGGCTGACGTTCACCTCCATCCCACTGCTCACCAGGAGGCAGAATTGGACCCGGTTCGAAGGGATTCCCCTTCCATGAGCTCTTGGTTCCTGTTACCAAGAGAATGTATCGTCTGACTCTGTAGTGCTCTCTCGTTGTCCATCATATTCAGCTGGCTGGTGGAAGAATAGGGTATGTGGGAGATGCCTGCCACTACTTTTTATTTTCCATGTTATCTTCAGCTCAGCATCAGCTTTTGAGGAAAGTGCCAAAAAAGGGAAGGAAATTCCTAGCCTGCTGTATTCATGCATGCAAGAGGACATTTCGTCGCCGAAAGTCCAGTGAGTTTTTCTAACACTTTGATTCTCAAAAATGACGGGAGTTAGTTATTTCTGTAGAAGCATGTTTGTTCATTTAACTGCATTGCACTTTTTGCATGCAGGCTTTGAAGTTCCAGCTGTAATAGTACTGGTGCTAAAGCCAGAAACCGATGGTGGAACAGATATGGTGCTGCTTGTTTAAGATTCATTTTCACTGTCAAAATAAATCAGTGTCAACTGACAACAGTAATTTCAGCGTAGGTATTTATCCACATAACTGTGGTCCCTGTTTGGTGTACCGTACCTATAAAATTAGTCTTATATGGAAAAATGTTAAATGGTGCTAAGTGCTATTATGCTTTTTCAATATCACAAAGCACAAATAGCACCTGAAAAGCTAAGTTGTTATAAATAATTATAAGGTTGTGGTTTTTTTTTTTTTTTTAAATAGTTTAATTACTCATGTTGACTTTTTTTTTTTAAAAACTCCTTTTTTGTGGGGGTTTTCATGACCTCATGGTCATGGTGTTGCTATGAATCTTTCCCCTCCCTTGGTATTTTTTAATTGGTGAGAGCATCACTTTTGTTGCTGCAAGTAAAAAAAAATAAAATAGCCTTAACTGAATGCATTAGGCTCGTGGAGTTCTGAATTAGGGGACGATTTTTAAGTTGTATCACAATCAGGCAGTTAACAGCAATAAGGGGAAATATCTGCACAACACTCACAATGCTTTCTTGTCTGTTGGGTTTATCTATTTATGTAATGCCAGTAATGCATTGGATGTTATATGAAAGAAGATGCTGCTAGCAGGCAGCTTAATCTGGAAGTATCCCCCAAGGATAATATAGGTTGCAATTGGTAATAGGGATTGAACAGGGTTTTAGCATGTCATATCATGGCTGTGATTTTTATTTTTTGTAATTACTCTGTAGGATTCTTGTCTTCTCTGCATTGGTGACTTACTTGTCTCAAGCCAGGTCAAGGTCAACACAAGATTATCAAGATTCGTCTTATGACTGGCAAAGTGATAAAACTATTACTTTTAAATTTACAATTGAGTTGACATTTCAGGGACATAAAGTGATGTGAACTTTGCTTCTTGGCAATCGCAGTGTAGGCTACTGATGTGTGTTGACAATCCCTTCTTGTTGAGCAGATTTGTTGCAGTTGGCGTATTGTTAAATTCCTCGCAGTAGTCTTGTCCTACCTTTGCTCTTCTTAAGAACAACCAGTTCCTAGGCTGGCAGCAGGCAGGGAAATTGTAGGGTAATGAGCAACTAACTGTCATATTAGCCGCTTGAAGATGTGCAATAGATAGCAGGAGGGCCCGATTAACAGCTACAATTGCTCCATTGGGAAGTATCTACATGTACAGAGGAGTCTTGCAGTCTGCTCAGGCTTGTCTTGATTATTTTACTGGGTATTGTGGATGCTTGAACCCCAGTAAAAATATTATGTATCTGATTACTTCTCCAGAATCAGCCTCGTAAGAGCCATCACAAATACTTAAATGCAATGTGTCTTCCTAAGGACCAGGTCAGATGAGGTTTCAATTCGGATGATGAAATCTGTGTTTGATTTTTTTCTTTCTTTCTGTCTGGTCCAAATAGAAGTAGGAAAAAGGAGAGCTTTGCTGCTTTTTCCATTATTGAGAGAGAGACTTCATGAGAGAGAGACTTCATCAGAGCACCTGTCTGAAATAACATCAGTCCATATCGGTTGCTTTTAAAACTCTGACTTGGGGGCATCCTTTCATCGGTAGTAGACTTTATCTTTTTACCTACCCTCTGTTGTTATGAAGAAAACTACATTTTGTTGTTGTTGTTGTCTGTGGTACTGACATAACCTAAAACTGCAATGAAATGATGAAAGAAATATAGAACAAAATAGGAAACCTGGGACCATTTCTTATGTACTGCTTTATTTGCTGAGGCATAGCTCCGGTATCACTTAGTTGTAGAGTGTTTGTTTCTTCAGTAACGAAAGGAGGGTATTAGTATTTTCTACCTTTCTAAGGTGATGAAGTCTCCTGCATTCTGTAAGGTAGTACAAGTCCCTCAGAAGAAAGTTACCAGATGCAGGTATTGTTGTTTAATCTTCTTGTTGAGGTACGCAAGAACGTTCTCATCACTACTGCCTAATAAAGGAAAAGAAAGATTTGAGTGTTCTAGTAGCGTAATTGATGCTCAGCTATTAATGATAGCATCCTTTAAGTAATTCTTTCCTGAGCATTGTCCTTTTTCATAACACTGCCAAACCTGGGTCTTTGAGAAGTGTTTTCCTTCACCTTTTTTTTCTCTCTTGGGAGATACCTTCTAGACATCATCTTTCTCCCCTCTATTTCTTTTGGATCCTGACAGGTTCTACATTTGGTCATGGAAAAAATATTTCCCATAGTGGAGAACTACATTACAAAAACAAATCACCGAACAGTTGCGGTTCTCTTGTTTGACAGTTTATGGAGCAAATGCTGGCTATGCACCATTTAGCATTCTCAAAGACAAAGTATCCACACAGTGCTGCCAATTTCATTAGAGAGCTACACCAGCTACTTTTAAAATTTGGTCCTGTTTACACAGGAATTTCAGTTTTACTAGCATACCCATCAAAAGGTTATTGTCTGCACACAGAGAGTCACTGTTTTTAGCAAATCTGCCCATAAATCTAAGCAACCAGTAATTAAATGGAAGTCTGAATACCAGGCGAGGAATAAAACTGAGGGTCTCCCTGTGGATTATAAAGCTATGATTAGCATGGGCTGGTTTTAAGCACCAATTGGTCAAAAAAATATTGTAATTCATCATTAGGACCTACCTTTCCAAGAAATCAAAAGTTAAATTTCAACAAAAGGTGAGAGATGACTCAAGGAACAAAACAGTCACCGTGAAGTGATGATTTCTTTTTCCTCTCAGAGAAAGGTAGCCGGAATTGGTGCTTTTCCAGTTCACGACACATGTAGGAATAAAAGCTGGGTGCCTGGGGATGGTGTCGGGAAAAATATGTCCAATAGCTTTGTTGTTTTTTCAGTTACAGCATCAGCCTAACACTGGTCCTCCATGTCTATCTGCTTTCTCCCTTCACTCCCAGTTCCATGGCCCAAGTTCCACAACAGGACCTCAGCAGGTTGAGAAACAGGGTACAGAGTTCACATACTATACACATGAATTATATGTCCACAGTGTATCAGGCTTTGCCAGAATCTGTCTACAGCCAAGACATAATGTATAGCAACACTTTTTTAATGAGGAACATGCATCTGTTACACGTTTAGCAGAGGATATTTCTGGAGCAGTGTTAAGAAAATATGCTTTGGTTTTACAGCGCCATACCCCTCTGTCTGTCTGTAGAGACGTCATTTTTGAGTCAAAGACCAGACACAGGGGCTTTCAGAGGCTGTAAGTCTTAAAGCTGGATGGAAGCCTGGCAGCTCTACCCACTGTAAACACAATGTAAGTCTCATCGTCCCCTCTTCTGCTCCCCCACCCAACTCACTAAACAAACGTGCTGTTTGGAGGGTTGAGGAAGTATTTTTTTTGAAAAAAACTTAAATAAAAATGCCGTTTTGTTTAAGAAGCCTCACAAAAATGTGTAAATTCCTAATTTTCAATAGAATAACTGTTGTAAAACAAGTGTAATTCAAAGCTAAAGTCAAGTGTGTTGGTTTAGTTAGACTCTCATTTCAACAGCTTTCATTCCGTTCAAGTGAGAATTTTGTTTCTGTGCCAAAACATTGACACTTGAGTCAAAAACTGGCCTGAAAGTTTTTTTATTAGATTGATGATGCAGGTAATGGGTATGAATGTCCCCAACATTGAAGTCAAGGCTTGAAGACAAAGCTGTGAGCGTGATGGCAGCTCTGCCTGCATGTTGCAGGGAAGGCAGCCAGGAGTGAACTCTGCCCATGTTTCGAGCCAGCACGAAGCACTGAACATTGCCAACATGTGCCAAGCCCAAGGTAATGGCACAGAGCTAAAGGTGATGTCCCTGCGGCTCAGAAGAGTTTATTAGCTTGGCCCAGAGCCATGCTAAGTGTTCAAAAGGCTTTTGGTTATCTCTGAGTGTGGGCAGGGATTGCTTGTGTCTGTTCAGAACAAGTTTGAACCTGTCGGCTTTATAACCTATAGACATATCCTGAGAATCTGCATCGTTGATGAAAGGAAAGTGGCACCGTTTGGTATCTTGCCTCTCTTTGACTGCCTTTGTTAATTGATTTTGGTTTTTTTTTTTTTAGTCTTGTAAAGGTTGCTTTACTGTGTAGAAATATTAAAGGAGGAAGCAATTATTTCCTGATTTGGTGGCCATCTAAGTCCAAAACACCAGAAGACCTTGTCTGGATGGTGTTTCACCTTCTTCATCGAATCTTCTTTTTTGAGCCCTGTACTCGTAGACTCAGCAGTCTTCAGCATAAAGCTGCTTGGAAGCAGCGATTCCATGTGGGAAGGTTAGGAGAAGCGAAGCTTTTGAACCAATGCGATCACTCCCTTCCCCATCTGCAGCCGAGGGCTCCTTTGTCTCCCCCGCTACCTTGGTCTGGCTTGGAGGAGCTTTTGGAGAAAGAGACAATGGTAGAAATGTTGTTTTCTGGCGTCGTGTCTAGCCATTTTGTGCTTCAGGCTCTGTCTGCTTCAGCTGTGCTTGGACGGCATGCTGCAGGTTCCTCTGGGAACGGTTGCCACATGACCTGAAGAGGAAGAGGTGCCAAGGAGACCCCCTTGGCTGTACAGTGGAAAGCTGCATTGAGGTAAAGGTGGCTTAGAGCAAGTTACAGACAGAGGTGTCATCCTCATCAGGAGTACTAGTCAAGGGCATTTTGCTGAAGCCAAGGATCAGATGATGCAGAATTCGCATCTGCTCAGGATTTCCATGGCTCTGTCAGCTAAAGAGTGATGGCACTGAAGGTTTTCCCATAAGGCATCTGACTTGGATGACTTGGACAAAGCAGCCATCTCCACAGTGTCAGGAAGAAAGAGTTCTACTTAGTTATCTGGGTCCTCAGTTCAACAGTGTATCTCTGGTTAGGCAGCAGAAGGCATTGTGCCATATGTGGAGAACAGGAGGGAAGATGTGCTCTTCCTCTCCCTGAGAGGTGTTGAGGGTGAATATCCCCCTCTACTCATGTTCAAAGTTTGTGTACAATTTTTACAGATCACTTCTCTGCACATTTCCACATGGCATCTCAGCACCCACCTCTGGGAGTACTCTCTGTGGAGAAATCTGTATATGCGGCTGGTGGGCGAGTATTGCCTGCACAGTAAGCAGCAGGAAATGTTGGGATGAACCCCTTCTGGCTGAAACAAAGGTTTGTTTTAGAATGAGGGGAACCTCCTTACTCAAACCTCCAGAACATGTTACATAAATTTGTCTTCAGAAGATTAAGAAAGGAGTGGTTAGTAAATGGGGTTCCCACTGTCCTCCTGTCTCCCACCCAGAGTGAGAGGAGGACGTGGGTGGAGAGCTTGTCTCAACAGTGCTGGTGACTACCACAGGGTCTTGCGGGGCAGAAAGGATCTCAAGGAGGAAACCAAGTCATTTATGTGGGCTGGTGGTGTGTGCATGTGAGAAATGGGTCAGCCATCCTTGCACCAGCTGCGTTGGGTTGGGGAGGTGCTATCGAGGTGGAGGTGCAGGCTCCTGCGCCCCACTGCCTGAGGTAGGAAAGCCACCCTGGCCCTGTCAGCCTTGCCCAGGCAACGCCACCTTCCCCTGGTTCTCCAAGTCAATGTGCATGACTTGGGCTTCTCCCCGTACCGGAGGAGAGCAGCTTTGTCCGTTGGGAGTTGCTGTGGTGGCCTGGCTTCTTCCCAGGCTTTGGGCTTGACTTTGCATGATGGGGCTGGGGAACAGCCCAGCACTGTGCCACACCGGGGGTGCACTGCCAAATCTGGGAGATGCCCTTCATGTAACCCCTAACACCCTTCAGTGCTGCTGGGATGGCCACCAGGCCAGACCCCTGTCTGGCCCTTAGAAAATGGGGCCGTTCGCCCTTTCCTCGTGCTGCAGGTCACCCTCAAGCATGGAGAGCTTCCCTGGCCAGCTCCCTCCTCCCGAGGCTTCCCTGCCTCCCAGCCCCCCGGTGTGCTCGTGTATGGCAGCGCATGTTGGGTCTACCCCTCACCCCCCGTTGGCATGGGGGCAATCGAGTTCAAGGTGTCTTCTGTTTGACGACTTCTTTAGCAGCAAAATAGGTCAAAGTGTGTTCAGGAGGCTGTTTCAGTATATACCAGAATACCCTGTGGTACTTTGCTTTACTAAATATTTTAAAGCTTTTACACTTTGGCCTGTGTCAGGATAAAAATAAGTACAGGACTATCAGACTTTCCCCGCAGGACAAAAATTCCATTTTCCAACCACCTCTAATTATTTCCATTCTGCTGTCTGGAAAGGATCTGGAGACAATTTAGGAAGCCAATTTACAATTGACTTGGAAAAAAGTTATTTACCCTCCTGAGCCTCTTTAGATGTGCAGCCAGTGGCATGTGATCAATAGAAAATCTCATGCTCAATGATTTTGATGCTCATGGAAGGACCTGGAGACCATGAAACTCAGCCTAGGTCCTGCCTACCTGTACGTGCAATTTCTGTAGCTGTGGTGGACCGAACTGCTGGTTTATTGAAGAGCTGTGTGCAGCGGGGGACCATTAAAAAAGTGAAAAGGGCGGCTGTGCTCTGCGAAGCGCCTTGTTGTGAGGTGCGTGGTGTGCCGTTGCCTGCTCCCTTCTCCTGGGAGCTTGGGTGGCCTTACAGCTCCTAGGCCCAGGAGTGGTGTGTCCATGCGGTGGTGGGGCACGCTCCCAGCGCTGGTGGTCCTGAGGGTGACCGTGAGCAGCATCCGTAGCTCCAGCAATGGAGGGAGGTACTGGGAAGGGTGCGTATGCATCTTGGGCACCGAGCTGTCGCTGCCCCCAGAGCTTTCTGTCTGACCCCTGCTCTACGTGTGGATCCAGATTTTTCTTTGGCTTTCCATACATACCAGGGCTGCACACATCATCCTGCATGCCGCTTTAATCCTGTTAAGGCTGTGTTTAACTGGGGTTAGAATTTGTCACTAATGAGAATGTTGAGGTTAGTAATTTTCAATTACGCTTTTCTAACTCTCAATTAAAAAGGTGGTTGACTTTTTATATGGAGAATTTAAAAATTCGTATTTTTCGTTTAGGCTGGCTGCAAATTATAAAGTCGGGACTCCTGGATGTACACAATTAACATTCTTAAGAAATATTGTAAAAGGTGTTCTTCGTGGTTAACATTTAAAATTTTACTTTAAGATTTTATGTGCTTTATGCTATGCTGGCAAATTGAAAAAATATTGGATCCTTATACGGAGAACCAACAATTTCCCACAGCCCTGCTTTTACAGTGCTGAACGCATTTCATTTTGTGTGTGATTTTCCCCAGTTGCCAACTGACTACATCATACAGTTTTTTTGGCTTATTCTTTCTGTCTTATGACCATCAGCAGATATTTTGAGTGGCGTATTATAAAGCCACAGATCCTTTTTGCTGCCTTGGATTTCGCCTGTTGCTGCTGGTAATGGAAAAGATTTTATTAATTTTGTGGCATCAGTAAGTGTTTCAGACAAGGTTTCGAGAGAGCCTTTGTGTGTGTCCCCAGCGCTTGGCGCTGGTTGCCCTCCACGTTAATGGAGGAGAGATGCATCTGATGGTCTCCAGTGTGTTCTTCAAAAGTAGTGCGAGATCACTCTGGAGAGGGATGAGGAAAAAGATTGGTACTTGTAAATGGTTCAAGATGCTCTGCAAATGCTTCAGGACGATTGAAGTGTTAAAGAGACAGAGCTGACTTTGAGGCGTACTGCTGAAATTGAGAATAACTGGAGGAAGGAGAAGATGGGATCAGGCACAGGGAGTGGCGGTTGTGGTTGTAGAGACGTGGAATGTTCTTGCATGGCAGACTAGTGTTTTATGGGAACATAGACTGACCACCAGAAATTGAGTTACAGAAATTGAGGAGGGGATAACACTGCTGGTCTGGACTATTGCCTTCAGGTCTGGGCACCACAGCAGTTAGAAGGGATATAATTAACAAATCAGGCAGTTCACAGCAGTCTAAAAATTTATGGTGCTTAGGACATTGTGTGTGTTTTGGAGAGAGTTTGTAGGAGTAACAATGATTGCATACTGAAGGCTGATTCAAGTGGAGTAAACGAGGATGTGAACGTGGGGTAGCTTAGCTCAACGGTGGTGAGGAGAGGGCTAACATACCGGTCGCCGTACCTGAAAGGTATAATCCTTGTGCGGAAGGGGCAGATACTTAAGATGCTGCGAGGTATTATGAATGGTAAAAGTTGGAAGTAGTAAGCTTAGTAGCAAGTTTAATCTGAATAAAAAGAAGATCGTCTCTGCAGTCACATCTCGTAAGTAGTAGAGCATTTCTTTGGAGAAAGGATGGGAGCCCTGTCCCTAGAGATGCGTAAATTTAGGGCATCAGAATATGCATTGCTGGGAGGCAGCCCTCCGCTGGCAGGATGAGGCTTGGCTGCTGTATTTGGCCGTCAGCGATGTAGTTATGATGAAATGTTTCCTGAAATGATACACAGGGGGTTTAGCACCATAAAACATTTGGGTTTTTGTTGGTATAATCCTTGGGGTGAAAATATCTGTGATGAATTGTCGCTGTCAAATCTCTGAGCCAACACTTTTACTGGAGAACATGTCCCTCAAGATCTCCCCGTGCACAGTTATCTGTGTGGAGAGGGTGTCACCCAAGGCCAGTACTGACAGATCATTCACTAAACCTGGTATTGTAAATGGCAGTGTGTGTTAAGGGCTA
>Ga0181612_137109_pt1 | contig 10105 bp, 15 predicted proteins | sample HoacroProtozoa21_FD_119630 | JGI IMG/M metagenome (GOLD analysis project Ga0181612, IMG submission 119630) | Hoatzin crop microbial communities from Cojedes, Venezuel. Combined Assembly of Gp0051906, Gp0051904, Gp0051908
AGCCCCCAGCCCCCAGCAAGCTGCCCCGGGCATCGCACACCTCCCCTGTGTCCCAGGTACAAACCACGGACCCCACTGCCAACGCCTCGCCAGAGAAAAGCCTTCGAGAAGCCGGCAGCGGGCAGGCGGGGGCCAGCACCGGGAACTGCGCCCAAAGCCCGCTGCAGGTCACATGCCGGGGAGCCTTGGTGTCTCCGAGGTGAGCTGGGAGCTGCCTTCACCTCCACCCGCGGGCATCCCCGGGCTGTCTCCCTGCTAGCCCAGGGAAAACTCGGCTCACGCAGCACACTCGGTCCTGCAGAAGGAGAGAGCTGACTCCAGAAGACCGGCAGTGAATCAGGAAAACCCACCACCTCAAAACCAGAGTTCGCACAAGCCCGTACTGCAAACATCAACCGAGCTGTGTCAATCAGATTAGGCCCTGCCTTCTTATCCATCATGTTTACAGTACGTGTCAATGCTTTCTAAAGAGCAGGCGCTTTTCAAGCTTAATAATTCAACCGTTTAGACTTGAGCAGTGAAAGACCCTGCACACAAAGAAATAAATGCACGTGCAACAGAAGTGGTTTTTGTTGGTTTTCAACTTTTTTTCCTTAAATATAAACTACCAAGAACGCCAGAAGTTTTTGCTTCTGAAGAAACAAAGAGGATGTCTAACAGCTGGAAAAGGAGAAGGAAAACCAAAAACAAGACGACCCTCGGACATCTTCTTGCGGGACAACTTCTGAAAACCACATGAATAAGTAACACAGGCTTCGCATGAAACAACAGCAAAAGCCTCAATGGAGAACGTCATCAGGACGTGGTCTCTGCTGGAGATCAGATGCCATACGAGCAGGAAACGGCTGACACGCAGCTCAGCCCATTTACACACAGTGCCCTTTCCACACAGACTCATAGAATGATGGAATCATAAAGGGGCTCCTTTCTACCGCAAGCAAACGCCCCTCCGCAGCTCCGCTCTCTTCGCTGGCAACCAGCCGCTCCTGCCCCTTGAAGGAAGCAGGTGAAGGGCTGGCGCGTCCCGGGGAGCCCAACCCACGCTCCCGCTGCCGGGACGCGCAGCAGCGCGTGGTGGAAAGCCACACAACACCGACAGCCAACCGTGGCTCTGATAACGTCCTCCTGGAACACATCACTGCAGGTCTCCAAACCTCAATTTCTCCATCTGTGTTTTAAAAACAAAAAAGAAAACACTGCAAGGGCTCAATGGAAAACACCTGTCAAAAAGATTTTCCAAGCGTGACATGCACTCTTTGCCCTCCCAGTTATCGGGGCTTGGACTACGCGTCGGCCGGAGCGTAAACTATTTGCTTTATATCCTGAAAACACTTCGGCCTGCTGTTAGTGCTCAGTCCACAGTATTTTCTGCACACCCATCTTGCCATCCCAGTTATTTATACCACCACTAGTCCTTTTACATTTTCTCACACCTAACCACGTAAGTTTGGCATTTACTGCATTATCGCTACAGAGAAATTACTGTAGGGGACAAATTAATTACCTATGCAAAGCAGGCTAAGAATAGTCAGCACCATCCTGTACCACTGCAATGCCAGACAAAGCCTCAAACAGAACTTCCCTCATGCGGAGGATTACAGGCTTTGCCCACAAAGGATTCAAGTGTCTTGCCTTATCTTTATTCCATTTAAAAGGAAGCAGACTTTCCTGCAAACCTGATAGAAGCATGCCTTTACAGAACAAACGCAAACGGATTAATGTGCTTATCAGCAGCAGGCTTGAGGGGAGGCACAGGCATATTCCTCCTGCTGCCTAGATGTTCTGAGATACTTTTAATTAAATTATAGATCATCATTAGCTAATGAAATATTCAAGTCCGTTGTTACACAACCCTCCTCCTCCCGCTGCCTTGCAGACCCTTACCATTTACGAGTCCGCACAAGCATTTCAAAGGCAAGACACCCTCACGATCTATGAATCCGTACGAGCGTTTCAGAGGCAAGACACGGGGACTACAAAGGGAGCTGCAACAGAAAAGCCTCACCGCTCTTCCTCTACGGCCAGCTGTGCCCACCCGCGCTCGGTTCTGGGAAACACAGCTATCCTTAGGCAGGGGAACGTTCAAACGGGAACTCGACCGCGTTAGCAGCCTCGTTGGATTCCTTTTATACACCAACCTGAGGAGCGCCAGGGTCTGAGCCCAAAGGGCAGGGGCTCAGCCACTCTCCTGCCCTGCTCCCCGGGCGCGGCGGCACACGCGTCCCCGGCTCGCCCCTCCACAGGCAAGCAGAGACCCCCGGGCCGCACCACCCCGTTACCCGTCTGCAGGCAGAAGGCAGCGCAAATGCTTTGGTTTTAAACGCCTCGCACGGCGGAAGGGTTTAACAAGTACGCACCGAAACGCTGCCTCGTCCAGTTCGGGATTGTCGGCGTTAAATCCCGGGAGCAGCCGCATAAGAAACGGACCTGCAGACAGACAGCCGTGTCCCAGCGTTTTTCCCCTGCCTCGCCCTCTCTCTTAGCCAGCGCGTGTTTGCTTTTGCTTCTCAACTTCGCTTCTTTGCGCAAACAGTCTGCTATGAGAGGTATTTGCTCAGTCCACAAGTTTCCTGCATTTTTGTCCAGCTCTAGGGCCTGAGAGTCGGGCATTTCCAGCTCGGAGACCCGGGCTACGAAAACCAACTTCAGCCCAGCAGAAGTGACACATCCCCAGGCAGCAGACAGGCTCCTGCACACCGTTACCTGCGCAGCGGAGCGGACGGCAGCGACGCTGCAGAGGACTCCGGGGTGCCAAGGGGGACCCCGGGCTCCTCACCCCAGAACAAAGACGCCCAAAGCACCGCATCTTTGAAGCCCCGCTTTAAAAGCCTCAAACGGCTGCAAAGCCACGGCACAGCCTCCTCCGAGCTCTCCTGTCCGCCTACCCACCACCACAGAGACTCTGCCCCTGGTCATGCTTTGTAGGCAGGCCAGCTCTGAAACTCGGTCCATTTAAAGCTGGCTTTTATATAGGCATCTTTATGAGAGCTTTACACCACACCCATCACCACGTTCCCTGGATTTATGTGCTCAGTGTATGTAAATGCAGTCATCTTCCTTTTTCCCAAGGCCTCTGACACCCACGTTTTCCAAGCACTCGCTGCAGCTCTGCCCCACACCGATCCTCAAAGAGCCGTAACGTGTCTAACACACCGGCCAGCGCTCACTTGGAGCAGCACCAAGCACAGCCGGTCCTCAGCAGGCTCTGGGGGCAACGACCAGACGACGAGGAACACTCCAACAGATACCCAAGGGACATAAACAGTGGAGCAGGATTTGGTGGATGGAGGTTATTAGCGCATTACAAATAGAACAGAAATTCAGGAAGCAGTTATCTCCAGAAAAGCAAGATTCATTTCCTTATGATGCTTGCAAATCACACTGTTAACTTCAGATCGGAAGAGCTGGTGCTCAGCAGAATGAAATTAAGCTTGTTGGATCACACAGGACACCTGAGTGGATAATAGCAGAAAATTAATGGAAGCATATGTGCCTCGGGCAGAGGACTGGAAGACCAGCAAGAGAGTTGTGCTCAACTAAACTTCATCATGATAAATGAAACCCACTGAGCATACTGCAAACGCAGAAATACGGTGATTAGCTGTACACCGGAGGTTCAATGTCTTAAACATTAATTGGTTTTCTCCAAGAGCACCTCTCCCAGTCAACATAAGCACACGTACAGTCTCCTTCAGAGACAAAAAGGTACAGGGAAGAACAATCATGAACTTTTGGATATCACTGCCCTCACACAAGGATTTTATCCCTGGACCACCTCCAAAGGCAGTCTTCCAAAGCAGCAGATGAAATGGGACTGAGGAGATGAAGCAACCTGCCGCTTAACTCCTGTGCTGGTGCTCAGCAGCCTGGTGCTCGGGCAGGCTGGCGACCCCCAGGCGCTGCAGAGCTCACCTTTCCCCGTCAAGCAGAAACCCTGAGATGGGTCTTCCAACCTCAGCATCAGCAGAGTGGTGTTCACGACAGCGCAAGGCCCTAGCACGGGACACTGACTCTAGCCACCGTTCAGTCAACGTTGAAGGAAACCCATGCCCTCGTACCAGGTACCTGGCTTCCCATCACCCCTGCCACGCGCCTTCTCTCCTCCACCGGAGCATCACGTACTTTGCTTGCACATTTCCAGCAATCTGTTGTTTTCACCGATGCCAACTCCCTCCTCGCAAACCTAAATCTTGGAGTCTCCCCATGACTTGCCTTCACAAGAATGCTAATTAGGTCTTTACTACCCCCAGGCTTTCTGAAAGAAAACAGGCATCTGCCGTGTGCACTCCCACTCCAGCTATGTTTTCCCACTCCAAATCAACAAAACAAGTGTGTTACTCGGTCAGTGACACGCAGAGGACACAGCCGGCTTGGTACAAAACCCGGGAAAGGAGCTGCATCACCCACCACGTTTCACACTCCCGCACGCCGTGAGGAACATCCAACCTCCGGGAGCAGACCAGGCACCTCGTGAGAGCCTGCAACGCCTGGCTCGCCACGGGCTGGGGTCCTTGCTCCGGCGGTGCCGGGTTTCCTCAGCACGCCCCTGAGGAACAGGCTGCTGCCATACCTCTCTGCCCACACACAGGCTTTCCAGCCTACAGCACACCCTCCCCAAGCACCCCGGTACTTTTAGCACAAGGTGCACAGAGCGAAAGGCAATCTGCTTCCACCAGCAGGCACACCGATGGCACCCACCCAGACCTGGCCCTCTCCGGCACAGCTCACGCCCGGGGACACCCAGGTTCTCCAGCCAAAGAGCCTATGTACAAACGGCTGCCAAGCCCCCTGTGACACCAGCTTGTTCCTCCAGTTCACGCTGGCTCTTCACTCCTTCCTGAAAGGGAAAAGGGGGCATTTCCCAGGACCAGGCTGCCTCCAGCTCTCACGTACACATGAACGGCCACTGAGCATCACGAGGAGGGGACTGCCACAAGAGACCGATCTTCTGCACAGGTCTCAGACGACAGAAATGCCCTGAGAACGCCAAGCCCTGCAGGTCCCACCTCCTGGCTCAGTCACAAGAGAACACCGCACTCCCAGCCAGACTTAGGGAAGGGGTCATCGTGCTTGTGCAGAGGAGCAAAACCACTCTTACGCTGAAGGGCCTGTGGCCAACAGCCTTTGATGCAGGAACAGGCACCCAAACGCACTGACACAGATAACCAGGCAAGTCAGCGTGAATTAGGAGAACACCACAGGTTTCTAAGCTGGTAAGCCACCTTCATGCTTCTTCTCAGCTTCCCAGTTCAGAAGACGGCTCACAGTCACCACTACCCACTGCCAAAAGGACTGGGAGTTCTCCACAGCTGATCTGTATTGTACTTGGAAAGCAGAGAGCTGAAAGATAAGGGAATATACTCAGATAATAGGGATGTGGCACAAGTGGCTTTGAGGGAAGCATTTCAGGGCTTGAGAGATTCTTCAAACGCAGCATTTTACAAGCAGGATAAATCCCAGACCATGTGGCGACACAACCGAGCTGCCTGCAGCTGCTGAGCCAGCTATCTCTTTCTAGGGGCAAGACTAGTTCCCTGCATAAACGCTCCTTTACGTTTTCTAACGCCAGCTGCATGAATAGGACTTTCATGAATTCCTACCGTGATGCACAAAGACACCCTCCACGTTTCAGAGCTGCTCAGTAAGCCCACACGCTAGCTGCCTTCACTAGATACTTCAGATCCCATAGGAAGAACAAAACCTTCTTCCAGGAAGCTTGTCTCACCACTGATGTTCTGCTGTCACCCAGATGCCAGGATTTCTAGTAAAGTTTGGTCAAGCCCTAACAGACCAGACTTTGCAGCCTCAGTTCCCAGAGGCTGCACCAGACCCTGCTCCACCACCGACCTCCCCAGACCACTGTGGAGGGTGCCTTTGTCCACACAGCGTGCCGTCGAAGAAAGGCACAAAGGACACCAGAGATCAGCGTGTAATCAACAGGCCTCACCCTCTCCTGCTGTCGCTGCGATTTTTCAAAGGGAACTTCTCCTTCCTCCCCGCATCGAACCGACTGCTGCAGCCGCGTGAAGCCGGATCTGGCAGAGCCGGCCGCGTTGTGCTTTGGGACAGCAACGCGCCAGAGGCAGGACATCTCCAAGAGCTGCTTCTGCTGTGTGACCAGGGCTTTCCTGCCGCAGCGGTGAAGCTGCCTCAAAGGCGCTCTCCCACCCCAACGGACCCAACCCAGCAGCGTGGCCACGCAACTCCACCCCTGCCCTCCGTAGGCAACGGCTCAAGCCCTCACGGGAGAGGCCATGAACCCGGGACCACCACCACGCATGCTCCCTCCTGCTGCATGCTGTGAAGAGCTACATGGCTTCAAGGCACGAAGAGAGCCAGTCCTGCTCCTCTCACAGCGGCTGGGGCACCAAACCCACCCTGCGATGGATCTGCACGGTTATCTCCAAGGAGTGCCTCCCCCTCGCCTTGCCGTACCAGAGGTTTACAGCCCGGTTCTCCTCAAGCTGCTCGACGCAGCCCAGCCCCGCAGCATTGCTGAGCAGCCGGCACTTGCTCTGTGGCATGTGCTGCTGTTTCCAGCTGTGCTGCTTCTGCAGAGCAGGACAGGGAAGCCTGTGGTCTTCCAGGACACGTGGGAGGTACGATACTCACAGCACACCCGAGACGTGATCGCTACAGGGGAGCATGGAAGGGCTGGATCTACGTGAAGGCTGAACAATCCCAACTGTCCCGGTGAAATTCCTCAAGGGATGGACACAAAGAGCACAACGATGGAAATAAAAGATATATTCACAACCATGCCAGTGTAGCTGAGACACGGAGAACAATCTGTACTGTGCTTTCAGGAAATCCTCTTCTCTTTTCCATATTCATGCTGTTCCAGAAACTCCTACATGACATCCCCTCTAGATCGGTGCGAGCTATTACACAACTCGGGAAACGCAGAGCAGCCACTCTCGCAGAGCGTTCAACCAGGCTGATGGTTTCTCCACCTGACTTCAACCTCCCCCGCTTGCCTTCAGCGGCTCCCAGTAACACAAACACCTCCGGGGACTCTTTCCACGTGCAGCACCCAGCGTGCTTCACTGCAAGACCAGGCTCTCAGGACTGAAACTCCAGCACCAGGGCACGGAAGTACACAAGACGGCAAAAGCAGCAGCCAGCCCCAGACACAACCCCCCACTTTCTCTACCCAACGACTCATCGGAAGGAACGGCGCAGTGACAGCCAGCTGAGCCTGACCACACAGACGGGGAAAGCCCGCGGCCGTGGCGGGGCAGCTCCCCAGCTCACCCCGCAGACACACCGCGAGCATCCTCCGGCCTCGCAAGCAACCAGCACAACCCACAGCGGCCGGGCGTGCAGAAACCTGGCGGGGCACGCGAGAAATGAAGAAAATTCATACGAGTCGGGTTGTTTGCAAATCTGCTCCCCCCCTCACCGTCCCGGTCTCGCCGAGGACAGCTCGTTGGGTGCCTGGAGAGCTGCCTAAAGCAGACGGGCCCGAGCAAGCGATGCTGCGGTGCTGCCGGAGCGGTGCCGCGCCGCCGGGCCCCACAGCCCAGAGCTGCCCTGACCCCCTCCCCGAGACAGCAGGTGAAAGTGGTAGAGGCGAGAGATGAAAAGGGTCAGTATAACTCAGCCCAGGGTGCACCTGTCCTCCAGACAAAGCCTGCTCCCGGAAGCCAGGCTGTGCCTCTCGGCGCACAAAGATGGGTCTAAATCTGTCTGTAATAGAGCTTTTCAGGCTGACTGAACAGTAATGCTCACAAGCTGCTCCCCTCGAGGGAATACTGTATCTTCCTCACTGCATTACCCCAATCAGAAAGATCAGTGAGCAGCTCAAAGGCAGCGGTGGAAGAGGCACCGTTGATGCGATTCCATTTAGAATCTATCAGAATATTTTATTCCTCCCTTTGAAAGCGACAGATTAGGTATTTCCACGTCTCTTTGAAGTCTGGCAGAACAATTCACACCAGTGGACCAAACACCCCTTGCTCCTCATTCCTCTCGCTGTGCCAGGTACCGCAGATGGGAGAAAAGCCTCTCTGAAAGCCCCCCAGAGCCACCCGAGGCAAAGCTACCTCTGCAATCAAAGGCTAAACTCCCAGCGAACGGGTAGCGATTTCTCTTCATCACAGCGAGCTTTGTTTCCATTCCAGCTTCTTTATTTCCAGAAAGTCTCCTGGAAAATTAAGTGTGGTGCACCTCTATTCCAAAAATCTTTCCCTTGGCAAGCACCAGGTTCCCCCTTTCTGGCAGACGCTGAAATTGGACGCAGCCTCCCTGTTTATTTCCTTCTTGCCGTGGATATGCAGCTCCTTGCTCAGCTCTGGAAGCAATTTGTTAGCTGGGAAAAATAAAGATAGATTTCTAGCTCCCACATAAGCAATGGCTGGTAACAAGAAGGGAAAGACAAGGGTTAGATCATTTCTCACATTTTATTAAAGTGTCTCTCGGTGCAGCAGGGGAGACAAAAAGAACAAACCCAAACAGACTGAAGCAGCTGAATATCAAAAGGGTACTGACGGGATCGGCTGAGGCATCTTTCCATGCCCAGAACCAGGGTCTCTGCCAGCCAGCTTCATCAAGCAGACACAAACCCGGGTGGACTCCGCTGTTCCACAGTACAGGTGCCTCCCAGCAAGAAGGTGCTCAGCACAGCGGGATACCGGAAAAGCAGAGCCCAGGCTGCTGTACTTGCCAAACACACCTCCTCTCATCTCAAGCCTGAGCGCTAAGAGAAAGAAAATTTAATAAACAAACAAACTCTTCCCTCATTTCATGTGCAAAAGGGGAAAATAAGCAACTTGGTGCTTCCTCCAGCCCAAAGCACAAATTGCTAGGATCACGCTGATCTAATCCAGGGGGTATTCCCCTGCAGATTATAACAGTCGCAAAGTAGGTCATGCTCGGGCTTGAGTTTCTCAGCGAGCCGAGCTCTGACATATTTCTGGAGCGTGTGTAGGTGCGTGTGTGTTTTTCCCTTTCCCTGTAGTAGCTCGCTGTGCAACACTCATAACCAGAAACCCAAATTAGTTCACAAACGGGAGTGAAGTCTAAGGGCTGGATGTCTGTTCGAAACAGCAAGAGACGGAGTTATTCCAGCCCAGTGACCCCCCTCTCGGTGAGTTGGCCGGAGCCGGCCAAGGGCATTCCTCCCAGCCGGGGTTTCCAGGGGATTAGGGCTGGAATACCGACCAGCCAACACACTGCCTGCCCGGGGGAAGCGAGCAGAGATGTTAACGGGGGCCAGCACCGAGCTGGCTGGGAGCTCAGCTCAAACCAGCCCTGAAGCAACGCGCATGGAAATTTTGGTATCCACACAGGGTCCCGTGCCTCCCTCACACCTTCTCTTTCCACACCCGCTTCAGCAAGAAGAGCTCACGCGGACGTGGCTGCCACTGGTCCCTGTTCTGGGGACAACGTTGGGCAAAGCTGCTTCTCCATGCTGTAGCTGGCTCCAGGCTCACCCTCCACCCAGACAACCTGCTGCACATTTCAGACTGGAACAAACAAGCAAAAAAAACCCAGGAGACCTCCGTGAACCGGCATTTTGCGCAACTACAATCCGGGCCGCAGGTCCCTCCGTTTCCCCACCTCAGCACCTCTTTACCTCTCCCCTTATCACCTGAACACGAGAGCCACATACAAGGCACCATGATCAATGTTCACAACCAGATCCCTACAAAACAAGGGCTAAGAACAGCAATAATCTTGATTTGTCAGGACACGAGAGGAGCACATCCCTATTCTCCCCTCATCACCCTGGGACAGCTACAAAACAAAACAAAAAAACACCCGTATGGAATTGCGTTCACATCCATGCACTCAGAGCCTTTCCCGTAACTCTAATTTCAGATCCTCCCAGCTGTCACGGCGCTTGCCTCATCCTCCGAGGACTACAAATACAGGCTCTCTTCAGGGTCCTGGACTGTTTATGTGCAGAGGGAGAGAGAGAATTGCATTTGCTGAGGCCATGAATGATTTATCATCGCACTGAATGCAAGAGGAGCGGGGTCCCAGGGCTCGCTGCACGACCGGAATCTCGCAGGCAGGCTGCATCTGCAGAGATGTTTGTGTGCGCTCTTCAAATCATCATTAACCATCAGGACCCTCCAGAGAAGCATTTATTTCCTTGGGA
>Ga0181612_143335_pt1 | contig 10105 bp, 3 predicted proteins | sample HoacroProtozoa21_FD_119630 | JGI IMG/M metagenome (GOLD analysis project Ga0181612, IMG submission 119630) | Hoatzin crop microbial communities from Cojedes, Venezuel. Combined Assembly of Gp0051906, Gp0051904, Gp0051908
AACCATTAAAAATTAATTTGGGGAAATGTAGTATTCCAGTTGTATAAGCAGTGTATGGCCAAAAATATGGGGAGTTCTTGTCCGCTGTGTTTTGCAAGATCAAAACCTACTGTCTTGCTTTGTTACATGTATGTTTCTCTTAGATGAGAATATAAAACTTCAGTGGCACTTATCAGATTCCATGACATCTGCCAACTTTACTGCCAACACAAAACTACTTTCGTGATCAGAAACTGTTTTCATTAGCTTCAAAGCACAATTCAGGAACTAATTTAGTCAATTTTTTATTCAAATTGAATGATAAAAAAGGTATTTATTAACAGTTGTGTTTTCTAATTTGCTATAATTTTTTTGTTTCTACTGATGCAAATATTTATTTGCATGTTTTATTCCTCCACCATCATATATAATGACACATTTAAACTCTGCAAGAAACATTTCCTTACAAATAGCTTTTTGTATCTTATATTGGGTTTATTCTAATTAGTAGGATTAAGACTGGCATTAGATATTTAAGTATATCTATGCTTTTAAGATTTCAGAATATGAAAACAAAAATAAGTATACAATGCTGTTTTGCATAATGCAATGTGTGCATGTGCCTTTGTGTGTGTGTGCATAAGGTAGCATTACGAACAGTTTTAACTTTAATTAAGATTGGGCCCTTGATCTTGGCTGCGTTCTTGGAAGTGCCTGCCATCAAAGAATATTGCAGTACTTGAATGGTTAGGCATAAACTAGGGTGTAAGGGAATGCAGAAAAACTCCTACTAGGAACAGACTAGTTGAGGAAAAAATCTTCCTCAGGTACATTCTTTTTATTTGGAATATGACACAGCATTCAGAAGATTTGTATTCCATAGTTACTGAGTAGATTTTTTCATAAGGAAAACAACTTACAGAACGAAATTATGAACTTCTGATTTTCATCCGGAAGATGCAGGCACATTTGTGGTTGAACTGGTGGTGATAACTGGATTTTCATGGAAATAAATGATGACTCACTAGGGTTGAGTTCATAAAGAAGTACAAGATTGATCTACTCAGTGAGCAAACAACAGTTCAATGAGGCAAGATCAGCTTAGTCCACAAAGGCTTCAAAAATCATGTAAACACAGGCAAATGGATTAGAGTTGGCTCTAAAAATAATGAAAAATAGCTCATGCACACTGTAACTACAGCTTATTTTTAAAGATAAAAAATAACCAGTACAAGCTTTATTATTTTGTGACAAACCGGAACAGAACAGTTGCAGAAATACATGCAGGAGGCTATTGTACAGAACAACTTTCCTTTCAGATCTTTCCATTGATAATGTCAGAAGGTTCCACTTCGCTTTGTCTAACCAGATGTCAATGAACAAAAAAACCCTTTTCCTGATCTGTTCTCCAGTCTAAAGAAATGAAATATTCATTAATACTACATTTATATGGCTATTCAATTTAGAATGGTTCGTTTTTTAAAGGCAGAGAAAGAGACACAGTAATTGACATCTATGAGCAGGTGTTCCTCATGCCAAAAATACGGCTCACTTTCATTTATTTAAAAAGCTGGAAAATGCGTATTTGTTTGGGAAAGCCATTTATCCAGAGAAATCTTTAATTACATGTGCCATAAAACAGGCGCAAAATGCTGTCTCCTCAGACCTGTAACTTTAAGCCATTGCAAAGCATGAACTGCCTAATTTCACCACAGAATAACAGTCACTACCTCACTCTGTTGCTGCATGGCAGCAGTATATGAACAGCTACTCTTGTCTATGAAGTGAAGTGGAGGGATGCCATATGACTAGAGGCAAAGCACTGCATTGTGTCAATGTCATTTCTGTTAAAGATCTTCTTGTAGCCTGATATCCAGAATGCAATTGCACATTAATGTACAATGGATAATATTTCTGACAATATACTCTGGATGGCCTTGAGCTGATTACTACTTCTTCAGAAAACAGTTGTTACTGAATTGTTTCCTTTCAATAGAGTCTGCCTGAGGAAGAATAGCAAGCGAGACTGGATCATTAGTGCTGGATATATCATAACTTTGTAATTGCCCTACTTTGGTTCTTGAAAACAATTCTTTGTCAAGGACAGGAAACAGCTTGCCTGTAGGTGCAATAATGGAAAAAGTAGAGCTGATCTAGACAAGTGTCTGTAACATTATCTCATGCTTACATGCTAAAACTTTAGCTAGTTAACAATAACAAACTCAGGTTAAAGGCAAATGGTATCATCAGGACTGATGCTCAGTCTTTCAAGCAGGGCTGTACACAACACCCTTTCAATTTATTCAGACACAATATTGCTGCTGATTTGGCAAAATATTTGACTACAATCCACTATCTGAAAGGTGAAAAATGACTGGCAGTATTGGTATCCCATAATAATGTTATTACCTAGTATCAGTCATGGATCCTGTGTTACAAGCAGCTTCAGGGTAGTCTTTCAAACCAGAGCTGAGCCTCAGAACTGACAGTGGAAATGTGCAGATTTGGGACCATTTAAACCCCATGAAGATGTAAGACAATAGGGTGATTAGGGTGACAAGGTGACTTGATAATTTGCTGTGGAACTCCATGATAAGCCTAACCCAGATTTCTAGGTGATGAGGGAATGCAAGGATCCGCTTTCACCTCTCACTTAAGAACGAAATCTAAAGCATGCCCTTCCTTCAGCTTTCTGAGGTGTGCAACTGTCAGTCCTTAAATGTTTTAGTATATGGTCAGTAAGGTCAGCCAAGATGGTCATCCTGTCCTACAGTTCTACAGAAGCAGCCACATGTATACATACGTACCTGTTACTATGTTTAAAATTATTGCAAAGTAGAGATTCATTTTTCTGTGACTTTTATTCCTCAAAGAGAGATTTTCATAACAATTTACTTCAGAGGCAAGAAACACAGTTCATCCAGAAAATAAATACCTTGTAGGATCTTGCCCGTGTTTAGGAGCTCCAGCTGCAGAGATTTCTGAAGGGTCTCTGCAGGAGACAGTGTTCTGAATACCAGCCCATCACAACAACATTTAAACAAATAAATAACTTCCCAACCCTGAAATACACCTCGAAACCCAAAATACCTTAAGCAGATGAACTAGGAGGAGAGCAATTGTATTGGACTATCTGTTTAACTTAGGAAAACCTTGAAAAACTTGGAAGAGTTGCTGAGCACTGAAACCAAAAGCTCCGATGAAAGATGCATAGAATTGCTTGGAATGACAGGAAGTAAAGAATGTGAGAGGATGGGGGGAAAAAACTGCCTAATTCGAAACTCCAATCAGGAGCTCCCATGTCACCTAAATGAAAGTCAAGAAAATGTCATGGGAAGCTGAACTTACTGGTACAAGCACAGCATGTGGCAAGACTTCATATTTTTTGAAGGATCTTGGAGTGCCAAAAAATGTATTAACTGTTCTACATGTTAACAACCTGAGTGTCCTCTTGTGATTCTCACATGTGTGCTATTTAAATTATCCATTATTTATATAATTATTTACTTTAAACTTACAAACATTTCCCCTAACAAACAGGATTTTGGATTAATATTTAATATATATATATTAAATATATGTATACATACACAAATAATTAGCCCTATTTTTCTTGGTACATATTTCCATGTTGCAAGGCTGCATCATTTAAGTTGACCTAAGCCTCCTTCCCGTTAAGGTTGTTCCACTGGGTGAGATATTGATCATAATCCTCATCCCAGTAAGCTCTGAGGACATTTGACAACAAATTCAAGAGGAACAGGAACAAGCAATTTTTGTATTTGTATAAATCTAAATAGAATATTGTCAACTTTAACGTAACAACCTTTTTATTCTCTGTTTTAGTCCCATATACAGGTGACTAAGTACTCAAATACATACCTCTATCCATGCAACCCCCAATCAGATTTGTTAATCAAAGGTTTCTATTCATGAAACGGCATTCTTCTTCCTCATTCTTTTTCTTTAATAGTGGGTATAACCTTACTGTGATCACTGTACTTAGATATGAGAGATATAATGCTGTATCATCTCATTAAAACATCCTTTAACAGGGATACGTGACCTATTAAAAGGAATAGAAGCAACTGTAGATTTCCCTTTGGAGTTACTGCTAACTCCACTCTGTGTTTTCTACTAAAAAAAATTCCCTCTGTGAAAAACCTGACAGTCTCTACTAAAAACTTACTCCACAGTGTATCAGATTAAGATAAAGACTTCAGTAAAATCTATCTGGTTTTCTCAGTCTTGTATACGATATCCAAGGTCCTTCCCAACATGTTGGATTAACAAGGATGATGCTTCTCCTCAGCACACATGCTATTCCTTTATTTTATCATCTCAAATTTGACAGATTTGTGCACTATAAATGTTTTTCATCTGTCTTATTTGAAAATTCTGTAAAGTTCTAACAAACCTACAGTTGATATGTTTAAGGCACAGTGCAGATATTCAGTGCCACTGACAGCACGCTTCCCCAGTTCTCTATGTCTCAAGAGATCTCAACACATTTTCACAGGGTCAGTTCAGCTGTATGTATATTCTTATTCTGGTTTCACTTAATTCTTGCCTTAGTTACTTGAAATTAAACAAAACTTATCATAGAGTATATAATCAGCTGAACAGCTCACAGTTTATCACTGTGGATAAAAAGCCAGTGTGATTCTCCATTACATACACAGAAATCACAATTACACGGGTCGTATAGCAATTTTGTTCCTGGAAAAAGTGCCCTGAGAATACTGCATATGGTTCAGCTGCACATAATTCAAGAGTAATGCTGAAAATGAAGGTGAGTTCTTGGAATAACCACAAGAGTGACTGGGGTTTGGAAAACATGCTTCATAGTGAAAGACTCCAGGAGCACACTGCCCATTTAACTTCTCAGAGAGACTCTATTAAATGGTGACTGATTTGATCATAGTGAAAGCTGCAATGTCTATCCAGAGAACACATATTGATGATAAAGTCTTCCATCAAGCTCAGTGGAAATAAGACAAGTTCCAAATGTTCACAAATGATGACAACAGAAGTTGCATGGGATTGAAGTTTCTTCTGTTCAGATTGCAGACATCTATGATGTAAATAGTTGGCTTGGCTTTCTTTACAGGCTGGGCACAGCTATGAACATTTCTATCATACTACATTTTTCATCTTAAATAAATGAACTGTGCACTAAATGGCCTATCACTCTCTACTGGAAAGCTTGCTCAGATGTAGATAGACATCTTAATTAAAGTTTGGTGAGAAGAACCCCTTCATTCATATTAGAAATGTCACACACCTTTCAACAGATGTTAAAAGACTGTGATGGACTCTTCACTGCTTGCTCTTCAAATAGAATAGGAAGCACTTCTCATACTGTATCCCCAAATTTAAACCAGAACTAATTCAGAATACTCCTATACCTTGTGTCAGGTATGAGGTCTGATGCAGTGATCACAATGGTCTTATTTTACCTTAAAAAAAGAATGCAGTTGATTTAAACCAAAAAGGAATTTCCAGAAACATTTCTTCATCAGCTTAACTTTGTTACTTTAAAATCATGCCATGAAACAAGTGTCATGATGTGCATAATCAAACCTAGATCTTTTATTTCTGCTTCAACTCTTCAAATTCAATTTGGAGCTTTAGCAGAAATAAAACTGATTAATAATTAATTCCCTGACAAAGTCTGCATGAATGGACCTTTTGCAAAAAAAGAAAGGAAGCCTGTGTAAATAACTTTACGTCACCAAACCTTTAATACTACTGTCTTGATACTCTTACAGAATTGCTGTAATTGCATTTCAGTGCTGAAATATTTCTTATATGTAAGACTTCAGTACAAGCTGTGCTCATGCCAAAGGAGTTCTAACATTGAACATAAAAATGCTCTCTCCTGTCTAAAAATTCAAATGTGAATAAGTTTTCAGCCTCATAACCACACTAAACTATAAATGCAACAGAATTCATCACATATTTAATATCAAAGTGCTTAATTCATTCATTAGTTACATATATTTTTGGCTCTGGAATGAACCTTCATCATTCTCAAATCTCTCTTCTTCCTCAGTTTTTTAACTGAGCTTGCAGTTTAGAAAATGTATTATAGAATTTCAAACATAATGTAGGTGCAACTTTTTTATGTCTTAAAACTACCATTCTAAATTCTACATGATAAATTGAAGGTTCAACTTATTTTTTTGTAGTTATGTGGGAGTATCTGAGTTAAACTCATAAGCGTGAAGCAGGTCCAGAGGTGCTTTCGATACTCACATTCTCAACTTCAAAGTAGTAATATAAGCTTCTGCTTACAACCTTGTGGGACACGTTTAGCTCTGGGCACGTTTCACTACATAACCTATATATGACCAATGAGAAAGACCTACTGCTTTCCATAACCTATTTTCCCCTTATACAAAGAGTTTAAATTCCTGTGAGTAATGAGAATCACATAAAATAATTTCAAAGCCAATTTTAAAATGGAGGGAGTTTGACTGAAATTATTAAAGTTACTTTGCTTACCTCTTATCCTCTTGTTCCTGTATTGGGAATCTGTCATTCTGACTTGTAAGTGTTAAGTAATTTTCTGCCCATTTCCTAAGTTTTGAAGACAAGCAGCTTGTTTTCAGTGTTTTCACTATTTTTCCAGTATTGTTGGCTCCTTTTACATTTGTATGTGATAAGCTTTGATTCTGACCACAAAAACAGAGAAATCAAATAACTCAGGAGGGCGTGAAGGGGCAGAGGCAGACAGACCACAGCTTAGTGTAAAACAGTTTCATGGTACGGCAGTGATATGGCTGCTCTGGAATCCAAATGCGGCCAGCAGTTAGTACAGGAATCAGCGAGCTGTACTCCTCCAGCAAGGTAATGCTCCATAAAAAAGCAAAATTTCTCTCTGCAGGTTAACTTTTACAAACTTCTGTATATGCTTAGTAGTAATATTCACCAAAGCTTTGAACTGTTTTTTTTCCTGTTTGTGGGGGTTTTTTTCCCTTTTAAAGAACCAAGACAAAATAGAGAAAAAAACTACTTTGGCTCCCAACAGTGTTATAAACAGACACTAATTTATTTGCATAATGAGTGATGTCATGGGAGACTTCAAAGTAAAAATAAATGTCACTATATTGACTTATGCTTGTTCAAACTGAATTCAGGATATTATCTCAAATGATTGATCTGTTTTCTGTTTTTTTGCAAACAAAATTCTGTGGGTTTGGAAATGTTTGAGTTCACAAAGAGTAGCAAGATTGTTGTTGCTAGTCTTCTCTAGTCTATATATTCTGAAATCTATTTTATGACTATCTTTAAAATTTCTTCTAAATTCTCTCCACACCATGCAAAGTTATCAATTTTTAGTAAGACTATCCGATCACCACATTGCTGAAGAACTGTATTTCTCTTAATGTTAATTTCATCCTTCCAGTTTGAGGTGTGATTGAAGAAATTACTAAATAAACATAAAATAGGTTTATAGTTTAAGCCTCCTGTCACATATCCCATATGAAAAGGAGACTTTTTCCATTCCTGATATTTTACTTAAATGCATTGGTTTAATATTCTGACTTTTATTTCACCAAAATTACATGTTTGAGTTCTTCTAAAATCAGATTATTAGTTCCTAAGGTTTGTCTATATGCTTAGCCTTGCAAAGACTTGCAGGTCCTTATCTTCTTGCACTGGATATTATCAGTGTTGAGTGGAAGTTACGCCATTAAGTTCAGTGTGAATAGGACAGGATAAAAAGGAAATTTTTTGCCATTTTGATGCCCAGTTTTCCAATTCCCTTGCTCAGTTTGAAGTCACTTCTGTGACTCTTGTGCAGTATTGCATTTTTAAGACAGAGATTTTTGTCCAAAACATGTCTTTACCTCTGTCTCAAGATGATAACAAATTAAATGAAAAAAATAAGGAGAGTGAATAGTCGTCTGTAGCCTCTTTTTCAAAAATATGGAGATGATGTCATTAACTTTTGTCATTCTCTGAAACGACACTATTTAGAAAAGATTTTGAAGGTTCTAGGACTTTTTTCAATATGTACTGAAGATCAGATGTTCTTTTGAAGTAGAATTGCCTTTGTTCTAGAGCTACTGGGGATAAAGCTTTAAGTTTGGCTTATGAGAAAAAGTATCGTTTTCCCTTAGGAAAAAAAAGAGAAATTCCACATTACCCCAACAAAAAAGACAAGTTACTAAAAAAGGCTGGAAATAAGATATTATTTGTTCTGTTACACTACTTCCAAAACACAATAAATACAGTATAACTATTGTAAACCACCAAGTGATATTGTGTAGCTGGTACTTAAGAAAGGCAAAGTTATCATATGTTTAAAAGTTGTTTTCATGACAAATAGAAAAATGACTATTAGAGATAAAGGAACTAGCAGAGAAGTTTTACTTGGGTCCAATATCATAGATATCAGACCACCCACAAAGGGTTAATATGTATAGTATTGTTCCTACCTATACTCAACATGAGTGATTTTTTTAATGGTATAGACTCATAAGTTACACAAGAGTTTTTACTTTTAAATCAAATCTATTGCCATCTACCTCATCAGTTGCACTTCAGCGGGATACATCCTCCTACTGAAGACAAATAGCGACTCACAGCCCTCTTATCTACATATACTCACTCTGTCACTGCATGGCATCAGGGCCATGGGAATGGCTTTTTACAGCTGACAGTCAAAGATATTTTGCTGGACTTCCTCAGCACATGAACTAACTCAACTGATGAAGCAGCTGGAAACAAAGCCACAATGAGTTCCAAAAACGGCCAAGCAAAAGCAGAGAAAATGTGCTCCTGAACTTCAAGTTTTCTTATTGAAAGTGCTGTCTTCATAAAAACCTCTCAAAATACACATATTTTAAAATTTAACTGGCATTTTATGACATTTGAGTATTATCACATCCCAAAGATTCTTAACTCTCTGAAAATCAAAGCAAAGAAAAGTTAATGAGCCCAATACCCACTCACAGTACGGGTGTTTTTTCCTAATTTCAAAAGAAGTCTTAAAGTAGCATAAATATACATCTTTATTTTTATGAGCTATTTGAAAATCATATATATAACATATATATATGTTAAAATGGACCTCCTAAATTAGGTAGCTAATGTATTTATCTTCAGAATCAAAGAGTTAAACTCACGAACAGCAAGATGGTGGATCCACTGACAAGCCAGTTAGCCTCACCTTGACCCCTGGGAAGGTAGTGGAGCAAATCGTCCTGGAAGCCCTTTCCAAACATATGAAGGACAAGGTGATTGGGAGTAGTCAGCACATACTTATGAAGGGAAAACCATGCCACAAAACCTGAAAGCCTTCTATGGTGAAATGACTAGCTCAGTGGATGAGGGGATACTGCTTGTCTTGAATTTAGCAAGGCTGTTAGCAATGTCTCCCATAATACCCTCAACAAAGTGATGAAGTACAGACTTGATCAGCAGACACTGAGGTGAGTTGAAAACTGGCCGAACTGTTGGGCTTAAAGGGTTGTGGTCAGCAGCACAAAGTTCAGCTGGAGGTCAGTAACGGGTGGCGTTTCCCAGAGGTCAATACTGGGGCCAGTAGAGTTTAACATCTTTAGTCATAACTTGGATAATGGGACAGAGAGCACCCTCAGCAAATTTGCAGATGACATAAACTTGGGAAGAGTAGTTAATACAGCAGGTGCTTGTGCTGCCAAAGGGACCTTAACAGGCTAAAGAAATGATCAAACAGTAATCTCAAGAAGTTCAAGAAAGGGAAAGGCTAAGTCCTGCACTTGGGAAGGAACAGCCACATGCACCAGTACAGACTGGGTGCCAAATGGCTGGGAAGCAGCTTTGCTGAGAACACTCTGTCAATCCTGGTGAAAGAGCCAGCTATGTGCCCTTGCGACAAGGAAGGCCAATATCCTTTCCTGGGCTGAATCAGGAACAGGATTGCATCACCTGCAAGTTGAACTTGTGAGGAAGACTTTATAGCAGCTTTCCAGTACTTGAAGGGGGCCCACAAGAGAACTGGAGAGGGACTTTTTACAACCGCATGGAGAGATAGGACCAGGGTAATGGCTTTAAACTGAAAAAGGGTAGATTTAGATTAGATATAAGAAAGAAATTCGTTATGATGAAGGTGATGATACACTGGAACAGGTTG
>Ga0181612_173595_pt1 | contig 10105 bp, 4 predicted proteins | sample HoacroProtozoa21_FD_119630 | JGI IMG/M metagenome (GOLD analysis project Ga0181612, IMG submission 119630) | Hoatzin crop microbial communities from Cojedes, Venezuel. Combined Assembly of Gp0051906, Gp0051904, Gp0051908
ACCCTGCTTCGGCAGGGGGGGTGGGCTAGATGACCCACAGAGGTCCCTTCCAACCCCTACTATTCTGTGATTCTGTGAGATAGAGGCAACAGATGTTCTGTACCTTTACTTTCACAAGGCTTTAACTCCAGTCTAGTATAACATTTTAATTAGCAAATTAGGAAAATAACAAAATAACATCTAGAAGAAATTCCATACAGGGAATGCACAGCTGGTTGGGAAATGGGACACAAAAGTGCAGGCATGAACAAGCAATACCGTACCAAAAGAAATCCATGATTATAGAGGAGTATATGGACAGGAACGTCACACACAACGTACATGAAATAGCCCCTGCTGCTCTTCTCAATCAAGAAAGGTCTCAGCTACAGTACCGGGCTCATTTCAAGGCAACGCACTTCAAAAAGAGCCCAAACCAGGCGAAGAGAGCCCAAGGGACCCCAACACGACACAGAACCACAAAAAATTTTAAAGAGGGCTGAAAAGGACCTCAAGAGGCAGAATCGACCGCAGACGTGTCATTCAACTTGAAAATAACACAGCCATGAGGAAAAAGCAAACGAAAGGCAGTTGTGCAGCACAGAGAACAAAAGTCTTTAGGGAAACACGATAACAAGCCTCAAATATGTAAAGATTTCTGCAAAGAGAAAAGGAGTGCTGTAAGCTGCTCTCCATGTCCACAGGGAAAGGACATGCCGTAACGGGCTTAAACTGAAGCAAGAGATTTTTAAAACACCAACTCCATAATGATATAGATAATTACACCCTGGAGCTAACTGCTGAGGGAAGGTACATCTCTCCCGTGACAGGAGATTTAAGAACAAGGATAAAGCCACATCATTTGAATCAGTTAACAGGGATGTCCTCACAGCCTGGACAGCGCCTGTGCCCAGCCTCTGCGCCCTGACAGCCTGCTGGCTTCACACAGAAGTGCCCAGGAACACAGTATATGTCAGCTACACGCCAAATGCCTTCAGAAAGCTGCGTAGTAGAACCAAACAGCCACTTTGTTTCAGAATGAGCTCATATAAACAACTGATAACAGCACAAAAATACTCAGTTATAAGACATTGTTTTTCCACAGTTTGTTTTTCTCACCACCATCCCCTCGGTTCAGATCCTGAGGTCCCAGAAGACACTTGCAAACCTTCCTCAAAATGGAGCCAGCAGCTCTGCTGGTCATTAACTATGGGCTCAACACAGATACTGCTTTAATGACATATTACAAATTTTCTGCTCCCTTCCTCCCAGGATACCCCCCAGCATATCACAGCAATTCCCTCTCTCTTTCTTACAGGAGCTGATGAAATAATTGCCTTCCTCCTTCTGACATGACTTCTCCACCAGTATCTCGGTTGTGCTAATCAAGGAGACAAACTCAGGGAAATTATTTTCACTGTGTATTTAGCTTCAAATGCTGTTTTTTATTCTTCAGCCCCAACAAAGGGTTCAAGCCCCCCCCAAGTTTGTCTGGTTTTCCAACTGGTCAGATAAAAGATATTGCCTCTCCTTATACACCTTTCCCCAAGCAGGGACCAGGTACAGTTGATTTGTCATGGAAAAGGCTAGAAGATGCCCTCTTGAGGTCCTTTTCAGATCTCTTTTGTACAATACTGTGGATAACGCATCTAACGTAACGGGCTGCAATGGAAGAAAGGCAAACAGCTTCACCCAAAAGCCGCTCGCAGACCTGTTGCAAAGCCCCATGGAGCACCCTCCTTGAAGAAAAGTCGAGGAGCAAGCACAGTGCAGACCACCCTGGTGCAGCACCCAGTAAAGCACACATCACTGCCATGCGGATTGCAAGATGCTTAGGCTGCTGATCCCAAACAAGGCACCAAAAAGGCAAGAAAGCTGCACCTACCTCTGCAACAACCTTCCCAGTTCCCATCTCACAAAGTGCACCCCCCTCCAGCCCCACGGGGTTAGCTACAACTGGAGACAAAACCATGTATCTGGGGAAAATTCCAGCAAAAATTAGCAGAGCAGCCTTTCTGCCCGACAGCACAGTCACCAAAAGCACAGCCAGCCCTGTGCCCCGCTCTCTATACAGACCCTCTTGCGAGGGCAGTGTTGGAGCCACAGTCCCCTCCAGACCCAGCACCCCACAGGACAGGTCCCGAGCCCTGCAGACATGTCCTGCTCCAGGACCACCATCTCACAAACCCCACAGCATTCAGCAGGAATCACAAAACCACTGGGGGAGGTTCACAAGTGCAGGAAACACAAATGTCACAGGTGCTCGACCTGAGCCGTGTGATTCCCTGCCAAGGAACAAGCACAACCACAGTTCTTGCTGTGCTCAGGGGAGAAGAGAAAAACATACTTCTGCAGGGCAGCTTCTCTCTTACAAGGTCTTCAGGCAGACACTTTTCCTTGCTCCATGCCACCCCACACATGGTTGCTCTGCAGTAGCCACACACACCCCTCTGCTCCCCATCATTCTGCTTTGCTCTGCTCATACCACCTTCACACACCCCTACTTAGGTAAAACTAGTGTGTGTCTTCCATCACCACCACCTCACACACCCATACCACCTACCCTGGATAAAGAGGGTCTCTACCTGGCTGATAACATCTCTAGAATTGACCTTTTCCAAGGAAAGCCTCATACAGATCTCACAGCCAAAGTTACGGCAGAGTTTAAGTTACCTAACAACCTTAACAGGGGTAATGGGATGCCAGTACAGAACACCTGATTGCAACATTGGACACAGACAATGAAATGAACTCTTCGGCAGCTGTCATCTCTGTTCCTAGCATCCCTCACCTGGCTTTAATCTCCCCAGGTCTCTCTCAGTACAGCTGGAACAGATCCTCTGTGGTCCCACCCTGCTAAGGGTGTCAGCAGAGGGTCAACCAGGAGCATTATGTACCCTGAGGGGAGGGTCTCCTCCCTTAACTGTTGCTCTTAGAGGCTCTCTTGCATTATGTGACAGGGTGGGAGACTCCCAACAAACACTCTGCGTTCTCCTCACTGGTTTTTCAGTGCAGAAGTGGGGTGGTAGGACAGGCTGGAGAGCTGTCATCACCAGTCTCTTGATGCAGCGAAGTAATCCGCATTGTAGCTTCAAGCAGAAGGTAGAGCAGAAAGAAGAGAGACGTTTTCACTCTCCGGAATGAGAAGTAGGACACTATTTTGTTTCCTCAGGACGGGCACTCCTAGAGGCAAATTTATGGTTCGTTCTCGTATCTTGGGAAGCTCAGTTACACTTAACGCTTCATGTAAATACAGGAGGGGACAGGTTTTCACATATGTCTATTGACCTGAGCAGTTCCCTCTTCCATTTGGCTTAGCAGGCTTTACTTAATAACAGTGCAGAAACCTGTGGATATCCAATCTCTTAGAGTACAAATGCAGTACATGAATGCAGCACAAACTGGTACCACAGACGGAGGGTTTCAGATTTAATCTATAAAAGCTCTGCCTGCTGCTGCCCCGCTCTCCACAAGCTCGCTCCCAAAAACCTGCGTACACATTGTGTCTCCCCTGCCCCAGGCAGCTCCTCACCCGCTGCCAGCCCGATGCTGTGCATTCACCCCTCAGCTCCAAGGCTCCAAAATCACCTTACTGTCACCGGGACATGTCACCTGAGGGCTGCAGAGGAGGGGAGCCTGCTGTGATGACTGCAATTTCTGCTCCTGCTGATACAAGCCATAAAAGAATCAGTGCTTGCTTCACCGAACTCAACTGGGAAGGAGCAGAGCAGTGTTTCTAGGGAAAGATTCCTCCTCCCCTATCCCACTGCAGGCTGAATTGAGAGAGCCAGTTCCCAGAGGAGAGCAGGCGATGCTGTGCACTCTCCCCCTGCTCTACCCCAGGTTCACCCGAGAGCATCAGAGATGCTGATCTGTGAAACGAGATGCCTATCTCTGAGCACCAAGAGGGAAGCAGCTAAGATTAATAAGCCTCAAAGTGTTATACAGCATTTAAATAGTACTGTCACAGATCAAAGACTATCGCTTATCTCAGTGAGGCAGGCTCAGTAAGCCTAGAAAGATCACGCACAGCAAGCAAATGCAAGATGCAAGAGAAAGCCTGCAGACAGGAGCCGAGGAAAGCTCATACTTGTCTAGAGAAACCGAAGTGGCCTAAGCCAGAGTCTAACATGTGTTCCTGGAGTAATGAGAGCCAGAAAGACTGCCTGGTTTCACTCAGTCTCAGTTGTGTCTTAGCACACAAAAACACATTTCATTTTAAGACACCCTTTTTCCTTGGAGGTACCTGCTGCTGGGAGCAGCTTAAATCCCAGTGCAAAACCACAACCCTGCCTGATCGCTGGGATAAGCAGCACACTGGGAACCATGTGCAACTGGTGAATAGATTTGAAAAAGCCCCCGGTTTACATTGATGCCACAGGGACTCCAGAATCACACTCCCTGCACTGTAAGAGCTTTCATTCTTAAAGCCATGAGGATACTGCATGGAAGTTTGATGGCAGTATCACTTGCCCACACTTGCAGACAGCGTGGGAGGCCTGATCTATAGTCTTTCAAGTTGGTCATATAACTCTGCCATCTGGGAGGAGAAGGAAGAGAAGGGGACTTTTTATCCAAATCAGTAGTGGTAGTAGCAGAAGGAATAAAGATGCCTCACGGTGGTATTCCTACTCCCAAGTTCTCCTAGAGGAGCTATTCCATTGTAAAGCACCTTTATTCTCACATGACACTGGGCAAGATACTCCACTTAGGTTTCTTTGGTACAATTAAAGTGCTGCAGGAGCTAGCAGTAGTAGGAGCCCCTCCTACACAGAGGTGTGGGGTTGAATATTCCCCCAGTCTAGGCTGGACATGGAGTACTGAGGGCCATCCACAGCACATGCACTGCATGAGGCCAAGTGACTCCTGCCTACAGACCTCCAGGAGGAAACCCTGTTCTCAGGGATCCCCCAGATACTCCATCCCTGCCATCTCAGCCCTTCACTGTCCCTCCCCAAACCAGGTCTGGATCCTTGCTCCCGCACCTCGCCTCGTGACCTGGGGACTGCCTACAGCACTGTACAAAAACACTGTGCAGAACAAAAAGAAGTCCTCAAGCAAACTCTGGCTGATTGAATTTTGAAGGTAAGGAATGCCCTTCTGCAACAGATGTACAACCCCCTCTGCCCACCCCAAACACCAGATCCATCACAGAGAAGGGAAATATTTACACAAGTTAGTAGAGTTCCAGTTAAATATTATGCTTAGCTGTCTAGAGTCCATGTTCTCAGACTATGTCTATGAAATAAAAGATTAAACTTCATAACAATTATGAAGCTGCTTTGCTCACATTCAAAGGGAGTTAAAGGACATTAAAATAGTTCTTTGGGTAATACTCCAGTGAAATTGCTCTCTCCCTCTTGGAGAGTTAGAGCTAAAACCTTCTGAACTATCCTGTAAACACACTTGGAAAGGCTAAGAGCTGAGCTGATAACCAGGTAGCACCTCTGCTCTGCAGGTTCTGTAAAAAATGTGAGCTATGCCGGAGAGCTTTTGAAGCAGCGAGGGAAGGAGGATAGGAGAGAGCAGCTTCTCTTCTCGAGGGAAGTTTGTTTAGTGGAAAGTAAGCAAGTTGTCAGGGGAAAAGCTGACAATGTTGATTCCAGCAGTTGTACTGGGAATAAACAGCCAAGTGGATTACGTTACAGAGAATGAGAAACGGCTCTGAGGATCCCATTTAAATACTGGGCTTTCAGGAATGATGCGATTCAGCCACGCTCTGGCCCCGATGCCCACAGCCCCCCGGGGCTGAGCCCTCTGCCAGCCCTGCTATCGCCGTCCCACCTCCGTGGGGTCCTCGAGTGGTCCAGCACAGCTGATCTCCCCAGGAGAGCCGGAGCTCACTGCCACACTGCTGTCCCTGGAGAGGATGCAGACCCGTGCTGGCTTAAAGGCAGGGGCCAGACATTAAATTAGGGATGGCAGCAGAGAGGGGGGAGGTTGCGCAGGACCCACTTGCCTCTCCCAGCCCAGCAGCAGGGGAGGGCCACCACAGAGCTTGCCATCTCCTCCCCAGCCAGAGTGCAGGGCCCTCCCTCCCATAAAAATCGGATGCCTCCCTGCCTTTCACAGGAAAAGGACCCAGCAAGAGGAGAAGGGGATCTTGTTTGATTTATTAGTCTCTTCCTCCTTCCCATCGTCTGTAGCTCATCCAGTTGCAGTGATAAGGAGAACAGCTATGAAAGGACACTGCTGGCTGCTGGGATCCCATCCTTCTGCCCACTCACTGCCTGAGACATCAGTCCTTTACAAGCACCATTAAATGTGTATCCAAAATGTGGCAGTCTCCTCCATCCTTTGAGATTCTGCTCCCTGGATAATGCAAACAGTTGCCAGAAAAAGAGTATCCTCTCATCTCTGTCTGGGCCATTATCCCTTTATATTTGCTCTTTAATATTTACTGGGTTCACACAAAGTGCATGCTCTGGAAAGAAAAAAAAATCAGCTGCAGCTTAAAGGACTCCAAATTTAGTAATTGCTGCAGCCCCATGGACATGAACAGTTAGCAGGGAGATTTCTCCAGCACTTCACGTGCCGTGGTATTCTGCTTAGGTCAGACTGCAGAAAACATTCTGTCCAGGGGCACCAAATCTGGAGTGCCTGTGTAGGTGCCAGCCGCAGAGGCCTTATGAGTCCACCACGAGTTCCTGCAGGTCCTTTCCCTCCCAGCACCCAGTAATCTCAGTAGGAAACAGAGGCAGCCAGAGAGATGCTGATTCATACAGAGGTGAAGCACCCGAGGGTTTTAACACACCTGTGAGTTAGCAAGAACTAGCCCCAGCTCCTGGTTCCAGAGCTGGTCTTGCAGCCTTACCTGTTAATGTGAGGTTGCTGTATGTGTTTGAGAACTGCTCCTTTAACAAAACCAAGTGCATCTGAGCAGCCTTTTCCCTCTGTAGCTCCAACATTATGTCAGGATGCTGGGCGATCTTACAGCCTTTCTGCTTATCCAGGGCAATGTCGCTGCGAACAATGTCTACAGCAAAAGGGAAAGAAAAAAGGGAGATGGCCAAACCTCAGCTTGCATTTTCACCAGACGCTTGGATCAGAACCAGCCAACATGACAGTCACACAACCATCACTCAGCACGAACAACCCAAAAAAAGGGTCCAAACCCCTGGGATCCACCTGTCTGATGAACCTCCTCTGCTCAAGTCTCCTTTTCTCCCACAGAAAGCTGAAGTCATTGACTTTAATATGCTAACACAAGCTACCGCCCCTTCCATCCTTCACCTGCCTGGCAGCTGATCTCTTACAATGATGACCCCTCCCTTGCAGGGAAGTGCAGAAGTCTCCCAATATTTGTGTTACAACCCTGTTACTGGTGTGTTTGACTCTAAATAATGAGAAAAAACTAAACCCCATTCTGGTGACCTCTGGCGTCTATTTACCCTTGCCTGTCAAAGAGGTGATGAAGAAGGCTTGTTCTTGCCTTGTTTATCCTCACTGCAGCTATCACAGCTAGAGTTAGGCCAGCACGGCTAATGACAGGCCTCTGTATGCTTCTAACTCCTGACATTCAATTCAGGAGGCAGGAGGGTTATTTAACAACTGTTTTCTCTTCACATAAGCATTTTATAAGTCATCTTGTGAAATAAGAATAGGATATTCCCTCTCCTAGACCTACTCATCTGCTGGGGAAAAGGAAAGATGGGGGTAGTGGGACAGAACAAGAATAAAGTACGATGTGTCCAGCCTAAAAAGGAGAGGAGCGGTGCAAACTAGTCCTTGCAAGGTCCCTTTCCGAGTTCAAAAACTCTGTAACATGCTTAGATCCACAGGCACCATATACTGTGCCTAATTCTTACTAAACGTTAGGCGGCCAGCGCTGATAAGCAAGGATGGAAGATGGAGTTCTTCCACCGCATTGCATGAGGTCACCCTTTGCATCATGAGGTTGCGCTTTTCTTGGTTTGATTCCCATCTAGTTAGAAGTTCTGAAGGAGCTTATTGTCAGAAGAGAGTGACGTCTTGCTCCACGTACGCTCACCAGCTCCATTGTTGTTATGCTCATCAAGGAACACCCGAGTTGTTTCCAATATTCATGTCTCTGTCTTTCAAGGTGTCAAATCTGAGGTTCAGCAAACCTAGGTTCAAAGCTCTGCTATGTCCTGGGCTGACAGGGAAGTCCCTGCAAAGGTGGGGTGGAGGACTGGAAGCCACGTCATCTTCCTGTCTCTGAGCCTCCTCCTAGAGTAGTTACGCTTGTCTTACCCAGGCTGTGCTCTGTCTGTCTCTTCACTGCATAGTCTGAGATTGACACAGCTTCTCTAAAGCATGCCTAAAAAAGACTGCTCAGAACAGTAATGTCAGAAAAAGCACCTGTGTTCTGTAGTTAGGGACACGAGTTCTTCCCTCCACCTACAGCTAGCGTGCTCACGAGTGGAGATAGGACAGCATCCAGCCAGCATGAAAATATGGCTCAGTATTTTCCACATCCAGCACATGGGCTTTAATGCGGAGAGACAAGATGGAGCAAGAGGAAGGAATAAAGTTCCTCTGCAGATAATGAGCACACATCCCCTAACCATGTGCTTTTGGTGCACAACCTCTTAGGCAGTCACCGAGTAAGATTTGGGCCTAACCAATCTCTGTCCAACTAACGAGTGGTACAATCCTGAACCGCTGTTGTGTGGGGTATTTGGAGAACTGAAGACTAAGAAACACAACTTGATCGCCCTCCTGCACCAGAAAGCCTATTACTACAGCTACTGGTGTCACCTGGAGCTCCAGGGATAGTCATTCACCTTCCTGGGTGATGGATTTCCTTTTCCACAGGACTGAATGCAACAGTTGTACACCCCCCACACCCAAGGCAAGATGGAGCAAAACACATCAAGGAGACCCTGAAGGAGAAGATTGGGAGGCAGAGAGGTTTGAAACCAGATGGTCAATACACTGTATCCAATTCTTTTCAAACTGCTGTAATCGAGTCCAGGCTGGGTCAAAACAAGTTTGTTTCCTGAAAGGGATGGAGGGCTCCTAAAACCCAAACCAGGGCCAATGTGGACTCATATAGAGGAACCATCGGCCTGGGACCAGCGTCCATGCCCTCCTGGTCAGTGGTCAGGACAGCACCTTGAGGAGTGCAAAAGAGGACGTGGCAGCTGGTCTGTGCCACATCCCTACCTCTGTCTTCAGGGGCCACAGGTCACGGCAAACACATGGTTGGGCAAGGGATGGGCCCTGTGTGCACTGTCGGCAGGGTCTGCGGACAAAGGGCAGGCCCAGGAGAACAGACCCAGGAACAAGGGGCTAGAGCAGTGTTTGGAGTCCTGCCCTTAGGTGATGGAGCTGCTGTAACAGGGATTAGTACAGGGAAGTCAAGCCATGTTCAGACAAATCCCTGGTGTTAGATGTTGAGGTCTGGGAGAAGGCATGCAGGGCACAGAAAGTGGGGACGCCCTTCTGGCAGTCATCTGCAAGGGGTTCTCAGAAAGCTGCTGCTGCAGACATTCAGGAAGCAGAGGCAAGGCATGCAAAGTCCTGGCTTCTCAGACTGACGAAGGACCCAAGACACTTCCCCAAGACCTAAAAATGGAGGAAATGGAGGTAGACCCCACATTCATCACAGCTCCAGTTTAAACAGTGGGAAGACGTCTGGGATACAGAGCTCCTCGGAGAACTTAGTGCCTAGTCATCCAGACCCCAGCGGGCTGTACCCGGCGCAGGGGAGGAGACGAGGCCGCCTTCGCACCCCTCTTCTGAACCAGCAGCAGGAAGGGAATAGGGGTGGCCGGCCGCAGCCGCTGGACACTCAGGGGCCATCTCAGCAAGAGCAACCCAGGGGAAACAGCCAGCAAGCAGCCCGCAGGCTTCAAATCTTAAAGGGAGAGACAGAAAAGGGGAAGGAGCGCAAGGAGGAGGGGACCCCAGGAGGCTCTGGGCAGGGCAGCCCCCGAGCGGGAGCTCCCGCAGAAGGACACTGCCTTCCTGAACGGCGATTTTTTTTAAAAAAAAAAAAAAAAAAAAAGAAATAAACTGCCCAGCAAAACACGAAACCGCGCAGCCCTTGCCAGAAGTGCGAGAGAAGAACTCCAGATGTGGGAGCCCCAGAGGACGCCAAATGGTTTCCAAAGGCGGCAGCCGGCGAGCTGCGCCCCGAGGGGGCCGGGGCCGGGCCGGG
>Ga0181612_119238_pt1 | contig 10104 bp, 8 predicted proteins | sample HoacroProtozoa21_FD_119630 | JGI IMG/M metagenome (GOLD analysis project Ga0181612, IMG submission 119630) | Hoatzin crop microbial communities from Cojedes, Venezuel. Combined Assembly of Gp0051906, Gp0051904, Gp0051908
AATTGAGGCCATTGCCTCTTGTCCTATCTCTAGTCACTTGGGAGAAGAGACCAACACCTTCCTCACTACAACCTCCTTTCAGGTAGTCGTAGAGAGCAATAACGTGTCCCATCAGCCTCCTCTTCTCCAGGCTAAAGAGCCCCAGCTCCCTCAGCCGCTCCTCAGGAGACTTGTTCTCCAGGCCCCTCACCAGCCTCGTTGCCCTTCTCTGGACACGCTCCCGCAACTCAGTGTTCTTCCTGTAGTGAGGGGCCCAAAGCTGAACACAGCACTCGAGCTGCGGCCTCACCAGTGCCGAGTACAGGGGCACGATCACCTCCCTGCTCCTGCTGCCCACACTATTCTGGATACAAGGAAGGAAGCTTTTTAACAGACCACAGAAGGAAGCTTTCTAACATAACAGCATGTAAGCACTGCTTGCCATGCCTGTCTTTGCAGGTAGGTTAAGAACAAGGTAGGCTAAGAACAAAGTAGGCTGAAAAGCTGTCAAAGACAGTCAAGTTTTGTCAAAAAAGAAAAAAGAGAAAAAAAAAATAACCACAACCACCCTACATGGATTTCTCGGATTCCCTCCCAGACCATTTTGAAAAAACCTGTGATAAATATTCTGTCCTACTGCTTTCCTCTCAAGAGCCTTTTCTCACAATTCACTGCCCCCTATTTCTCTGAGTTTATTTTTCCCTTCCTCTCCTTTCCTTCCTCCTGCCTTCATATCTCAGCTCCACTGCTCCTTGCACCCAGCCATTTTCCTCCACTGTCAAACTTACTCTCCGCCCTGCCCAAAACCCTTTCTCAGAAACCTCGCTTCACAAAACCCCTCTCCTCTGTGCATAAGTCATTTCCATGTCCTCACTTTCCTGAACAGCCTTCAAGTGCTTCATCTTGCATTTGTCTCGTCTTAGAGTAGAGCCTTGGATGACTCTTATCTGTGTTTGTAAAGCACCTTGTAAATTAACAGCACTACAGAACAGGGTGGGTTTTTTAATAAGTGAGCTAGACAGAGAGACAACGCTGAGAATAATGAAAATATTCAGCATCAAAGCAGTACAGGCTCCTCATATGAGAAGAGACTACAGTACAGATATTGGTGTCGGTGCGTGTAATATCAAAGGTACGGCAGACTAAAGAAAGGAAGGGGAAGGGGAGAGCACTCTTCAGAAACAGACAATCCTCCAAGTGGCAAGCCTGGAGGACTGTCCTGTTTCCCACACACTCCATGCTTGCCTTGTTTGGGGTTTGGGATTTTTGCTGGTTTTGGTGGGATTTTTGTTTTCGTTTTTTCACAGTATCTGTTACAAACTAATACCAGACACAGGACTTGAGACAGAGAACACCTTGGTCTGATGCAATATGGCCAGGCTTACATACTTATAGATGAAATCTTATTGATGATTAAGACCACTGTACTTTCTAGACAGAAATTATTATGATTTGAATAAGTGGGAAATCTTAACCTTCAAAACAGTTAGCAATGCAATTCAGGCTTCTAAGGGGGTTTTCCAAAAAACAAAGAGAGTTTTCAAACATATATACAACTTTTTAAAAGGTTGGCTTGGCAATGTTCCTTTACTCTGTATGTTTTGGTTTCACAAGTATTCTGGGCACAGCTAAAGGGCTGCCTGACTTTTGTTGCCAAATTTGTACTCACCGCCTTAATGGACAAGAAACTATGTATATGCAGTCCTGGAAAGGAAATTTTGTCTTCTATTTGTACACTCAACATGTAAAAAGAAATTATATATAAAGAGGTGTATTTTTTTCCTGAGGAAAAAGCTACACTGTACTTTTAAGCAAAATACGCTACAGCAAAAAAATGCATAATGGATTTTACAGAAAGTTGGAAAACTGTTGAAGACAGCATAAAAGTATCTTACATAGCTGCTGTAATAAGTTTATTGGCAGACTGTGAATTTTCATCCAAGTACCTAACACCCATATCATAATAAAAACACAAAAAATGAAAACAGCTACCAGCTTGTAGGACAGTAGCTTCTCTGTAAGTCAATATGGAAAATAAATACACAAATAGAGAAATTAAATTGGCCATGCCACTTCATTTAAAAGTATTGTTCTACAAAACATCTCTTATGACAATGTTTGGAGACAATAAGCAGACAGTCAGGGGTTCTGACAGAAAAGATTTTTCTAAAATGACATTGTTAATTTAAGAGAGTATATTTTAATTTATTTATTAGATCTACTAATAGATCTAGTATCTAGACTCTAGGTTGAGTCAAAAACCTTTGGAGTCAACAGGGAAAATTTCTGTTGGTTTCCTACCGTGCTTACAGTGGTGGTCCTGCATTCACTGGAGTCAACAACAAAATTTCTATTGACTTCAGGAGAGCAAGGTCATAGCCTGGAATGTCTCTTGAGAAGGAGATTTTATAAGGGAGGGGAAAAAAGCAAAAGTTTGGAACCGCTCAGGCCACACACTTGAGTTTGCCATGTATCTCATCTGAAAGACCAAGTGGCCAGGTCTTCTTTTTAATTAAAGTCATTATTCATCAGACATCAGATGCCAAGGTAAGAGTAGAAGCCATTTTTTCAGCAGGTACATCATAAGGATGGACTAGATCCAGCTCCAACGATCAATAAGTAGCTAAAAGAATGTCTATTTTCAAGCTCAAATCCTGCTTCCTTTAGGTGAACAGTCCTGTTAAGTCAATACCAAAATAAATCAAACCAGATGGCCCTTAGCATACAGCCCAAAAAGCCTGGGGCTCGCTTTCAATTATCTTGTTTGAATTTTAAAGGAGCGACAGTGCTCCCCTGAAGTGCCAGGAGTCAACAGGCACACAGATGCTTGCAGAAGGCAAAATTAAGTTACCTCATGAATGCATCCTTTGGTTTAGTAGCTGGTTTACTATACACTTCTTCATGCCGCACAGTTACACAAGCAGGTAAGAGCAGGTTGTCCCCTCCTCATCTGCTGGCAGGGGTAGGATGCTAAGGTTTGAAAGTACTGCTGCCATGCAAAGGAAGACAGCACTCTTCTCCCTTGTCCCAGCTCTTGAGCAGCTCTTATGGAGTGCAACGGTGAAAGGCACTAACAAGCCAAAGACATCTGCACGCACCATTTGCATTAATTGGATTGCCCTTGTAATAGTCTTTCCCCTCCTACATATTCACATCTATATTTCCTCCTGCTTGTTCACGCACATCTTCACACTTCTTATTCTGTTGAACACCATTTGCATTTCTTCTCAATATTCAGACACATCTGCGAACAGGTGCTGAACAAACGCTAAGCGCTAACACGCTAGCTTTCCGTCCCGTTTTTGTCAGTGCTCAGCAACCTAGAGATGCACTCAGTTTGCAGAGTGGCCTTCAGCTTTAAGAAAATTCACAGAATACCTTAAAAACTAACCATCAACTCAGTCTATCTTCTGCCTAGATCTACGGAAACCTGTTGTATCTACCTTCAGGTGCCCAAAGGCAGCAAAAAGAAAGAAAACAAGAATACTCTCCTGCACATATTCATCTCCATCTTGCAGTAGATAAACCTCCAACTCAGGTTTAAGTACATTTAAGGTACAGGTGAGAGCATAATGATAGAAAAACTCCAGAACAGCCTTAAAATATTTTATAATCAATGGATTCTCAGGAAGCCAAGGCATTAGAGGAGCAGGGACTGAAGATTTTTAAAGCGTGAAGATCACAGTAAGTGAATTCTATGCCAGACACATGAGGAAAGCCTTTTCAGGGAGAACTGCAATGAGAGATAGGGAAAAAGCCAGGCTCTGGAGAACAAAGCCCCTTTGGGCTCACTTACAAAAAGCCCATAAATTCATAGCTCTTCACCTGTAAACCTATTCAGATCTGCAACCTAAGGGCTGTCAATATTTGCAGTTGAAACTCAGTTACATCTTCATATTTAAATAAGAAAATTCTCCAAGGAAAGATACATTTTATCAGCGACAGTACTAGAGAAAGGTTCCTGCTGTAGAACACCTTGTGCATACCAAAGAGGGATGTCTGCCAGCCAGGCACTGTGGAGGACAGAGGATGAATTTGAAAACTGTGGGGCTCTGGGTTACCTCTGATCAGGAGGTTGGCACATGTGTTGCTCTCCGTATCCCAATTTCTTTACAGCTTAGCTTCCCTAGAAATACCAATGCTATTCAAGTTCACTACGGACACTTTCCTTATCTCTCCACACAGGGCACAGACAGAATGGGATAGTGCTCACTAAACGAAGCGACCTCCAGGACACTCCCTACTATGAACCATGCTGCCTTTCATAATGAGATGCCTACAGACAATGACAGCTTTCAGGTGCCCACATCCGGAATGCCTCCTAATGACCTCGTGGACTGGCCACACAAAGGCTCTGTGACCATTTCTTTGTTAGCTGTGGGCTTCCAGCCCAGAAGATGGTAGACAGTGTAGAGCTGCTAGGCAGCCTTCACAGTTTTCAGAGAAAACAGTCATCATCTCTGAAGAACAAAAATGTACAAACTAGGAAGTTATTAGGCTTGCACATTACAAGCCAGCACAAGTGTTGTGAGTAGAGTTGACTGAAGAATCACCACTGAACTGTTTATTCTCAGTTTAATACCGTTTTTCAACTAACATATTTGACAAGACCTTATTTTCACTTTCTTCACAGAAGTCAGGGAGCAGATATGCAATTAAAGCTTCTAAAACTCTTTGAAATTCTCAAATGAAAAGAGGAAAATAAAATTATTGTTAATAAAATATCAAACATCACAGTGATGCACTTCAAAACCACAAGGAAAATATCAAAGGAAGAGGAAGACTTTCAGAAGGTTGCTAGCCAGTTCTGTCCACATCCATTTCATCTCTGTGACTAATTCTAATCACTCCCAAGGAGTACTCTTTCAATGCAATACACATGCAGGCAGCATGCCTTTTTCAGAAATCCTGAACAACCTCCTGTTTTTTTCATTTCTTAGCTAAGAAACATATGGAAAAGACATATAAAGGGAGTTTTTAATCTGTTTCATAAGCTGCCTTCTTTGATGAAGAAAGCAACTAGTACTGTGGAGAACAGCACTTCTAGACAGTAGGACAATATGACCATAGCTCAGCACATTCTTCAGCAAGCCTCAAAACCAGCGAGCTTGGTCTGCACAAAATCAACTGCATCATTTATTTAAAGGGTAAGAGGATGTCAATAGGGAGATGAATGGCTATGGAACCTAATACTGCAGACAACAATAAGAGAAACAAGTGAGTTTAGAAGTCAGCACTGATGATGTTGTTTGGAAGAGGAAAGCATTCTATAAAGCTTGGTGCCAGTTCATCATCTGTTCCACCTTTATCTCATGCTGGCTTTTGCTTACAAAAATATGAACACACAGAAGCACACACCAAGAGGCTAATATTCTTACAAAAACATATATTAAAGGACATAACATTTTCTGGTTTTCACATTTTTTTACCAAACAAATTTATGAGAACCTCTCCAGCTCATGAGGTGTTTTTGCAGGGGAAAGGAGAGAAGGGGTGTTTCCAAAGGTGACAGCTCTTCTCAAGAGAAGAAGCTAAAAGTCACTTGGAAGGTAAAATTAACACACCATCTTCCAGGCTGGTAATTTCAGTAGAGCTTTTTTCTACTACCATTCCATCAGCCACTGGATTTTTTCACAATAATTTCAAACTCATGTTACAAGGTCCTGACTTACATGTTCTCCTTCCTCAAGGATATACAATATTTATATATATACACTTTCTAATAAATTGTCTCTGCATATACAATTCAGTCAGTTTCACTTTTAAAGTTTTCCCTTTTCACTTGTTGGCAATGAGCGACTGTTGAGATAGTCCAGAACTGCCACAAAGGCCAGTTTAACTGCTCTGTGGATAAACAGACAAGAAAGAGCTTCCCATAATCACTTGCCTGTGATAATAGTCAAAGTAAGATATAACACAAACACACAAAAAAAAAGGGAGCAAGGAATCCCGTTTGCTATCCGTTACTCTCACATCCCTCAAACACATAGGGGTATTATGATTACTAGAGCTAACATCTGTAACAAAGCAAGTAAGCAAAGATATAGTGCTCTCTCAGATGAAGAATTGAGGCTGATGCTCACACAACGCGCAGGTTTCCAACCAAAGAGTTTCTCACAGCTTATGAAGTTAACAGCCTTTGGTCCAACCAAGACATCTGTGCTTCACTGGTTGTGGAAGCCAGTAGTATGGCATGTGCAAAATCACAATCAGCATTTTAACCGGATAACCAGGGAACCAGCATTGAACCACTTTAACTGGTTTGCGGCAAGAAGTGACACTCAGGGAAAACAATGAATCTCAAAATCAGCAACCAACTTTAAAGCAATTCTAGGGGTACAGGAGATCTCGATGTGTATTTGAAAAAAAAAGGTGAATGACCTCAAGCCCTGATAATGAGACACACAAAGTTAATGAAATCAAAAGCACAACCTTTCAGTGCAGGTGGAGAAACATGCTGACACAGCTGGAGAGAAACATGTAATACAGTGAATTCTTTGGTGAGTGTCAGAGGTCACATCCATATGGAGATTAAAGTCCCCTGGAATAAGTAGCATAGGTGACCTTAGATCAGACACAAGCACTGAGACTTATCCAAGGAAAGAAGCATTAAATCTGAGTGGTCGATAAATCAAAACAGCCAAGACCAACATAGGTGGTGTAAATGGGGGAGGGAGGAGGGAAAAGTTGCTGCAAATGAAAAGAAAGGTGGATGAAGAGTGACCTGGAAGCAAAAAGCAAATTAAAACATGAGCCTCCCTACCTGCTGGGGTGCTACACTGAAGTTAATCAATAAGGACTGCCTTTCAGCCAGGCAGTAATATCCATCCTGGTTCAAGCACACATTATCACTTGTAGAACTGAAATCTAATAGCATAAAACTTCATAAAGTACCTCAGAGTAAAGTGGTGTTAATCATTTCCTGCGGGAAACTTTCCACTGAGTGGCTATTCTAGGTGAGGCAGAGAGGAAAACAGAAGGGAAGGATTTCATTTTCCATCATAACTTGTAGCAAACGAGCAACGTTGTGCCCTGTAACACAGAAGTATTTCCCACACGTCCCATTAACATTCACTTCCACTATTACATGTGGACTACTATTTTTCTCCCATTTGTTCCTTCCTTCCCAAATTTATCAAGAGAAAGGGAAAAAGAATGAAACTAGTTCCCTCAAGAGATTTCTGCTTGCCTGAAGAAAGCAGGTAAACACACATCTGTATAGGCCAGGCTTACAGTTATTCACCAGTTCGTAAGCAAAAATTAAGTTTTCTGCCCCAACTGTGCAGGCTGATGGCCTCTAAAAACAGGGTGACTCTTGCTAGAGAAAAGCAAAAGTAGCATATCTGGGTGTGCAAACTGGGAAGGATTATCCCATCCAACTATCCCATAAGTAGCTCTTTGTTGATGGCAGAAGCCATCCTGACCAAGACGTCAACACAGCCCTAGCAGGCACTGAGGCCCAGGTGAGCTCGCTGTTCCCAGCAGCCTGCTGCCATTGGCAGCTGTTCACCATACCAAAACTCAGCAGCGTACTCGTACAGCTTGTTACTTCACATCTATGGCATGCCAGAAGTTCCTTTAATATCATCCTAAACTTTAAACAAGAAAGAAAGAAAAACTCTTCAGTCTATCTCATGTATGCAACAAAACAAATTTTGAGGATTAGGTCTTGTGCCTTTCCGAGCATTCCTCCATCACCTGAAATATCAAATGACCACTTTGGGCTTAGCTGTGTAAAACAAATGTTTGTAATCTAATAAAAACCAAAGGTATTTTTAACCCACTTCAAGGTCATTCATCAGACAAGAATGATATTTGTTTAGAGCATATGAAATGGCAATTGTCATCTAAGTCATTAGGCTGTGCAGATTAAGTAAAAGGCAGGTGCCAGAAAACAAAGCAGATGTTTGGGAAAGAAGCATTTTTCAAGTGAAGAATGAATCTTTATTCTCATGTCCAAGTATAATGGGTAAAACTGAGGAGGGCAACCAAGGAAACTTGTACTCTGTTCCATTTCAGTACTCAAACCAGTTCAAATTTACAAGGTACAAAGAATTTCTGCTTTTCTGGTTTTAATTTTGTAAATGCAAAGGTGCGTTTCCCTCCTTAAATGAAATTACTTTTATGGGGCTGTAAAGCAATAGGAGTGTGCCTGAATTTGGCAGTTAGAGGTAGGCAAATGAGTAATTAGTCATTAGTCAACCCTCATTTGAGAATCTGTTCAAGAAAGATCCAGACATAACTGCTGTCATTAAATGGTATGGTTTATGAAAGTTTTTCTACTTGTGCTGTTTGACAGTCTTAATTTAAAAGACTGACTTTGGCAGTGAACCTCTCTATCCATTAATTGCTCTGTGTTTATTAAAATCATGCCACAGTTTTTGTTGCTACTAGAAGAACTGTCTTTTGCAAAAAACACAGCACCAGTGGACAATTTGGAAATTTGAATGATACATTTCATTGCTGAAGTGCAATGAAATTGTCATGCAATAGACAAATCAGGCAAATGGAATTTCGAGGAACATTACAAGCAATCAGATCAGTTAATGTACTGGGCACCAGGCCATCAGCTCCTCAGCTGGTCTTTAATCCCTGGAAAAGCCCCTACGTCTTGATCACCACTGATTAATTATTATCAGAGTTTGCCTCATTTCATATCAGGTTTTATATAGCTGTAATGGTTATCTTGGGTGTATTCCGATGGAATGGACAAAGAAAGCATCACAGCAGTCCAAGTATAAGATCCAGCTGCCAGTTAAGCAGTAACAGGCCGTAAAACTAAATTGCAGAAATGCATTTTTAATTCTGAGTGGCATGAGAACTTTTAAATGGTTTCAGCACGTGCATACTGTATCCAACCTGGATGAACATCTTATTGAACTTGAGCTACTTTAGCTATTATATCCATAAGTGCAAAGTATAAGTGAGGTTTCCAGAACACCAACAGACTTTTTTTAGTCAGTATTATTGAATTATGAGTTTTTTTCTTAAATGGAAAAAAACAACCATGCAAAGTGCCCTCCATTTTCTGCTACACTGTAACAGTGAAAGAAACAACAATAAAATAGTCACAATCAAATAAAATGAGAATCAGAACCTGATAACAATTTCCCATATGCCCACTTTATAACTTAAGACCCTGAATTATACAGCTAACAATAGAATAATAACTAGAAAGGTCAGAATTCAGAACTTGTGAGGGTCTGCACATTTCCTATTTCATACTCATGACTCTTTCTTGAAAAGAAAAAAAAAGTATTAAAGTTCTGCAGATCTCTTGAGCCTCTCAAATTTCACTTTTAATCTTCTTTAAATAAGAATAAAGGTTCAGATCTCAAATTTTGACATGTCAGCTGCAGGCTGTAGCCCAAGATAATCCCAGGGAGGTGCAGTTCGGAGCGTCGTATCTGGAGATGTGTGTTCAATAACTAGGTGCATGCATAAATGGGTGCTGCCACAGCACACATCCTATGCTGATCCTTCACCTTATTTCCTACATGTTATTTATATTATTAACCCTATAGTCTTATGCAGAAAAATGCCTTTTTGCAGTCAATATACTGCTTGTTCTACCCAAGTTTGGGTTTTTTTCATTTGGCAACTAGCAACAATAAAGACATTTCACCTAGGCTTATAATGCGAGTTGCTATGAAAAAGCTGCATGAATCACTAAAAACAGAGTGTTAACAGACCCTTCTCAAAAATGGAACAACTAGAGGTTAAGACATTCTTTTCTTGTTCCACAGATCCCCTTCCAAGCACCCAAGAACCCAATCCTTCTTCCATTGTTATTAAAATGGACAGTCCTTGACAATGATTAGGTAGATTTTCCATTTTAATTTAGCCATTCAGATTAAAGTGAAAAATTAAAACATAACTTTAAAACAGTACAGAAGCTACTGTATCCTGTAACCTCTACAACAGCAACAAACTGGAGGCTAACATCAGAAGTGTCATCTAGTCCAACCCTCCTGCCGAAGGAGGGTCACCTACAGCAGGCTGCACAGGACCCCGTCCAGGTGGGTCTTGAATATCTCCAGAGAAGGAGACTCCACAACCTCCCTGGGCAGCCTGTGCCAGGGCTCCGTCACCCTCAGAGGGAAGTTCTTCCTCATGTTCAGATGG
>Ga0181612_136275_pt1 | contig 10104 bp, 5 predicted proteins | sample HoacroProtozoa21_FD_119630 | JGI IMG/M metagenome (GOLD analysis project Ga0181612, IMG submission 119630) | Hoatzin crop microbial communities from Cojedes, Venezuel. Combined Assembly of Gp0051906, Gp0051904, Gp0051908
CTCTGAGGGTGACGGAGCACTGGAACAGGCTGCCCAGGGAGGTTGTGGAGTCTCCTTCTCTGGAGATATTCAAGACCCGCCTGGACAAGGTCCTGTGCAGCTTGCTGTAGGTGACCCTGCTTCGGCAGGAGGGTTGGACTGGATGACCCACAGAGGGCCCTTCCAACCCCTACTATTCTGTGATTCTGTGACTCTCAGAATTCTAAAAAAGCCAAGTGATTTAATTACTAATGCTGTAGGAGCTAGGGCACAGTTGTTTGAAAGGAATGTCTATGTCAAAACTTGCAGTGTCAGCAATTTTAAAAGATGCAGATATTGTGTAGTATTAAGAATCTCCCTATAAATTCTAAGAAGCCATTCAAAGCACAGTATCAGTTTCCCTAGGAGGATGTATAACAGACTCTGAAACAAGATGAGTAACGTGTCAGAGAAATTACAAGATTTTATTTTGCATAGCCACAGCTGAAGAAATAATCCAAAACAAATGTTTATAGTAACAGAAAGTTGGATTTAAGTATTCTTAATTACGATTAGAAGCCCAAAGCACTGTATGCCAATGAATAGGTGGTTCTCCAGGCTTTCAGGAGGTTGGCTCCTACTATTTTCTTAGTTTCAGAGTAATGAACAAGAGTGCCTTCCAAGCTCTGTGCAAAGCTCTAACATGCCAGTTTTCTCACCCAGGAGGAAGGTAGACATTTTCTGATAGACTTCTAGAATTTCTTCTACCTTAAAGCTCTGCCGTATAGCTCATCTCTGTTATCAGCAGTCTGCACCAGACCGGCTTCTGTTTATAGGCACCTTGTGTTTCTCTCCATGGCCCTATATAAGCATGATGTGTGCTTGGAAAAGCTGAATTGCACAAAGTGGAGTGGGTGAAAGCTGAAGGGAAAACTTGCTTTCCTGCAGGCTTGCAGGAAAAGCAAAGCTCTGCCTGCTGGGGAGCAGGAGGGGAGGCTTGCTCCTTCTGCCAGTTAAGTTGTCCAAATTTTGGGCTTACGTCTTACCGTGGTTGTTCTCTGATGTTATGTGCCGTTGATTCTGGTGGTGAAAAGAAGGAGGGAGCAACTGGCTGAGGAATTAACAGGGTCTATAGCTGCTAACAGCTGCCTTGGCCTTCAAGGGGAACGTAGCAAAAAAACCACACGTGCATGCCCATTAAAGGTGAATGCTTTTCTGTCCCTAGATACCAAAAGAAAGGACCAGGATTTGTCTCTTGAGCAGGAATTTAATTGAACATCCAGAGAGCACAAAGATGAAGACAAGAAGCACAAAGCAAACAAAACGGGTAGAAGTAAGTAATGTGAGCTTCTCTGTGCTTTCTGTGTTGAGAAGGCCACCACTTCCAACCTCAAAGAACTGGTGTTGTGAGTTCCCGGACAGAACTGGCTTGAAAGAAATGCAAAATATTTCAGAGAGGGACCAGGAGGGATGATAATTATAAGTAATATTAGATAATATGTAACGCCATTGCATAAAACTTTTTTTACTGTTTGGTCTTGTTTTTTTCATTTTGAAATATTATCAATCTACTTTTCCTATGCTGTACCTTTTTATTTTCTGTGTTGCTATTTTATGTGTTTATTGTCACTACAAACAAGCCTGCTGTTGTTCCCTTTTTATTATCTGTGGCAACAACATCTCTGCAAAATTAACTTGGACTGCGTGGTTTCTGACAAGGCTTTGAATTTTGGTATTACCTATGCATTATTAATATTCCCAAGGCTTTTGTTGTTCTGGATTTTTTTGAACATAATGTTACTCATTTTACAGCGATGCTCATCGCTTAATTTTATTTTTTTTTTCATCCTGAGAGTTGTTAGGGTTGTGAACTGCTTGAAAGACAGAGGAAGAGAAAGGTTGTCTCTTCATAATTGCAGAATAGTTCTATTGTTATTTTCATATATATGATTAATATATCATTCCAAAACAAATACTCATTTCTGGGAAGTTTGAGCAAACTAAAGTCATAACTACTCTTAGTTTACATAATTCTCTGGATAAAGAAGTCTAAGTCCATTCTTCTTACTGTGCATCAGGTTGATGTGGAAATACACCAGAACTCTTGATATTTGGCTGTTTGACATACTCTGGAACAGGGGGTTTCCTATGTATATCTGTTAATGGATTTTAATAGTATCGTTATTGTGATTTATCTTCTCCCTGCCTTGTCAGGTTTTGTTTTGCATTGCGTAGTGCCCAGAATGCTTCTGTTGGTCACCAGAAAGCTCTGACGAACTGCTGCAGCCGCCGAGTAGAGCCTGGAGACAGCAGGTCTAGCTGTGAGCAGGTCGCCAGCAAAGCACCACAGTTGCTTTGGTAGAGGTCTTTGTTTTATACAGATGAATGTGGTGAGAGAATTCAGCTTTTAGATGTGAATGTTTTTCATGTACAATCATCTTGCTTTAGCCATGACAAGTACATGCTACTGGAGGCGTTAGCAGAAAGCCTGTCAGTCTCATCAACTGAATCACTCTCATGTCAGTGGCTAGAGACGCAGCAGAATGAGGTTGACTGAAATTGAGGAATAAGTGGTTGGAATTTGTGTGTTATTTACTCCACATCTTAATGCCTGGTTTTAGTATGAATAAAAATCATACTCAAGATGAAAGAGCCATGGCAAAGGTGGTAGAATTCTGCGATGTAGCCAGTTTGGACAATGCTTTAATATTTAGAAGTTGGAATAAGGAATTAATTTTGACTAATTTCTCATTTTGTCCAAATTAATGAGTATTTTTAGTGTTGACTAAGTATTTCCTGGAACTGAACTAGGCTTATGTAGGTTTTTCCACTTCATTTACCAACTAGAACCTAGGCTATGGTATTTGATTTTAATGAGGCTTCTTGAGTTGAAAGGTGCCGCTCAACTGAGTTGCAGAATCTTTTTTACAAGCTATCATAGTCTGAAGGTAAATCAATAGCTGTTGAGTATGGCATAGAGCCATAAGGCCATCGGTGGATGATAAAAACAAGAACGTTAAAGATGGTCTGTTTACAGAAGGGATCTTTCTGGCATATAGTTGATCCAGTCATCTCAGCTGTAGGTTTCTGCTTGCTGAGCATCTTGACTTTGGACTTTGAAGGAAATTTCAAAGTAAAATTAGCTTCAGTTCATACGAGACTAGAATGGCTGAAATAATGTTACTTCTACAGACACTAACATTTCAAGTAGAAAATTTTGCATGAAGAATGTTTACCAATTTAATAGGGTAATTATAAATAGGTAAACCTATTTCTGTGGAGCAATGCAGATTTCAGTTACGCAGTACATAACATGCTGGCAAACTTTAATTGTCCAAGTTTTAGCTGAAAATTGTTAGGCAAAGTACAGCTAGATCGGTTTGAGGTTATTTACATGTAAGAAAAGAAGTCACCCTCTGACAACTGGTATCAGTAAGGATCAGTTCTGTTTGAGGGGAGTGTGTACTGGAGAATTCCTGCTTCCTTCTCAGGAGTTGCTAGTATTTCTGTGATAGCAAAATTTCACTCTGTTTTTTTAAACAGCATTTTATTCCCTGCATGCTCTGCAGCAATTCAGTGGGAAGACTAACATCTAAAATGAAAGGAATAATTAATGCGAATCTTTGTCATCTTAAAAAACACTAGGAGTTTCCCATTAGTATGTAGACGTTACTCCAAGAGAAATGAAAGACGGAAGAAATCTTTTGACCTAGAGTCAAATCTTGTGTGCACGAGAACTGAATATACTATATCACCCACTCAACTGTCTTTTGTAAGAGCCTTTTCAATGCCTTGAGAAAAATTAGAGTGGGAAGAGGAAACTGGGGGAAAGGAAAACAGGGTCCTACATGCTTCCTGAATATCTTTCTTTTTCTTCACAGTTGCTTACAAGAGCTGCAATCTTAAGGCGGGGTGGGGAGAAGATATTGTTTCGTCCCCTGTGGTAAACCTATGATACCCTTAAGCACAATTAATACCTGCAGTAAACTATTTTCAGCTTTATTGACTTATTGCATTGAGTAATTAGAGTGAATGGAGCCCAGAAAGCCAACTGGTTTAACCTAGTGGAGATTTGGTAGAGCCTCTGGTTCGACAGTTTAGTATGGGTCCGGGAGTGAAAGGGGTTTGAAGTGCTGGGGCAGGAGGTCCCAGATCCTCTCTCCTTCCTTGCTGTCCTGGGGATGCAGCAGTCGGGCCTTTCCTGACCTGTATTGCTGTGTTGGTTCTGCTGGTCTCTGCCTCTGAAATAACCCCGCAACATGCTGGTGTCTCAGCAGGATGTGCCTGCAGGGCATGACACTGAATGAAGCACCAGTGTTAGAATAACATCAAGATTCACTGGCTTTGTGACAGATTTTATTCTTTTTCTACTTAAGTTCCAAGTAGAACAGCAGGCAGTTTCCTCGAGGTAGTAATATGTTTATATAATTCATGTGACCACATGATTAGCTATATAATTTATTGTCTAATTTCTCTAAATATGGTATTGTGAATAGTAACCAATTAAAATAATCAGAAACAGCAGTCTAGTGTGAAGCAACAACAAATCCATCATGAGGTTTTAGCTGCCATTAAATTTTTAGGTCATGTGAATTATAGCATGCTGACATTAATAATACTACCACTGAATAATCTCACTACAAAATATTTTATAGCATAGCATTTATGTGGCTTTGGCGTGCCTGGTGGGGTTTCCCATGGCTGGGATTAGAGGGACTGCTGCCCTCGTGCCCTGACAAGGTGCCGTTTGGATGGAGGTCATTCGCTGCAAGGTTCCCACTTCATGGACTCCAGCACTGGTTCACCTTGCAAGCAGAGTCATGAGAAAGATGGTAGATACAGGACCTTTTAGTGTGTTCTGGTGATTTAATTCATTTTACCTCACATCTCTGCTATCAAGGAGTTTTTAGAATAACTCAGATAAATACGTACAAGATCTTGGCCCCTCTCAGCTATACAGGGCATACCCAAACGGGTTTTCATAATAATCTTCCTGTATTTGTATGTTTATTTATTTACTTTGGGTTAGAGCTCAAGGCTTAACAGTTATTGAAAAACTGACATCCTGAAAAATTAAAATCTGCAGAAAAAAAACGTTTAAAAACCTGGGGAGACTCCTAGCTCTTCCCCTTGGTTCTTTGTTCTCCAACAAGTATGTTCTAAGAATAGAGTATTAATCGGACACTGTGGGGCAGGGTTTTGGTTTGGTTCTATTTTTTTTTTTTTTTTTTTTTAAACTCAAGCACTCCAGGCTAACAATCACCATCCTGTGTTTGCTCAGAAAGATCCAGTAAGTAGGTCATTTACTGTCTTTTTGCAAACACAGAACTTCCAGAAAATAGATCTCGGGCTTCTGTCCAGTTTAAAAATGTTTTTTCAGAGATACAAGTCTATGGAGAAATTCATGTGAGCTCTATAGCTTTTATTTTATTACAGCTTAAGGTTTACAGTCGTAGGGGATAAGACTTAAAAATGTAAATCTCTTTGTTTCCTTACTAATAATGGATGGAGCTAAATTTGGAAATGTGTCTTCAAAGATAAAAGCACAAAGCTATGCAGGTTTGCAGGATCAAACTCTAAAGATGCTCCCAGAATTAGGCAGAGATTTTTGTGCGTGAAGTGGAATTACGTATGCATTTCATCTGCCCATGGTTCACAATACATTCTTAAAGCAAGAATGAAAAATATTTCTTCATGCAAGAGTCAAAGGTTGTTATGAGTTTCTGCTTGTGGCTGTTGGTGTCGGAGAGATGCAGGTAGTATGGCACTTGCGCTCTGCCAGTGAAGAAAGGGGATTTGCCTCTGATTTAAAGTAATCCAGTACACAAAGGAATCTACCTGATTTTGGGGGGAAATATCGCTTAGTGACCATATCTTGTTAGTCTGTATTTTTTAACATTGGTGCAACTAGTAGAATTTGAGACTACAGGAAGGCACCACGGAGCTGTGATGTGATCTAGTATGTAACAGAGGCCACGGAGTGCGGTCCTGCGATGCTCGCCAGAGGCCACCGATTTGTAATTGAACAGGCACGTGTCCTTCTCATCATCTTCTCATCACACTCATCACAGTGTAAAGATAAATGTGATAGTTGGCTGTCTCTCTTGCAATATTGTTTCAGCTGCTAGTGACCTTTTCTGTTAACATGTTTCCAGCCGGAATTTTTTCCAGCAGTGATTATGTACGCTGTGCGCATATTCAATACTAAACTGCATAAGGGGCTGGGTTTGCCGGATTCTTATTCAAAAACTGCCAAATAACCTTTAATAGGAACAGCATGCCTCACTGTATTACACGTGAATTGCTGAAGGTTTGAGAATCTTCCCTCGCTGATTTACGGAAGTTCTTCTCTTTTTGCATGAATAAAATATGTTTTAAAAAAGGTGCAGTGGCGTGCCTGGTTTTGCCCTCGATAGGTGGGCACTCCTTGCAGTGAAGCTCGAGGCAACTTCCGTCTTGGAAAACCTGATGGTGTAAGCCTCGTTTGCTCAGTGCTGACTGAGGGGGTTCCGGAAATCAAGTGTAATATTTTGATCATGTGACAGGCAGCACACATACTGTTTTTTAAGTTTGTGAGTCTGTTAGTTACAGTGACTTAAAACTAAAGAACCACTGCGAAATGTTTGTCTTTTATCTGTGAACAACAACAAATATTGTAGGCTGGAAGAACCAACTTTCTTCTTTGAGAGAAGAATGTATGTTGAAATAACCATTCTAGAGTTGGTGCAAGCTTTTGACAGCCAAGTAACTTGTGCCATAGATATATTTTTCACATTGTGCTCCATTCAAATTGGTAAAAAAATCCAATTAAAAAGAATCTGAAATGATTTGGCCACCTGCTGGCAGGTAAGTTGTGGTTTTAAAAACAAACAAATCCAACCAAACCCCCAAACAAACAAAAAACCCCAAAACCCAACAATAAAACAAAAAAATCCCCCAAACCATAAAACATTTCTATTGTATTTGGTCTAGTGAGCTAGGTATGACTGTAGCGTAGTTTCCTGATATCCCTCCTTTGCCCCTTTCCTGGCAGTATGCCACATATGCCAGTTATTCTTTATTTCTGGTGTTTTGCCAGTTGTTTCTTAAACATCATCTTTGTCGTTCATGTGGGAAAAATTTGCCAACATCTTAGTTTTAGAAGAAATAAAAAGGATTAAGTGTTGCTCTTTATTTCCTGTAGAGGGTATATGTTTTTGATTAGCATGCATTTGCACATCTCCTTAGAACTTTGAGAGGATTCTTTTGCTTTGTAAGTGTTTCACTTTGTGTTTTGTAATTTGGCCTTAGGAAAATGAGGCTAAGGGGAGATTGTGTTATTGCCTTCAGCTACTAAATGGGGAAGAGTCAGAGGTGTGTAGTGCTGAGACTAGGACAAGTGGCATCGGGCACAAGCTGCAACACAGAAACTCCTGATTATATGTCGGGACAAAATTTTTCACTGTGAGAGTGGTCAAGCATTGGGAGAGTCTGCTTGGGGACGCTGTGACGTCTCCGTCCATGGAGACATTCAGTATTTGACTGGGTACTGTCCTGAACAGCCTGGTCGAATTGGACCTGTTTTGAGTGGCGGAGAGATGAGCTTCTGAAGTCCCTTCCAACCTGACTTATTCTACCATTCTGTGGTTCCTTTTACCGAATTACCATTGCTTTTTCGCAGGTTTAATTTTCCTTTACCTGAACTGCTGGAATAATTAGTTCTAATGAATCTGGAATCTGGCTGGAGATTCAGTTATTGTCAGCTTTATACCAGCGAGGTGAGGCTGGAGTTTCTGCCCCTGAAGCAGTTGCCATGGTTCATTTATGTTTAACACTGTGTACAATTTGCATCCCTAGACCGGTTTTATTTTCAACACAGTTTATTTCTACTGACCTCTTGCAATTCAGATGTTTGCAGATGTTTTGAAGTCGCTGTACCCAAGCTGCATATCAGTTGTGATGGATAAAAAAAGAGATAAATTTCCCACTGTGATGTTAATGATTTGTGGAATCCATCATGGTTCTTACTGGAAGGATTGCTGTAGAGCTGAGTGTGTGCCAATAGCCCTAGGAGTCATGCTAATGAGCTCCCAGTTTGCTTGAGGAAATTCTCAGGAGCCAGCTTTCTGCCCAGGAGATGGAAGGGGGCACAGGCACATTGGGTCAGCAGTGGGGAAGGGCAGAGAGCAGCTGCAGCTGGGAGGCGGGCAGGTGTGGACCGGCCAAGGAGGAATAACAGCTCTCATGCTGGGAAAAGACACTGTTAAAAGACAGATAAAAGGAAAGAATTGGGTCAAAAATGGAGTGAAGAAATAGAGATTGGATGAGACATCACCTAATTACTGTGAGATCTTACTGAAACAATACTCTGTTCTATGGTGTTGTGATAGACAATATCGATATACATGAAAGGGCAGATTTTAAAGTGTGTAATTCTAGCTTTCCTTCTGTTTGAGCTTATAGATTTGCAAGTATTATGTTCTTTTAGCACTGTTTCTTTCAGTGTGGCGTACGTAAGTTTAATGCACCATACGCTGATAGTGGAGAGCTTTTAACATTTTCTCACCTTGAAAAGTAAAGCTTTATAAGGAGATTATGAAAGTAAGGAGGATAAATTGTATAGGGTAAAGGGTTGCATCTTCAGCTTTTTTTTTATTAAAAACACTTTAAAAAGGTTAAAAAGAGAAGATTTGACTTGTTTAATATGAAATCTTTAAAATATCTCTCTTAATCTATTTGGAAGAAAACAACCTGAATAAATTATGTTCCTAATATGATGGTTCTGGCTCAACACCATCACAGTGACCTAACTGTGAAAGGCTGTCAACTGGCATCTCTTTGGTCTTCAAAAAAAATTTTGTGTGTTTAAATTGGATATTGCAGTATATGCAGGCTTTGCTTTGATTCTACACTGCGAATATGTTAAGCCAAATGGTTAATAAGATACGCTATGTGGAATCTCTTTTTTTATTTCTGGATTAAATTGCCAATAGAATAAATTTGTAACTGACCTGAAGCACGGATATTTCTAACATTTCCTTTTTGTTACCTGTACTTAGTTTTGGAACAGAAAACAAGGTATGGTAGTAGTCCAGTGTATGGTCAGAGCACCTGCAACCGCAGGACTATGCTGCTTGTTCTTCACTGTGGGAGGAGATCTGCAACCAGGGCTCGCAGGCAACTGCTGAGAAGAAATCTGTGTCAACTGTGATTTTCCTCTTCTAGGCTAGAAAGAAAAATAATCAGCTATATTTAGCACACTTGAAAGAAACCACAGAATCTGTCCAAATAAATACAATATAGCTGGGTGCTTTGCAGCACTGTCTTGCATCTTCCCAGGATCCCTCTGAGTAGAAATATGCAGGAAATGAAACAATAAAGCACTAGATGATATTTATCAAATCTGTGTATTAGCTAAACATCTGGCAGAATTCTGCATAATTTTCACCTGATAGAAAGTAACAAAACTGAAATGTCAGGCCTAATCTCAATTTTATTTATGTGTATTGAGATTAAGCTAGTGTGATTCTGAAAAGCTGGGGAAAGTTTCCTTTGGTACATAGTGTGGGGTCAAGATCAGGCTATTTGCCAAGTTGTTGTTGTTCTCCTGCTATGTTTCTTGCAAATTGCAGATTTCATGGTGTCAGACTAGAGGTGCTTTTTATTACAATAGGCAACATGGGGAGGTTTCTGTTTAGGAAAGGAGCCAGAAATTTATCAAGAGCTTTCTTGTCTAGAAACACTGAAGTACCTCGTTTAGTGACAGTCTTTTATTCCACATTTTGTAGTGTGAATGTATTTTGGACCCTGAGCTTAGTTGTAGCTTGCAATTGCTATAGCAATAGAAAAAACTTTAACGTGACCCTGTGAACATACTTTCTTGAAAATTGCTGTTGTTTGGCTTTTGGAAATAGAGCCAAGAAGGCCTTCTAAATTATGTTTCTTTGTAGTTTGTTTCTTTTATTTCAGAATGTGCAGTTAGGTAGTATTTTCTGTTTGTTTGCTTGCTTCTTGCAAACTTTATACTTATCTTTGAAGAGACCTCCGTGAAGGCCTACTTTTCTGTGGTTTATACTTAGTAATGTATTATTGGTTTTGAGCAGCTACAGTTTTTTTTTTTTTCTTTGCAGGGGGTTGTAAAGGGTTTTTTTATGGGGTACCTTTCCA
>Ga0181612_136305_pt1 | contig 10104 bp, 4 predicted proteins | sample HoacroProtozoa21_FD_119630 | JGI IMG/M metagenome (GOLD analysis project Ga0181612, IMG submission 119630) | Hoatzin crop microbial communities from Cojedes, Venezuel. Combined Assembly of Gp0051906, Gp0051904, Gp0051908
ACAGGTGTTGGTCTCTTCTCCCAAGTTAACTAGCGATAGGATGAGAGGCAATGGCCTCAAGTTGCTTCAGGGGAGGTTTGCACTGGATATTATGAAAAATTTCTTTACTGAAAGAGTGGTCAGGCATTGGAACAGGTTGCCTAGGCAGCTGGTGGAGTCCCCATCCCTGGAAGTTTTTAAAAAACGTGTGGATGTGCCACTTTGGGACATGGTTTAGTAGGAATAGTGGTGTTGGGTTGATGGTTGGACTCAGTGATCTTACAAGTCTTTTCCAACCTATGATTCTATGATTCTATTCGGTAATATATTTTGCCGTCACAAGGTAAGGCTTGTGCAGTCTCAGGGCTCGTACTTTTTACCATCTTTTTCAGCAGCATTGGTTAAATTGTGAAAACAGAAAGAATGGGCTGGTTTGTAGCCACTCTATTAGAACAGCATCAGAGAATGATTTAGGTTGGAAGAAACTTGGGGAGGTCAGTTGGTCCAGCCTCCTGCTGAAGGAGGGCCAGTTTTGGATTGAGATTAGTTGCTCAGGGTTGTCATAGATATGCAGTTAAAACATGTCTATGTGACAGGATAAAAAAAAATCAAAAGAAGTACAGTTGAACTTCTGCTGAAATAATTAATCTGACACATTTGACAAAAATGAGAAACATTTAAAAACATTTTTTGACATGAGGAGATGGGTTATGAAACTGAACTGATTTATTTTGCCATTTTCTTTATTAAAAGTAGAATGCTTTTATCCTGCAAGTTGTTTTGTAAAGCTCTGTAGTTTAAATCAGAAAAACACCCAAGCCTTGAGATAAACACAGAGACAAAAAAGAAAAATTTTGTCTTGGATTGTCTTTTAAGGAAAGGCTGTTAATTAGGCTAGTTGTGCCTACCTCATTAGCACACAATCAGTCCATCTGCCCGAGATTACTTTCTGTTTCTCATGTTTCTCTGACCTCTTAAGCCTCTAGCAGACTTGGCATTTTCTGCTGAATAAATGCTAACTGGCTGGGTTGATTGTTCATGGTTTTCTCCATGAAGTGTGCGATGGGCATTTCCTGTTGGAAGACAAGCGGAAGGTGGTACATGATACTTGTCAGAAAGCAGGAGGATAGACTTGCTTAGTCCTGCAATTAAAAATTTATGAAGTTGCAAGACCTTTAAAGCTCATGAGTTGAATATACCCTGAAAGAATGAACATGAAAATTTCATCATTCAAATAAGAAAAAAAATGGTTTTATTGCTGGGGCCCAAATGTCTCTCTGTTAGTGTAGGATGCAGTCATAAAACTACTATCTGTGTCTCAGACTTCCTGTCTAGTAAGAGGCCACTAATGATCAAAAACAGTGACATGATTCATGGTTCATCACTGCTAATACCAAGTTGTGTTGTGACTGGTCACTGAAGGCTTAATGACTCCAAGTCTCACAATTTCTGGGGGCTTCAGCCACAGCTTTTTTCTAGCATTTAATTACAGCCTTGCAAAGCCAAACGCTTTGATGCTGCTTAAACACTGGGTTAAGAACTGGAAGGTCTTGTTGCCCTAGTAAACGGGACATAATGTTTACCATCCTTCCATAAAAAGCTATTTTAGATGATGGTTGAAGACTTCCACCGAGCTGTTTGGTGTGAAAATATCTAATATATTGCTACCATGTACTCAGTCTGGTCTTGTCTGTTAAGTCCATCATCAAGAATAAACTTACCAGCAAAAAGTTAAGTAAAAAACCCCACCTAGGTGACCCTTTGCTCTGTTCGTCCATCAGCGGGGAAGTTAACAGTTTGTCTATGATTGCCTGTCTCACTTATCTATTACAGTCTATTTGTTCTTCCTAACCTGTAATTACTTCACTGGATCTGCTGAAATATCCTCTGATTCACATTCAAACTATTTTCAGAAACACCCTTTCTGGCATGGCATTTCGTTGCTCAGTAAATATGAAGAGATGCTCAAGATTTGCTTTATTACAAAGTTCTGAATAGCACTGTGAACTTATTGCAGTGGGAGGTTCCAGCCTGGCAGCAACTCAGAACTGATTTGCTGCATAAACTGAATGCCAAGAGATGGAAGCAGCAACGGTAGGAGGCACAATCTTGCCTCTCTCCAGTACTAAGAAACTAAGTCAAGGCAGTTCCACTTCAGTGGGATACTCTTACCTCTTCCAACATTTTCTCTTTATTTTAAATTCCAATTTGATTTTCAACATGCTTAAAAAAAACTTTTGAACTTTTAAAATTTTGCGTTTCTGCCATTTTGATTGTTTCACACTTCCCTGTGCCTTAGGTGTGAGGGAGACCTAGCTCGCTGCCCCAAGTGGGCCAGATGTTAAGACCATGAATGACCTTCCCCTGCGAGGAAGTGGCTGGAGGTGACCCAAAAGGATGGCTGAGTGCCTGGCTGCGTCACGCGCTCTGAAGTGAAGGTGGCGAGCACATGAATGCAGCCCACCTTGAGACATGGAGCAACTCTGCTTGATCTCTAGAAAAGCGTGTCACTCATGTATGGCTGTGGTTTCCTGTGTATATGTCTAATTTGTTTGTGTGACCGCATGGTTTTACTCCCCATCCCCAAATGGCAGGTGATAAACGAGGAGACCTGCAGGCTCGCTGGATGTCAGAAAGTGTGTAGCACCTACTGGAGGGTTTAGGGGGACGGCGCTAGTTTCTGGGTGTAGGCAAGCGAACCAAGGAGCCTCTGCTGCCAGAAGAAATACAGATTTGTTTCCATATCTGTACCAAGAGCTGGAGAGACTGTGTCTAGGTTTGCTCAAGCAGACAAGAGCACACTAGATCCAGATTTTTGGCCTAATAAACTATCCTGGTAAACATTTTAAAAGCCAGCAAGTCTTGGGATACCCCATACTTTTTGTCCTGACAAGAAACAAGAACTTGTGTTACACTGTATATACAAATGGGAATGATTAAGCTCAAAGAGGCATAAGATCTCAGTGTGGGATTTTAGGTTAACTTTTTTATTTCTGAGACACGTATTGCTACTGGGAAGTTAATGCCTTAATGGCTTTCCTTATTTTTCTACTTGCCTTTACCTTTGTATTCTTTAATATTTTTGGTGTATAGTTCTAACCTTTCATTCCCATTATTGTATGTATGCTGTACTGTAGTACTAGAACTGACAGGTTGTTCCCATTTCTGTGTACAGGGTTTTTATTTAAAAATGGAGTACTGAAAGGTTATAGGAAAAAAAATACAGCAAAACCCTTGCCAAGCCAAGTCATTACTTTTAGGACCATCTCTTATTCTTACCCTAATGTCCTTTCAGAAAAAGAATTTTTTAAAAATGTTCACTGTACATATGAACTGGTTGAGTAACACAACAGTACATTTTCCCCAACTTTGATGAGGAAAGTAAGAGTTCTGTAGTGCTCTAATACTCAAAAATGCATGTTGCTTTTAGTAACAAAAAAACAACAAAAACAAAAAAAAGCCTGATATTAACTTTAGAAGAAACAATACTTTGAGAAAGTCAACAATATGCTATATACAATTATCACTGCAGGCCCTTGAATGAAGGGTAATGAAATTATATGCAGGTGTGAGTTGCTTATAACACTTTTGGAAAATGTGTCAGACTGAAGAGTGTGAATAATCATTAACAAATTTTTAAAGGACTACAACATTTAAAACTGTTAGGAGAAATTTGGGTTTTACTTTAAGTTACATATTTTCCTTGCATACTGCTTTATTTTAATAAGCGCTGTCAGTTGAGGAGCATTTTATTGTCCTCACTGCTGTCAGTCTATTCCCATGAAGCATGATTAAATTAAATTCTGACTCTTGACAGTTATCATTCACCCTGCTTTCTTAGAAAAAGATGCTTCCCATCATACTTGGGACCTGTTGCCTTACTTGTTTGAAAACTGCCCTTTTTACTGTTAGCATATGTTGCATTCTTATGGCTAGAATAATACAAGGAATTATATATTATACCTCTTTTTTTTTACTCAAATAAAGACCACTAACAATGTATCCAACTTAGACTTCAACTTTGCAAGTGATGTTTTTTTTTAAAGTTACATTTCAAATTTTTTTTACTTATTGATTTAAGATTAGTGGGTTTTAATGCTGATTAAGCTCAGATTGCTTATATTGGTTGAAGCTTCCTTCCTTTTACCTCCTTGGTGTAATCTGTACACTGTACTTCTGTAATCTGAAGTGAAGTGCAGTCCTGTTTGAAAAGTTGCTCTAAAATAATATTCTCTGCTAGTTACTTTTCAGCCAGTATTAAATATCAAAAGAAATGAATGGAAAAAAGAAAATTGGTCAACAGTCTGATTAAAACAGGTGTAGTGTCCAATGTTATTGACATTAAAAAATCAAATACAAAGTGGTTGGCAAGTACAAGGAAAATGAGTTCAAGGGGCAAATAGTACCTTGGGTATGAAAGAAATTTTAAGACTCTTCACTGCTACCTATTTCCTTTTTCCCTTATCCACTTCTTTCCCTTTAATGAGATGTTACTACTTCTTACAGAATTTAGTCAGAAGAGGTAAAGATGAAACATAAATACTGAAAGACTTATTACCTGCGAGCTTAAACAGCTTTGATGTGTAGAGTTGTCTATTAACACTAAATCAAAATACCTGAAGTAAAAAGTAAAGCGGGTGAATAGTATACAAGACTGCCAATTTAGGCAGTTTAATTTGTGATATTTTTTGTTTAAAAAAAATTCTCTTTGATACCAAGAAGTGTCCAAAGGAAATACAAGTAACACCTAGTCCTATACAGATTTATATCCATTACATATGTTGGATCTGCCCCACTAATACAGTTGAATATATAATGAAACAGAACACTACCACTGTGACCACTGCCTTGGGAAACCATTTGAAAATAACACATCTTTTAAGTATTTTTCCCAGTTCTTGGACTGTGGTAGTTAAAAAATTCTCTTATTAAGAACACGTTGGCGTTTCTTAGCACTTCTGAGTGCTTTTGCAGAAAAGACAAATTTGTTCAATGGGTATTAATTTTCTGTACTTAGAAAGAATGACATATTGATGTCATGTGAGGATTACAAAATACCATCTCAACCCTTCATTGCCAAGGGCAAAATTAAACATTCTTTACTAGGAAAAAACATTTTAAAACTAAAATTAAAACATTTAAAATTTAAGCATGAAGAACTTGCACACTGGAATTATGAGGCAATGCTCACCATATATTTTATTTTAGAAGAATTAAGGGTTGCTGTGTAATAGTGCTATTAAAAAACTCCAAAACGAATGATCCAGGTGACCTATAAGGTATTCTAGGTTTGGGGTGATGTAATAGAAGGGCTGATATGGGATTTGGTTGATAAAGATTTAAAGAATAAAAATATAATTTATAACAGTCAACCTGGTTTTATGGAAATGAAACTTTTAAAATTACTTTTCTTCAAATTAACTTGGATTAGTTCTTTGAAGAAATTACAAGTTTGGTTGTTAAAAGTAGTTACTTAGCTGGGACACTACATTTTTGTGTGGGGTTTTTTTTGTTATTGAAAGCCTTCCAATGTAAAAGAAAATTGTACCGTCATTAATGTCTACATTAAGCAGTCTCAGAACCAGGCACTTCTTTTTTTGATGGAGTTAAATTTTATTGATGTATTTAATTTTTTTGATAGATTTATAAAAGTTGTTATGGGGTATTATCACTGACTGAACATCTAAAAACAGTCACTATTCAATTTATTTTCTTATAGTGACCTGCTGATTTAAAAAGGCATTGCACATTGATTACAGTTTATAAGACACAGAGACTGGCAGAATGGTCGATAGAGATATTTGTTATCATTAATGTTAACGCATAAGCAAGGAAGCAATAAATACAACAATAGTAATTCATATTTCAAAAAGAATGCACAGTAAAGGAGAGGCTGAGTAGAAAGACCAAGACTGAGGCACATGGTGGAAGATAAAGACTGATTCCCTGGAGGAACTCAAATTTGTTTAAATGATCAAGATATGACTTGTTTATGTTAAAGTATATTCACACCTTTTTAAAAAAAACCTGTCCCATACAGATAAGAGATGACTGCAGGTGAATACTGGAAAATAGGCACATGGTTTTTGATAGTGATGGTGTCACACAGCTCAAAATTTACCTGCCCTTTGAGGAACTGAGAGGATTTTCTTCTTCAGAGGAGCACCTCTTTTCTGGTTTTAATTTCCTCCAGTCATAGACCCCAGGACTGAGCCAGCATTTAAGGCAGCGTCTGGAAATAAGTACAAAGCTACCAGGGACAAGAATTCACAATTCCAGATCTTGCCTGAGCTTCCCTGCCTACCCTTAGCTAGATTTATTATTTGCTTTTGCTCTGCTTGCCTTTTCAGCCTTGTAGCTGAAACACCTGACATGCGTTCCTGCTTCCTTACCTCTGTGTTAAAGGAGACATCCTTCTGCCCGCAGTCAGGCGCAGATGACTGCATCACAAGGCATAGCAATAAGCATTGAAATAAGCCACCTGTGGAAATCATATATTTGTTTATTTTTCAGCATCATTAGCAAAGGTATATTCTGGGACACAGTGGCAGAATTTTGCCGGTATAGAACCATGAGTTCAAGGCGTCAGCATGCTAGCGTGGTAGGTTATCCTGGCTCTGGTGAACTTCTTCAGTCAAGACTACATCCTTGGGCTCAGTGTATGAACAACTACATCTGGCCTCTGCACTTCAAGCTTGATAGTCTGCACTATCTATGAGTCTACTCAATGTGCTCCTTTTAAAAGGGGAAAGCAGCTTTACAGCATCAGCCTGGAGACAGCCAGGGTTCTTTATGCTTTATTTGCTGTCAGGGGATGCCAAAGTTTTAGGTGTCAAGATTAGAATGATAATGTGTCTGACACCAGTGATGCTCACATGATCCTTCTTCTGCTAATGAATCTGGCATTTGATGATTAGGTGAAATAGGTCCAAGGAGCCAGGAAATCTCAAGAATATTAAAAGAAGTGGAAAAAAGCACCAGAAGTTTCTTTTCATCACTAAATTTGTGATGTTGACTTGGGGTAGGGAGGATGGAGTGTCCGGCTTTTACCACCCAGACTTCTCTTTTCAGAGACATACATAGAATAAAGACCGTGTCTTTCAAGGCTGTCCTGGAAAGTGGCCAATGCGTGGGTATCACTTTGATTAACTTGTAAAAGAATCCCTGAAATAATAGTATTTAACAACAATTATTGTTGTAACAAGAAGAGATGATTGCATCTTACTGATGTGCTGTCTATGGATTCTTTGACAAAGTTACTGACTCTGTAAGCAGAGAGCAAAATACTAATTGAAATTGGCACTGACCATTCACGGCAGACAATCTGTGTGTATCGAGGAACGTTTTACATTGGAAATCAATTATGAATACAATGAATTACTGAATATAAAAATTAGAAGTGTATATAGCACTGAATTAAAATCAACAAAAATTAGCCTTAAATTGAATGTCTGAAATGAGAAAAATAACACTGAGGTAATAGAATTCATTATTCATCAACAAGATCATTATTTATTCTTTCGTGGTTTTGTTATGCACTTTAACTAGTTTGAAAAGGCTGATGAATAAACTTTTAAATTTTTGAGATACTGTTCAATTAGATTTGGTAGCAAACAGTGAAAAACCAAGCAATCTGACAGATTATAGAAGGATTTAGATAAGTTAAATGGATGTGTTAATAGATGGCAAATGCTATTCAATCCACTTAAATGTGAAAGAATATGTAAGAATATAAAGTGAAATACGGTGGTATCTGTTCGTAGGAAGGTTGTTTCAGAGCACAGGCCAGGAGGGAGAATACAAGTGATGTACTGTAGAAACAAATCATGAAGTCTTAAATGCAGTTAATGGCAGTGGGGGAAAGAGGGACAGCAGAATACACTGCCTGGGGAGATACTTGCTGCTGTGGTAGGAAGCGATCCCTTCCCTTCCTGATCAAGGGCAGGATGGCCGATGGGCCAGCTGCAGGGAGGGAATTTACAGACTGCTGGGAAGATTCACTGTATCACCATCATCTCACTTTCTCCCATGTCAGCTTGGGCTTTAAATGATCCCAGAAGCTTGTCCTCTGCAATAAGAAAAGCAGGTGTATTGTAAAGGTCACATGCGGTGGCATTTTCACCAACAAGTGGTGTTACAGCCTTGCCTTGGTGCGAATTTTGTGTTTCTGACTAGGAGGAGAGAAATTAACTCTATTAAATTAAATCCTATTTGTGCAGGTTGGAATTAATTGCTGGGTCCAAGCAGCGCTTGCATTTCCTAGGCAAAAAATCTTGTGGCATTGGCTTTAAAACAGTGGCAAAAACATTTTGCTTGAGGAAAATACGTGCTGGTTCTTTAGGAGATGAGAGTTTGTTAGCACTTAGCAGAGCCACGTCTCTCTTGGCAAACAGATGTACAAGAAGGCACAATATTGGGTAAAGTGTTTCCATGGTGATGTTCAGGCCTCTTGTTGGCATCTTTCAAGTGAGGGTTGTGAGGTGTAGTGCCGGGCAGTACAGGGCAAACGCTTTTGCTTCCAAGCACCGAGAGGCAACTGACCTTTCTGAACTTCTGCAAGGCGTGAAAAGGCAAAAGGCAACAAGGTGGTGGCTGCAGGAGGCTTTTTGTAGGAGTGTCCCTGTATCGTTCCAGGTGGGAGATAGCTTGAGACTGCCTTTTGAGGGACTGCAAACAGAAGGCCTTTGATGCTACTGCGAGGAGAGAAGCCACAGAAGGAAAGCTAAAAGCTGCTGATGCAAAAGGGTAACTGTTTAAACAATACATGTGAATAGTCGCCCAGACAACGACTTAGCCAGATGGTTGTTGGCTGTTGGACTTCAGACCTGAGCAAAGTCAGATCCATGGGGTTGAAGGGATGGTTATTATACTCAAGTACATGCAGATAACTGGAGAAATCCAGCTCCTATTTAACTGGATTTTTTTCTCGTTGTGAGGAGCAGTATTTCCAGTGCAGTTGAATGAGGAATGGATTTTGCTTAAAGGCCTGTCAAGGGTGCTGAGATATTAATCTTTTTTTTATTTTTTTTTTTTAAACCTGAGCTTGGCTGTAGTCCTCTGCCTGATGTATGAAGAAGAAAGGGTGTTTCCTGCAGGATGATGGGGAGGAAGGACCCCTGGGTCCTCTGGAGGTGACTGCACCATTCACAGCTCTGCAGACTTTTTGGATTTGCCCAAAATTTCTCACAACAGGCATTGTTGGAATACTGTTACCTGAAACCATCTTTGCATGGGTGATGGAACATGAAAAATCTTTGAAGTTACTAAAGAAAAGAATGTGTGTCTTCATGCTGTCTCTGAATACACAATTCAGAAACTCTCTTAGTCAAACAAGTAGATGCAAACTTGAGGAAGTCAGAAGTTAAACAGGAAACAAGGTTTTCACAAAAAAATGATGTTTTTGGATGCAGTGTGTATTTTTAAGTTTAGCAGGTATACACTATGCACCACCAGCCTTCCAGCAGATCTTTGTGTTGTTTTGAGTTAGGGCTTATGTGAAAATGGATATGCAAATAAACTTTTCACATAAGCTGGGAAGATGAACTCCAGTAGTAGATGCTGTCATGGCAGGATGACTGCAGTGAGACTGTGAAATAAATTAGGGACTCCATTTAAAAGAACAAGGGAAGAATCGTGACTTTCTTCAAAGTGCTCACAGGCATTCTGCTAATGAATATACAGGATATACTCAGTGCTTTCAATGCAAATCATGAATTTATTGATTCAGTTATCAACCCACAAGTGAATGATGGTAATAGGGCTGCTTTTGCAGCAAGCTTGCAGAGAATGGTAAGCACATCTTTTCATGATAATGAGCCAAACTGCAATGAAAACCAAGCAGTAGAAAGAAGGATAGGGAGAACTTTTGCTGACAGCAATGTCCATGTTCTGAGCACTGGAGGTGATGCACCACAGGGCACGATTGTCCTCAGCACCAACTGGAGCTGCCGTTTCTGGAACATGAGAAGCCTCAGGTCAGACAACGCTCCCAAGAGAGGGTGCAGCTCTCCGGATCTGGGGATGCAGGGGGTGCCGGGAGCCTCTCGCTGAGGCAGGGGCTGGGGGGACGATGTCCTTGCCTGCAGGTCGTCGTCGGTGACGGGGCGGTCGTGGAAAGCGCTGGTG
>Ga0181612_127347_pt1 | contig 10103 bp, 7 predicted proteins | sample HoacroProtozoa21_FD_119630 | JGI IMG/M metagenome (GOLD analysis project Ga0181612, IMG submission 119630) | Hoatzin crop microbial communities from Cojedes, Venezuel. Combined Assembly of Gp0051906, Gp0051904, Gp0051908
AAAGGATTAAGACAACATTAAGGATTCAGTTGAAGCTCACAAAAAAAGCCAGTGGGGAGATCATGCTGAAAAGCCATTTTTAACATACTGCCTAATCTAAATCGTATCTCTGGCACACGTCCTATACCATACCTCTATAGATTGTAGTGCTTCCAGGAATACACACCCTTTGCTACAGTCTGACAAAGCATAGATAGACCTTGTTGCTTCTCATAGCTGGTCTCTGTCCTCGTGAAAGGCAACTGCTTAAGCCATGTAAATGGGAAAAATTCTCACATCTGACTCCACCAGCTGTCTGCCTCTTCTCTGAAGCGAAGGAAAGGAATATTTCATGGTAAACTGTAAAATGCAAATGTTCAAAATACATAAATATCTTCTTTGAATAAGACAACATATATTGATGATGTTTTATGCATAATGTTTCTTCTCTCAAACTGTTATTTGTTAGACATTTGTAAAGATCTGAGGCATTAGACTCCTTTTTATGTGGTATTTTTATGTGCATTGCTAAGTGGCTTGGCTAGAAAACAAGATTATGTGATCTGTATTGCATTTTCAGTACCATCCTTACAGTAGTAAATTCAGCTTATTTGTGATAACAGCAAAGGTTTTGGTAACACATTCCAAGGTATGAAAAAGCTAATCTTTCCTCGTCACCTGGCACCAAATTATTTCTATCCTAAATCTAATAGTTTTCATTGATAAACTTTGTTATAGGAAGGAGTGGAGCAGGAGCATAGTCTAAAGGAGAGCTCTGGTCATATTCATTGTTTTTCCTGCTATTAGTGGAGGGATGGTGAAGGTGGTGGAGTTTCCTATGCCAGGACAAGTCACCTCCCTAACGCAAACGCCGCAGCCTCTTCCCCAGGAAGCAGTGCCGTACTTGGCTTCTCATGGCCATGGCGGGATGGGCAGCAGGACATGCGACTGTCGCTCTAGACTGCTGCTTACTTTGTCACTGACTACAACTGGTTCTAGGTATATGTATTTAATGTAAAGAAGAATTTTGTCATAACTCCTGTATGTCTTTAAAGGCACATAAAAAATGCATAGTTTTCATAGTTCACTCTTCTAATGCTGACAAGACCTAATAAATGATAGTCCTTGCTGCAAGTACAGGGCAGACAGGATTACAGGTGTGTCCCAACACATTCTGGCTTTCTCATGACCTTCGTGGACATCAGTGCTGTCTATAAATCATTTCTTCTTGCTCCAACTTCTGCTTAGCAGGACGCACACCTTTTCCATCCTTTTCTCCTAGTTTTCTGTCCTGTAGTGAGGCAAACATTTTTCTGGTGATGGACAACAGCACATTTGAATAAATCCATATATATTTTTTAATCTTTTATTATTATTCCTTGCTTTTTATCTGCTCCTTTTGGAACACAGCACACAGAGTGGGCACAGTAAATAAGTCACTTTTATCAGTGAACATTCCCCCATATTAAACCTCTCATTCATTCTGGAATCTACAGGCAGCTTAAAATATGCCTCATGTCAGTGCCGTCACAGCCTGCAGACACATTGCAAAGCCAGGAAGAGACTGACTTTCTGATAGCTATCTGTTTGTGATAATAGCACAGAAGGAGTGTCAGTCATACTCCCCACATCTGCTCCAGCTAGGGAAGAAACACAGCCTGACCATTTTTATGGCTAGTATGAGTATATCGGGGAGAACCCCAGCTGATAAGCAAATGGGATGATATCGCTCTCTTTCTCTCAATATATATTCATAATATATTATTCTAAATATCCTGTTGTCTAAAACCATTGTAGCATATACAGGCAATTTTTTCCCCCTAAGTATCTCAGGATCATCACCAGCCTCTCACAGAACTGCTATCCTTGTCAGGTCACATGCTTACTCTCCCTTTGCCCCAAGGACTATTAAATGCCTGCAGTCTCACAGGTCCTGCACCTTCAAATGGGGAACTGTCAAGCCTTGGAACTTCAGTGGTGGAGAACATGTGAAGTTGAGCATTTTGACTCTCTTCTTGATTCTGTATCTGTTAATATTTACTCAGACAAGCATGGAGAAGCCTTACTTTCAACTTCAGCCGAATCAAACCACAACACCATGCAGTGTTTCATCTCTCTGGTGGCCCTGTTTATACTTTGGCATGCTTTCTTATCTAGAACTAAATGCCCTTCAAAAGATAACTCCCTTGTCTGCCTTTCTACCCAGACAAGTGTGTTAGTAGTCATTTTACCTAGGGCAGGAGAGAAAGGAAGCAGACTGCTCAGTTTTGCTTTTTGTTCTGTGCAACACTCTCCACCTTTGCTTACTTTAGCTGTGTCCCTCAGGACCACAGCAAACTCCTGACCATGTACATCCATTTCTCCAGAGCTGACGGACACATACTTTGCCCCATGGAATACACAGTGGCAAGAGCCATTCTTCTTTGGTCACTTGCTACAAATGACTTTTAAACCATCCTGTAGCAGCAGATTGCATAAAAAAATGCAATTATTTTTTTCTGCGTCTATTAATCGAAGAAAAAGAATCTGCTGCCAAATGCTGAACAGCAGTAAATCAACAGGGTTCCACTGATTTAAATGGGGGCTTGATCACATCTCACATCTGAAGGCTGATTATCTTGGTGGTACTCCATCATATAAAACCTTAGCAATTACTTTATGCAAGAATTTTTCGACTTCATTTTCATTGCTAATGAAATCTTGCAAACTTTTGCTTCTAGGAGATACTCCCATGAATCTGGATTTGAAATCTATTTCCCTGGCTTCCAGTGTTCAGATTTGTTAGAAATCATCCCTAAAAGATTCTGAGCCACATCATAACAGCAGTTTCATATTCAAGATATTGATTTTTATGACTTATCTTTAACCAAGGCTGTCACTAACAGATCTCTAACCATTTTGTAATTTCTTTCAGGCTTAAATTTGTCTTTTTCATTAACTACAGGCTGCATAAATTCACTAGGATCTTTTAAAGACCACAAGTACAGGCTCCATGAATCCATTCTTTAATTGGAACATCTCTTCAGCATGTGCCCTATAAAAAAAATCCTTCAGGTGCTGATGTTTTTACATAATTCATTTTTGTCTAATATTTCTGATTTCCTGATTATCTTTCCTTTAGATTTATGAAATACCTCTAATTTTTAGTGCCAAACTTCTTACTGATGTCATTATCTCAGACAAATAGGGTTTTGACACAAACCAGAACACAGAGCTTCTTTAAAGTCTGACCACTGTATTCGGTGTGTCAGGTAGCAGGGAATATGTGAGGATGCTCTCACAGTGCATTTATCTGGCAGTGACTAAAATTAACCTCAGAGAGCACTGTATTTGGTACAATACAGATAATTTTCACAGAATCACAGAATGTTCAGGGTTGGAAGGGACCTCTGTGGGTCATCTAGTCCAACCCTCCTGCCGAAGCAGGGTCACCTACAGCAGGCTGCACAATTTTGCCCAATACAGAGAGGAACCTTTCCTTCCCCCTCAGCAGAATGTCTCAGGGAGAAATGCAATGAATTCATTCAACAGCTCAAAGTGAGACTCAGCTTATTAGAATTTTTTTTTAATACTCTCTTTTCTTGCCAGTAATAGTTTCTGATATTATTATGAATAAGTAAGTTTCAAAAGCAATGAAATTATATGTTGTTTAATGACATGGATGATCAGAGTGGTTAAAATTGACTTGACCAACTTCCATAATGACTATCACGCTCCTGAACCGAGTAGCCAGAGTAAGACGTATGCAAATTCTAAGATGCTCTTTGCATCCCTTTACCTTTTCTATGGAACAAACAGGCTGTTGATCTGCCTGCAGTGGATGCTGGCTGCAGGGAGATCCTGTAAGGGCAAAGGGTCTTCTCCTATTTGTCATATTGACAATGAATTGGAAATGCAGAATCTGACTGATTTTTGAACCTCTAAAAGCTTTTCGTGGGAAATGATCACAGAAGATTCATGCCTACCATCAGGAGGTTAGCTCTTCATGCTACTTGTCATGCTTCAACCAGATGCAAACAACCAGAAGACTCCTGAACATGTTTTTAAGGAAATCTGTCAATACTCAGCTAGCCCAAACTGGTATGGTCTTTGAAAAGCTTATTTTTCCTGTTGATATTCGATAAGATGGTGAATAGGACTTTTCCTAAACAATTACATAGTAACAGATCTTTTTAAAAATACTCATTTCTTCTGTAACATGTGGAAAGAAATACAACTAAACCGAAAACAACGATACCGTAATCAGTTAGTGTATATATTCACTATTACCTCTGAACAAACTACATTAGTATTACTAAGCAGTAACTCTTTATTCCAATATTTAAAATGGCTTAGCTGAAGTGCTGGGAGAAATGATTTATCAGTCTTACCCTACATCTTCTGAATAGAAGCTTCCATGAAGTTTTAGCAACCCAAGACCTGTTAGAGTGCTCCATTGTATTTTAGTTTTTTAAGGGAAAGTGGACAAGAGAAAGGAAAAGGGAAGAGAAGAAAGTGTATGGAATTTCATTTAAAGAGTTTTCTATAGGCTTATCATCTTTTTTGTTCCCTTATTCCTACTTCAGATTTTTTAAGTTTTCAGTATTAAAAATTAGAGAAAGAAACTTACCAGTGCAGCTGGGGGGAACATGCGTTATTAAGATTCTGAACTAGCAACAAACATCTCACAGTGACACTTGCATCTGCTTATGTGATGAACATCTGTGGCTTCTTGGCAGTGGAGGCAGATGCAGTATGGAAGGCCTCCAAGTTCAAACGTGACCTTTTGTTTTCCCTTCTTATTCTTCACTTGTTCTTCCCTTCTCGTTGTTTCCTTCTCATTCACAATTTTCTCACAGGCTCTTCTCTTCCTGTGATTATCCTGGTGGGTTTAAGAGGCAATTATGAAATGTAAGCAGCTGGTTTGGAGAGAGGTAAAGCACTTGCAGAGATAAAAAGCTGGATAAAAAGGAGAATACAATAAGTGGAAATACAAGAAGTGCGTCATGGCAAAGGACTGACGACGGAGTATCACAGATATTGGACAGGGGTCTAACGTGGTTCATAACTATTTGGAAAACTAAGTATGTAAAAGCAAGAGACCACTGAGAAATTCCTGAGGAATTTCATGAAGATACTTCTTTTCAGTAAATGATGGTACAAGATCTTTTTGTTGAGAAATGCTATTTAGTGCTTGAATGGATAAATGAATTTAATAATTTATTCCATTTGCTAGATATTTTTAGTGAAAAAAAAAAGTGTCCAAGAAAAGACAGAATTATTGTGCTTGAAGGGTCATAGCATAATGAAGTTTGGAGGAGAACTCAAGAGGGGAAAGTTTATGCAATCTCCTTGTCAAAGTCAGGTCAGCTATGAGATAAAACCAGGTTGTTCAGGACTTTACGCACGTGGGATTTGTCTTCTTTGGACTCAAGGCAAGATGCTCACTGGTTTCAACAAGACTGAGATTTCAGCTGAGGCCAGTAATTCTGTAATTTAAAGAGCTTACTAGGTAAGATAGACTTTGAAAAACATCTGCTTCCAAAATGAAATTGTAAATTTGGCTGTAATATAAAAAGTTATGCTTTAGTTTTTCTTTATTATGAAATATTTGAAAAAATTGCTACAATTTTATCTTGTTAGACATAAATGATCTCTGTTACATAGGAACATATGGTAATCTACCTCAAAATTTGTTGGTTGTAACTAAATAGAAGACCTGAAATTTCTCTGTAACATCTTCCAAGGCTTTTCAGAATATAACCCCAAATTGAAATATAATAAAATAGTTCATGTGTCAAAATATAAAGGGAAAAATAGAGTGTGTTTATGTAAGACTGACTGACTGAAATAGAACTGGAAATTGAAGTAAACTGTGGCTCATAAATGATGAGGTGCAAAGAGGTAGACATGATTGCACAGTAGTTGGTACTGAGTTCAGAAAAAGGCAGTTAGGCACACAGCGTTTAATCAAACTTTCCTGCTTTAAGAAGTTACGTGGCAAAATCAGCTCAGACACACAGACTGAGGCAAATAATGCAAGTGGGTACTCTAATACATTTTAAACCGCTGTTTGGGGGAATATGTTTATTTCTTCAGATACCTTCAAACAAAGATCCAAGTTGCAAAATCTCTTCTTTTGCTTTATGATCATATTTCCTCATGTCCTAGAGTGTAAGAATTATTTCTTTGTGAAGGACTTCATAGTGGCCTCACATCTGACATCTAATTAAGTCTCACAGACTTAAAAAATTAAATAATAATAATAATTAAAAAATTATGGACAGACTCCTCCCTGGCCTGCCTTGCCACCAGACCGGCATAGGCACTGCTTGAAGCAAAAGCCTTTGCTCTATTGCCAGAAACACTGTGTTGTATATGAAAGGAAGTACTCTGGGATTTCCGACACAATAGTGATGGAAAAAAGCTCCCCACTGTGAGTTTTTGGGTTTCATCCTAGGACGTGTTCAGTGATCATGGAAGCTCTGCTGTCTCTGACCCTGAGCCTGACACAGAAATTACCATCTCTGGGGCTGAGCCTGTTAAAATTCAACCAAGATAAGGCTGACAGGAGTTTTAACTATAACATATAAGATCTGTAACTTGTCAAGAATCTTAATGGGCTTTGGGTCAGTAAGAAATAAAATAGACATGACACATTTTTTAGCAAACATCTATTTCTCTACTCAACAAACTACAGCATTTGCTGAGCTTTTGCTCTGGCACATTCTCAAAATTCCTTGTAGCTTTTCTGAAATGCAGGAGGAGAGATGTTTTGGTGTTCTTCTCCCTCCCCCCATCCCCCGCCTTACATCAGAGGGTGTCTGTTTACCCTGTTTTGACAATAATTTCAGTTTCACATCACTCTCTTTGTGAAAATAAAGGGTGGTCATTACTAAACCTGTGAAAACGTGGTCTCCTGAAGGTAATTCCACTGTGTTGTAAATAAAAATCTGGTTTAAACAAGCAAGTGCTCTACCAGGTACTGCTACAATTACAGAGTTAGCAGCAATTTGACTTCTCTAAAAGCATTTATTTCAGGGCAGGCAAAACCCATATTCTTCTCTAAACAGCCAGTCATAAGCTACAGGACTTTTTTTTTTTTCCCTATAAGTTTTCTTTGGTGTTACAGGTAGTTTTGGTACTTCTGAGGAGTGTTAATGATTATGGGAAATGCAGTGATTAATAACACCTTCTCTCAAAGCAAGTTGTCATAGTACGTCAATATGTCCATAGTAACCCAGCTATCTGAAGAAAAGAAGAACAGGAAAGATGATGTGCACACTGAGGTCTCTCATTTTGCCCAGAACTTAGACAGGCCAGCTGATCTGAGTTGGCTTTTGGAGCTGGGTTGCCCTCAGCCTCCTGCCGTTGGTGATCTTCACTTAAATCAGGATTGAATATCTTCTCTGTTCAAGGTTGCCCAGTTCAAGGGATACTCCCAGGCTAAGTATTTTGAGGTCAGTTCAGTTACAGGCAAAGCTTCACAAATTTCTGTACTAACAGTAAGAACAATAATTTTATAACATTATTGACTTGCTGCATATCTGCTGAATGCTTGTGTAAGATTGAACCTCTTGAGCCCATGTATTAGACAGTATTACCAAATACTTATAAAATCCATAAACATAATTAATATCTTCAAATACTCTTCAAAATTTTGACTGGAGTTTGACCTTGCTGAATTTTCTTCACAAGTCAATACACAATTAAGATTGTATGAGGCTGATAGAGGTAACAGGTAAGTTGTAAATATACTCAGAGAGCATTTTACAATTGTCTAATGAAATCAATCTGCTTAAGACAATTTACATTGGCTAAAGGATTGTCCTTGGTTGGTAGTTTCTTTCAAAAAAAGTTTCAATATTCTTCTACCACAATAAAGAAATAAATAGATAAAGAAATAAATAAAAAGTGATGGTGCAGATGATGTTACTAGAAACTAAGGCTGTTCATGAAAGTACTGTTGTAAGCAAAGACAATGAATTTAGAATAATAAGTATCCACAACAAGTTTTGCTTTGATGTGGTAATGCAATGAAAGGAAAATGCATGATTAGATTTTCAAAGATTAGAAGGTGAAGAAAGATTTAAATTAAATACTAATTTGGTTTGGAAAGCCTTGAGGAAGATATGCCCTTCATGTAAAAGATCTTTTTTTTTAATCAGCAAGGTGTTTCATCTTCCAGATGAGCGTAATTGAAGTAAAGAGTTTATACGGACAGAATAGGAGCAAGCCTTGTCTTTATCCTTTGCGCACCCCTTAGCTGCAGTGCCACACCACTATTCAGCATAAGCAGCCACAGCTGGAGGCTGGCAAGGAGGTCAGTTAAGCGGAAAGAAACTACCTGGAGCTGCGTCTGCTTGTAAAGGTGGGTGGTGAAACTCAGAGCCTGTATCCTCTGAGCACAGAGAATGGAACAGGCTGCAGAAATGGAAAAGTTCAATTAGAGACTTATGCAGTCATGACACTCAAATACACCTCTTTGTCAGCAATTAGTCTCTTGGAAAAGAGTTCCCTCTTGAATTGATTGGAACGATTATGTTTCTCATCCAATATTAGAAATCCCTTTGGTGCTTATTCATGCATACTTGTCTTCAACAGCACACAAAATAGTAATATGTTATAAAAATAATTATATAAAACAATAACATAACAGAATTTGGCATTATCATATTTTCTGTTACTTGTAAAACTTCCGATATTTTTAGGATATTTTGGCCCAATGATTTGACAGCTTTACTGTGGAAGATTGTTACCTTCATAGTCAGCCCTGTAGAGGACCATCTAACCTTTGGTTATGCGAGAAGACTAAACGACAGTTCAGTTAAGCTGTGAATGGGCAGAGAAACTGAATTTAGAACATAGCAGTCAAAGTATTGCTTAAGAAGTTTCAATGTATGATTACTTGCAAATCAAACTGTATTTGTTTTTATTCTCTTTCATTTTGAATGTGATGAGTGGGGGGAGGATCAGTTGCCAGGAACTGGCTGTCCAAAAGAAATGGGCAGCCAAGGGAACCAGTGGGCAGAAACTACTTTTCTCCACTCTCTGGCATGACTGGATTAATTCATCAATGACTGAGTTCAAATGTTGCAGCTAAACAACACATTTTCCTATGTTTCTTGCAATTTACAATAGCAATACTGACAATAACAATATACCTTTTTGTGACTTACTTAAGGAACTTTAGACAGATCTGACCTTTGTCAAGTAACAAGCTGCTAAACTCAGCCTCTATGAGATGTCATAAGGTAAAGACCCAACAACTGAATTGTCTGAAAACACTTACAAACTTGTCTCTTATTTGGATGAAGAAATATTTTTAGACCCCTATTTAGGGTTATTGATAAAGAACCCTTTGATAATCAGGAAAAAAACCTACAAAATAACTTTCATTTACTGTAATTTGCCTAATATTGATCAGTACATAAAAAAATAAAATAATTTGAACTTCACACATACTCAGACAAAGCATCACACAGAAAGTAAACATTTAGCTTGTATTTCCCACACAATACAAAATAGTGTATTTCTTCTTCTTCTTCGGTATAGGAATTTACCTGTAAAACCATTGGTTCTGTTATTTCTTACGAGAATTACTCCCACTAGTTACCACATCAAAATTAGCCCTGGAGAAAAAAAATAGCAGCAGACGTGAAGCACTTTCCATATAAATAAATATTTACAAATAAAAAGTGTCAAGCTTTTAATTTACGCCTTTGTCTAAGAGTTAAATGGGTTTATGGGATAATTAACGATATGTCTTATTTTGCAGTTCTCTTTTGTAATGCGAATGCAATGCCACTAATTTGGCTAGGTGGAGGTGAATGAGAAATACATCTGACATTACAAACACTTCAAATTATTGTCCCTAAATAATCCATGGTAGAAAGTATGCTCCTAAATTGGGTTCTCTGAATTAATCTTCCAGAGCTGTCTTCTATCCATTAGCTGTTTATAGAAGGAGGTTTCCATTTTAAAAGCAGTGAATAAACCAGTTGAGGTCTTCTGTTGCAGCAAGAAACAGCAATGAATCTATATTGGTGGATCTGAAATCTCACCTTCTGATTAGGAAAATCTCAGTATTTCAACCTCTGTTTCATACAAAATGAAATTTCTACTGTCATTGTGTGAAATTCACT
>Ga0181612_134556_pt1 | contig 10102 bp, 5 predicted proteins | sample HoacroProtozoa21_FD_119630 | JGI IMG/M metagenome (GOLD analysis project Ga0181612, IMG submission 119630) | Hoatzin crop microbial communities from Cojedes, Venezuel. Combined Assembly of Gp0051906, Gp0051904, Gp0051908
CAGGATAGATTTAGGTTGGATATAAGGAGGAAATTTTTTAACATGAGGGTGGTGATACACTGGCACAGGTTGCCCAGAGAGGTAGTAGATGCCCCATCCCTGGAAACATTCCATGTCAGGCTGGATGGAGTACTGAGCAACCTGATCCAGTGGAAGATGTCCCTGCTCATTGCAGGAGGGGTTGGGCTAGATGACCTTTAAAGGTCCCTTCCAACCGAAACCGTTCTATGACTCCATGATTCTACAATTCTACGAAAATCCAGAAATTTTAAAAGGTTAGGTTGCTTCAGTAATCTTAAATTAATAACTGATTTATGTTCTACATAGATCCAGACTTAAAAAAAATATGTATATTTGGATTTCAGTCCTGCAGTCATCGGTTAGTAAAGCAATATTTAGTCAAGTGAACAGATCCAACTGGTCTGAAAGGACTACTTGTCTAAGCAAGAAATAATTCTTCCAGGTATAAATGCTTTGGGAACAAATATTTGTTAATTACAGAACAGAAATGGCAAGGAAGTATAGTGTCATTGCAAGCTTGAAGGCCAAACGATCTTTTCCACACTAGCATTGCAAAAATTGCCTTGATCTATTATGAACTTTCTTGTTAAAAGGAAACTAGAGGTCATTACTTGACTCAGCAAAGAGGATTCCCATGCTGCAGTGAGTAGTCACATAAAATGTTCTCCTTGCTTTTAAAGTTCATATGCTATTTCCAATTATTATTTCTGAAGAATATCAGTATTTTCAACTATGTAGAAAGAGATTACTGAATTATTATTAGAATTCTGTAGAATAAAATTCTGTATAGGGCTGAATCAAAATCTCTGCTTAATAGCACACCCATGCTCCTAAAGATGTTATGTAACAGGATGCCTGAAGGATGGCGGTCCCATTGCTTAATGTTTGGACCCATAGTGATATTGGCAGAAATAAGACCAATTCTTGAAATTTGAGGTGGGTTGTTTTGGGTTTGGAGGTTTTTTTCAGTTAAAAAAAAAAAAAGAGAAAAAACACCACAAAAAAAGAGTCAAAACAAAAAAAATCCCTGTAACTTTGTATTGCAGTGGTCCTTAAAACCACTGGAATTTCCTATCCAGCCCCAGAAGAAAACATCAGGTAATCATCAGCCACACTGTAATAGATCCAGGTGCTTTTTCCTCCACTTTTGTACAGAAGTCCACCTGAAACTGTGAGAGCCAGTGTGAGCTATTGAAATAAAACCTAAACCACAGCTTTCTTTGCAGTAGTATTACAACAGAACTTGACACAGCTTCTGAAAATGGGGCACAGCCCACACTTGGTTGCCAGAGTAGAAGCAAATCATGATTTCCTGAAAGAAATGTTGTCTGTGATGCGAGTTCTGAATCCCTTCTCCTATTAAGATGGAGATAGAGGTTTCTCTGAAACTGGTGATCAGGGACAATAGTTTTCTGCTCTGCTGGGTGAGAACCCTCACAGATAAGTATTTCACCTTTGAAATGTACATTTTTTTCTGAATCTGCACAGTGATTTCTGAAGATCTGTCAGAGGCTGTAACGATACATGGGTTGGCCATGAATCCCTATACCCCAATCAGAGAGTGACGTGATGAACACATTAATAGGAGTTGCCTACCATATAGTTCTCCATGGAACTATTCATAGAGGGAGTAAGAAAGGATTTATCAGTTCAAAAATAATATTGTAGCAAGATGTCAGCAGTTTTCAAGGAAGACAAAGAACATGGCTGTCTCCAATAAGATTCCTTTATCTCAGTAGAAATCTTCTAAGGAACTGGATTCCTATAATCCCAGTTCAGATCTTCTTAGCTGCTTAAAAACCTCTCAGGCTCTCCTACAGTACACCATTCTAGGGTAATCCAGCTTCTAACCACCCATGGATTATATTATAGTTGAAGGCAAAACCTCAGCAGATATACTTTTTATCTCATCTTATCTTCAGTCTATTTTCCCAGCTAGAAACCGGGACAGCAAATAAGAGCTCTGTTTTTATTTTATATATCACTGCAGCTCTCCTCCTGGAAGACAAGCAATGAAATCTCCTTTTGCATCCCTGAACGTTGAAGCATGTGGGAAAAAGTGTGAAATGTTTTTATCCTGAATATTCAAATGTGGATTTACCCACATAGTGCTTTTTTAATGGTTAACAGCATGTGTTGTACCATTTCAAGAACTTGCCACATTGTTTATTTTGCTTGGGAGGTTCACACACATTGTGTTAAAATCATGTTAGTTTATTCAAGGTCATGCACTGTTTAGCTACTTTCACTTCCAATTTAATAAACTTGAACAAAAAGAAACACACCCAAACTTACAAACAATTTCCAAGAAAATATTAATCAAATTTTGATACTGAAAAATGGATTTGAAGAGGACAAAAATACTCCAAAGATAGAGAACTACAGGAGGAAATATGCAATAAACAAAAATGCCCATATATAACAAATCATGATCTACCTGATACTAATGGATATCTTCCTAACAATAACAATGGTAATACTTCCATATTATATATAGACACAGAAAGTTAACAAAAGGTCTACTTCACTTCCCCTATCTTTAAACATCTAATTGTTCTAGTTTTAGCCTAACATGGCAGGTAGTCTCCCTCTAGAGTTGAGGGAGAAAACAAGGTACAGGAGAGCTACGGTAGCTGGTCTGAGAAAAGTGGATTAGACATAGCTAGGGGGTTACTTCCTTTCGTTGACTGTACGACAAAGCTTGAGAAATGGCTTAGATTAGACAGACATATTTTAAATGTGTACTTTACCACAAAATGAAGTGGTATGACTAAGGATTCCTCTCCAATGCTGAACTTCAGGGTCAGCGTTGTTTAGAAACCTAGCAGAAATTAAAATGAAAAACCCTGTAGCTGATATGCACTCTAATGGCACTAGAATTCATCCAAGGCTGAATCTGATTTGTTCCGGGCTTTCAGATTTTATGTCCCTTTTCCAGCCTCCAAAGTATCGTATTTTTATTTCACTTTGTTGTATATGAGAATTCTGGGCTTTGTCAAATAATGTTATCATTTCAGATAAAAATTAACCTAGATGATACTTTACAACAATCAAATAGTGCACATTTTAGAGATAATTGATTCTCAAAAGGCAAAGAATTACTTAACTGTTCAATAGAATGAGGACTTTTAAAAGCTAAACTGTCATTTTGGAGCAATAAGATAAATAATGTTATCTGACTCCGTAAAAAACAAATCAAGGGAAATTTCATTAAACTGATTTTATCTCTTATGGGAGATATTGTACAAACTTATTCAGAAAACCTGTTTTTATATTCCAAGCAGCATGAAAAGCTTGTGCTATCTGGTATCTGAGGAGCATGACATGCAAATGCAGTTGTTCAGTGGTCTGTTTGAGAAAACAAATTCCACCAAACTTCAAGGCACTCTCTGCACTGCCCTCTATGCATTCTTTGAAATCCACCTCTCTCTCACGTGAAACTCCTCAGCGATTTTTATTTAAACAAAAAAAGACTAAACCTTGACCCGCCACTTGTCTAAGATAACTTAAATCCTTGTAAGTGCTAGACCTGGGATAAAGAATTGTGGTTTCAGAGATATCATACAATGCATTGTCAGGAAAAGGCGTGGATAGCTTGCATACGAAATTTCCTGAAAACTATGTTTACACAGAATTTGCTTTGTTATAAACCTTTTAAATCCATTCCACTTCTTTTTGAACACTGTTCTTTTGCGGATATATATCTCCCAATGTTTTTGCTTCCTACAGCAAAATATAGCGTGCAGTTTTCCTTCAAATATTTCTGTTCTAGATGGAATTTAAGCTGGTATGAAAATATGCATTGCCTTTCATAGCTGGGAGCATATCTTCTATTAATTATTATAGCATCTGCTTTTATACTGACCTCTGTAACAGGAAATAAGCACAAGTGACCCTATAAAGCTGGTGATAAAAAATATAAATAACATCTTGCTTTCTTGCTATTGTGTTGGCTTTTCTGCAGTTCTGGATGGCCTGTGTCACAAAATAACTCTCACAGTCCCACTGCAGAAGGACACCGGAGGAAATCTGTGTTTATGCGCAAATTGCTGGAAAAAGAAGCTGTTATGCTGGACCTGAAAATTAACTTTATAAAGCTACTTCATCAGCTTATTTTGATAAGGAAATAGTACACATATTGTTTAGAAATACAATACAACTCTTCACACTACATATAACTATGTATTTGACTTATAACAAAAAATACATATTACAGTTACACCTCTAATTATAGATATTGTACTTCAGTAGTAAAAGTACTTCCAATTGTGTAACTATTAAAAAAAAACATACTATAAGCACGCTGTTGAAGTTTTCCTATTCTTTTAATTCTAGATTCTCTCTTGCACTTTTACTTTACAGTGTTTTACTACCTATTTCACCAGGAAAAAAAAAAAATCAGAGATAAAATCAGAAAAAAATCATGTATCATGTATCAATTCATGATTGTTATTTCAAAGTAGCATATTTAAAATCCTATTAGATTGAACAGAGCATTCAAAGTATCTGATTTTTCTCCAATATTATATGTATAAAGAATGGGATGTCAATATCTCTAAAATTTTACAAAATACTCTTGCTTTCCACAACAGTGGCTGGAAATTCACAAGACTTTTTTTCATTACTGTACCAAACTGTCTTGTAATTTTGAACAGATAGCTGTGCCCGGTCAGTTCAGAGATGTTGCAACAGAATTCCAGCAAATTTACCACAAATTTCAGTCTTTTAATTGGGTGTCTTGTAAAGGGAACAAAATTTTTTCACTTTCAGTATCGAACTGAAAGTTAATTTAAGACCGTAAAGGTTTATTGTTTTTGAAATAATTTTTTAAATACAAATGACGCAAATTATTTTCAATCTAAAAAAAATGTTCTCTGAATGACAAAACTAATGAAAAATGGCTATTTTTCTGTGAGCTTGTTTTGCAAATCTCTTCCCATATTGTGACAATCTCAACGTCTCCTTCCTTCCCTTTGCACACACCTCCTTGAAACACCTTTCCCCATGCATGAGACAACAATGCTGTTGCTACACTGAACTTTTAACCATGACAGTTAGCTATCTGGTATAATATATACTGCTTGATCGAGACTTAATCATCATCCTACATGGTTTAGCAGGCATGGTGGTGTTGGGTTTATGGTTGGCCTTGATGATCTTAGAGGTCTCTTCCAACCTTTATGATTCTATGATTCTATGAAAAGATGAGGCTCTAATTTACCCCTACTCATCTGACTAGTGCCCACACTTCCCCAGTCTTGTGAGACCATACTCAGGCTTTTGCTTCTCCCTTAGATGGAATCAGCTGAAACTGCTAAATTCAAAGATTACTCGGGAAAATGGGACATAAGCAATCAAATTGATAAACTGACAGTATAATTGCACAATCTTCAACTCCAGAAGGGTGATTAAAATCAGAAAATTAAATGCTGAAAAAGTCATCATTTGAAAACACCATTTTCTTGACCAAATGGGGTCACCATAGTTACTCTAAATCAGTCTCTGGAATTTTAGCAGGGCCCTTGTAAGAACAAAGAAATGAAAACAGAAAAAATCTCCTTACAGAATACAGCAAAAGACTAGGCACTAGGCACTATGACTATGAATTCTATGTGTGCCATGTGTTCCAGTCTAGCAATATAGACCAAACAAATGTGAGAGAAGTTGAAAGGAAAATCTATCTGGTGGACTTCTAATGCCCTTTCCATATCATAAGATCCTTTATTACTTCTCTTTATTCAGTCATCTTTTTCATTTTTCTCTTTCTGTGACAGGAGAGCTCACTCTAAAACAATATTTGATCAATAACAATGTACACTCATACTATCAGCCACCACAAAGACATGTGAAAACACTATTTTTTGTGGTGTATCTTAAAAGAAGTGGATTTTTTTTTTCCCTTCCTAATTATGGTGACAAATCTTTCTTTGTCATCAACATATGCAGAAAAGATTGGTAATGACTATAGCTGCACATCAAGCACATTTTAACTCTGACTTATATCTCTGAAAACGCCCACTGGCATGCATGTCAGAAGTGGTTTCTCTTCACGATTCTTTGAACAAGGAAATCTCCATGTATTTATTATGTGGGCCACAACATAACAGAAAGATTTTCTCCCTTCTAATAAACACATAATGAATGTCTGGCAGTTATATCAGCTGTGTAGGTGGAAAATTAGAAGTAGAAAACCAGTTATTATAATCCTAGCTACCTTCCATACAGTGTGTACATACCTTGCAGAACACGTTGACGCTCTGTCCGTAATGAAGCCGCCAAAAGATTTGTCATGGATTTTTCTAAATTAAGGATTTAATTCCCAGAATGGATTCAACTCTTTAGTTTCTATGTCTACAGCACAGACTTCTACTTCTCAGCTATCCACCACAGTGCCTCATAGACAATAAAGAGAAAAAGGGTGTTTCAGGTTATGAATTATATCATCTTTTTTAGACCTCTTACAATATGACATCTTTGACACACTAGAAAAGCCTCTTTTCTCTGCGCTGATCATAAGAAAAGCCTAAAAAGATTATTTCAGCTAAATATATCTCCATTTACTCAGCTAAATTTTACTCACAGGACTTAGTTCAGTCACAGGTAAAGACAGTCAGTACTATTAAGTTCTTTGTGAACTACAAGTAGCATCTATCAATGTAAAGTGTATGCTTCTTTGTAGCTGTATTTCCCTTCTTCAGGTAAAACGGTCACAGTTTTCCTCTTGCAAGATCATTTTACCTGTCATTCCTAAGTAAGCTTCATCATTCAAATCAACGAATAAAAGAAAAAACAAATAGAATTCTAGTTCACAGGGACTAACTAGGATCCTTTCTGTTGGATGTTACGACTATGTAAATGTCCAGACTCCATTCTTTAAGAACTCACTTTGTGAGGCCATGACAGGAGAAAATGTCAGGATTATTCACTGTCTGCTACATGCATGTCTGCTAATCTATTTCCTCAGCTGCTTTAGTAGGATTCTTTTACATGTGGAACTCTGACAAAGATTAACGTAGGTTAAGTTAATGTTTACTATTGTGGCATTGGGTGTTTTTTTTTTCTTTTATACTGGGGAGCAGACAGAAGACAGTTGGTTAACAGGAAACTAGGTTAGGTTCATAATAAACACAGGATTAATGATGTTACTATTTATAGCTTAACTCTTTACCTCCTGATGTGTAAGTTTATACTGCTTTATCTTTTTCTTCGCAATAGTCCTTATATTTTGAAAACAGTCCAAAATTTATCCTTTAAGCCCTTCTCACTCTCCCTCTTGAAATCCCCAAGATCTACTCCAATCCATTCAACTTACACTTGTAGTCCAAAATACAGTGTCCATTCATTGTATCTGTAAATTCTGATTTCGCATCACACCTCCTAATACCAGTCAAAATATAGTCATGACTTAACTCAGTTGTTAATAGCATGAAACATGTTGAGCTAGCCAGTGGATTGGCTGGAATATTCTCATGTGAAAAGGTGCATTTCAACAAAAACATACCATGACTTGTTAGACTTTTAAGCACGTATCTGCTCTCATAAGCTGGCTGATGCTTGCCTTCTGAAGTCATGAAAAAGCTGAAAATTAGACCTAAGTCAAGTTACCCACTGCCTGCTTCGACAAAAGTTATTGGCAATGTTCAGAGCGAGGATTTTAACAAATGGATGTAAATGGATATCAGTTCTAATTCTCTTCCTTTTTTTGTTCTCTAATTTCTCCTTCAACCCTAGTGGCTGGAGTTGAAGCCCCATCTGAAAATTCTCCGCTCTGTTGGAAAAGGCAAAACAGAAAGGGTTGGATAGATCTAAGATAAAAGAATTAAAATTTGCCTGTTACACTGGTGGAACTGTATTTTATCTAATATTATATAAATGTATTTCAGACTTTTATCTGACCTAAAGAGAATATTAAACTGAAACTCTATGCTCTACAACAGGTCAGACTAAACAATAATAATAATTCCCGTGGCCTTAAAGCCTGTTCAGTCTGAAACAAATTTTTGGCCATCCCACTGGAAACACAACTCCTCCACTGTGACAAGTTTTCTTACGTATTTGCAGGCTTACAGATTTAGAGAAAGTTAATAAAATATGTCTTGAAACACATGCAGTAAATTACTTTTGTAACACCAAACAACAGCACTTCAGGACTGAAGACAACCTGGTATGCAAAATATCAAATCAAAATGATTGAAAAGCTTGTATTATTTTAAAATTTTATTATATATTGGATTTTGAATGCTTAAAGAAAATACATAACTCAGCATTTATCTGAGTTTAAATGCTGTTCTTCTCACCAAAAGAGTCTCTGAAGTCCAAACAGTACTAAAAAAATGTAAACAATCAAATATAATGTATCAAATATAATGTATCAAGAAGGGTTAAATCAAATGTTAAGAAGTCAGTTTTATTATATAATGTTATAATTACAGTGCTTGTATCATTATATGTCTTACATCATTATACTACTTACTCTAATTTTATGTCTACTAAATGCACAAATTTACTATCAATCTAATTCACAAAACAATCCCTTGACAATCTGCCAATCAAGCTCTGTATGCAGACAAATTTTGGAAAAGTCAATAACTAAAAGAATCACCAAGTTCAGAATGTTCTTGACATTAATTCATAGCTTTATTGGTTCATAAAAAACACATACTGATACCACATGCAAAATTTCAAATAAGAAACTGGGTTTCATTAACTGGAAAGCTCAGTCTTCTTAGAAATACTTATACTGTGTACCTACACTGCTACTATGTACCTAGCTGCATAAATTCCTTTGGCATTGTACATATGATTAACAACAGTAAAAAAATTTGGTCTCAAAGTTTCTTTCTCTTTTAGTTTGAGTGGCTATGTTCTGACAACTACAAACCTTGTGACTTTTCAAGTCGCTCTTCTCCACAGCTTTGCTATTTCCCACATGAAATACACAACGCTGATTCAGCATCGTAATCACTACTGTGAATCTTGTTGCTACAGGTGCAACTAAGATGGCGGTCTTATCTTAAATTAGATATTGTGACTACAAGGCAAAGCAGTGTGGCAATCACTGTGGCCTAAATTCCCCTCTTTCTGCACCCCTTTCTTTATCTGGCTACTGAGGTGGGTCTTCAAGCTGCTCTAAGTACTAGCTGGCTGCACGACTCAAACACACTAATACGGCTAGTTTAAATGTAACTATGAAACTAGCTATAAAATAATTTCAAGTGTGTCTACATGAGTCATAGGAATGGCTACAGTACAAGCAGCGTAATCTACTCAGCTGTATGCAAAAAGGTGATTTTTATCCTGTATGACTTATTTTTGTTCAAATTCACTATGCAGCTCTTATCCTTCTCCACGAAGCACGTGAAACACTTCAGGTGGACCAGCCCACATCTCCATATCACCATAGGCCTCACTTTCCTAATTGGTACAGTGTATCTAGCAGCCTCCTTGGATATATACACATCAGTATCCATGTCTTTCTAGAAATCATAAACCTGGAATGTGGGATTAATGGTTTTAGCTCCTTGTCAGACCAACAATCTATGAGTTTAGGAACCACATCTGTTAAGGTGCTGTGAATCAACAAAATACAGCTCCTGGAGCTTTGTGACGGCTGGCCCCAAATCAGCTCACAAAGTGGGCTGCAAACGTCAGGTGGACAAGCTGGTGAAATACTAGCTTTGGACCATCCCTGGAAAAAAAGATCTCATTTGCAGAATACTTCAGAATCTCAGCAAAGACCTACCAGAAATATTTTTCTTCCAGCTTTTTCAATCACTTTTAAAGTAGCCATTACAACTTAGCTGAGAACTGAATCATAGAATCATAGCATAGAATCATAGAATGCTTTGGGTTGGAAGGGACCTCCAGAGGTCATCTAGCCCAAGTCCTGTGCAGTGAGCAGGGACATCAGGTTGCTCAGAGTCCCATCTAACCTGACCTTGAACATACCCAGCAGATGGGGCCTCCACTACCTCTCTGGGCAACCTGTACCAGTGTTTCACCACCCTCATTGTAAAAAAACTTCTTCCTTATATCCAGTCTAAATCTACCCCCTTTTAGTTTAAAACTATTACCCTTTGTC
>Ga0181612_134904_pt1 | contig 10102 bp, 9 predicted proteins | sample HoacroProtozoa21_FD_119630 | JGI IMG/M metagenome (GOLD analysis project Ga0181612, IMG submission 119630) | Hoatzin crop microbial communities from Cojedes, Venezuel. Combined Assembly of Gp0051906, Gp0051904, Gp0051908
CTGTCGCTGGACATCACTGAAAAGAGTCTGGCCCCATCCTCCTGACACCCACCCTGCAGATATTTATAAACATTTATGAGGTCCCCTCTCAGCCTTCTCTTCTCCAGGCTGAACAAGCCCAGCTCCCTCAGCCTCTCCTCGTAGAAGAGATGCTTCAGTCCCCTCATTATCTACCTTCAGATATGTTTCTAGTTCTTAAAAATTTAACCCATCTGAATTATACCTGCTTTTAAAAGACAGCTCAACCATACGCACTTCTAGTTGATCTTAAATCATATTCAAACTCTTCTCCTCATTCGAGTTCTCATCCAAGAAACTGAAATATTACTTTCACTGTATAGGTCATAACAGAGCCAGGAGTGCCTTGCAAGGAGAGCAGTCCTCCTATTTCACCACCAAAGCATGAGAGGGCTGCACCTCTGAAGCAGCTTCAGTAGACGGGGTAATTCACATTCGCTAAGTGGATTAGCTGAAATAAGCATAATAAATGAAAGTGAATAAAATAAAAAACAATTTCACACTAAGCGAAGGCTTGACTTATAGGAAGTGGCAGCTCTGATGGCCCAAGGCACAGAATTAGTTTTGCCACTCGATAATTTGACTGATCCACTCGAGTGGCCAGAAGAGGACATTTTCTGCCTGATTTCAGCGTAATCAAGTCACCTGCTCCGCGACGGCCGGGGCCCAGCCAACCGCACGCTGCCGCACCCCGCCTGCGTGCCCTGAGCACCAAGAGCAGCGTCATCTGCAGCTGCGTGCAGAACCCCCGCGCCGTTCACCGCAGAGATTTGGCTGCATCTGTACAGCAGGGCATTTCCATCTGAACCCATATATGCAATATATTCTGTTAACTCCTTAATTTACAGAGTTTGGGGCTACTGATAGGATGCTCTCTCCGTTTCGTTACACACACCAGCAAAGAGCTTACGCATTACTTTTACTTAGACAAAAGAGGTGACAGAGGCAAAAACAGAAAAGAAAAAAGTAACTCCAAGAGACTGGAAATATAAATGACGCTTTCTGCCTTAATTAGAAATGACTATGAAATTCTTGATAAACAATTACAGCAAGATTTCATGTTAAATTTATCTAACATACATTAAATATAATTTTCCTCCCCATATATATATTTTATAAAAAAAACTATAATCTACATGCAGAGAGTTGGGAATGCATATGAACAACTCGCATGACACGATGTCAGTTTTACTCCTGCTCTGCTGAACTGAGGTCAGACTGATAAATGCAATGTATGAGCTCATCTTTAATCATATGACCAGTTCCACCGGTTATTATTTATAGTCAGCCTTTCAAAGTAATGATTGTATACTGCATGGCAAAAGAACCAAATTTTGTATTACTACTGAAAGGAATGCTTTCTTCTGTCTATGCAAATATTAGACTGAGACTGCCTCAGTCAGGAGAGATAATCTACTTAGAAATATCACCGTTATTAAAGCACATCCAATTAATATGCAAAGGTGAAAAACAGTGATTAAGCATTTTATTTTCTACAATTGTGCAAAGGTGAAAACAAAGATATAATGTGTATCAAAATGATTGAAGGTTTTATAACCGGTTTTCTACTTGACATATGTTACTGCAGGATTCATCCACATTTTTCAGAATCAAAGTCCATGATCTGGTGAACTAAATCTGTTAATAAAATGAAAAGGTGACCTTGCTTAATTTAATAAGTCTGTGTAGAAATACTCTTTCAACATGTTAAAGAATTACAAAAAGGTTATCATACCTCGCTTTCATGGGAGAGTACTCCACCTTTTCCAGCTCATTTCTCAAGCTTTTACTGTAATTCATTAGATTACATAAAAACAATGTAGATCATTATATTTTAATAAAGGCTTTCCCTTCCTAATAAAATGTCTGTCATTTACACTCAGCCCTGTATTATATAAAACGCTTCTCTTTCTGAAGTAAAGCTTTTCATGAATATCACAGGAGGCTGGTAGCTCTAGGAAACCAGTTTCTCTGCACAAGATTTTCCGGATGAATTCAATTTTCAGACTGAATCCTCCAGAACTCTGGTCCTACGTTTGTCTTTACAGCAGGTACAACACGGTCGCAGCAGTGCCCGTTGCTGTCAGCACGCCTCTATGGAAACCAAAGCGGCCTCCCTCTTCACCAAAAGCATGGTTGTATACTAGTACACTCATTAAGTCAGCTTGCTTTTCGTTACACCAATTAATGTTGACTGTGATAAAATAGTTTATACAATACAAATACATTTCCAGCGAAATCTTAATATGGTCCCAGTCACTTAACGAGAGCGATCACACAACGAAATCTGTTAGTTACGCTAGCTTTAAAATAAAAACGTGCGTCTCTTCAAAACGCTCCGTAGAGATGTTTCCTTTTCATCATTAATCCTAATTTGTGGCCAGCACTTGGCATCATGTTTTATCACTTCACATGGACAGACCCACATTGTCCCCTCCTGATCCCACACACCATTCCTTGCCTAGTTTGAACATCTCTCCCCTCTTGCTTTCCGCACACCAAGCTCTCCGCTCTGCAAAACCAATGCAAATCCAGAAATCAGCCGCAGCAAATGAAAAATTGCTCGTGTTTGTCATCACAGCCTCTGCTCCAGAAACATTTCCACGAGAAGGGAGAACTAGAACCAGTGTTTTGCAAAGCATTATTCTCAGAGAAGCAGGATTTCCAGCCATCACCTCGGACTCCAAGCACAAGCCACTCCCATCCCAGTCGCTCAGCGTGGCCGAAAAAGAACAAACAACTGGCATCTTGCAGGTGACTTCCCAATCAGTGCCCATTTCGTTAAAATTTTTTCCAACTTCTTTTTTCAAAAAGCGTGTTGCTTCTTTTCACAAACCCTAGTCCCCACAAGGCAGTAGCAGAACGTAGCCCACTAGGACAGTCAAAAGGGAGCATGGGTTTGACACGGGCACTTACCGAATTCAGGGTTTTGCAAAAGAACCCTCATAGAACACGTTCCTCAAAACAGTAGCAAGCCACTTATGTTTAAACAAACAAGTAATCCAATCCAAACCGATGGGATTATTTGTTTGCCTAATCTTAAAACCATACTTACGTATTATTTCACTTGCTTAGGACCCCGGAGGTCTGTATGACAAGGACCAAAGCTCACCAGCTGTTAAATTACATTAGAAGTACTTCATACGTGACCAGAATTGTAACTATGGAAATACTTGGATTTCAGTATAGTACATGCTTATTTTTTAATCCAGTGAGATTTAGTCCCTATTTTTTCTCAGCAATTTGCAGCAGCGGCGTTATACCAAGCATTTTGCCAAAATGCTGTCCTTCAGCAAACCACTCAAATCTAATATAGATCCAAAAGATGCATTTTAAGAGAATATTATTTACGCAAACATAGCAGATTTTAGCATTGCAAACAGACGACGGATCAACATTTTTCTGCAACCAGAGCTGTATTATCCAGCCAGTTGCAACTGTATCTATTCAAACAGTTATAGACAGTTACCTCTCAAAGTCACCGGAACAAAAATTTGAGTTGTGCAGATAGCTTGAGCTTAACAGGCTTCTGAAACACTGCTGGATCAATCTCAAGCAGAGGAGGGGTATCGGTGAGGATCTACGCTCCCTGTCTCTGATGTTGCATGCCATTATAGTCCAACTTCTCTAAGATACGCTTCCTTTAAAATGGAGCATCGTGAAGAAGCCTGTGTCACCGAAGGTAACAGTCCAGAATTTGAAGATGCTGGATTTGCCTACCAGAGGATTATCATCCTACAGCGCATTTGATGAGCCTCGTAACCAGCTAAATCAATAAGCCACTCTCCATTAGCAGGAATGTAAAAATTCTTCAGTGATCCCAAAAAACAGCCTCCTAGATTAAAACCCAAGACTGTACAATACGCAGAGAGTCTAGGAATATTACACTAACACCCTTCAGGCGTTTAAATACACCTGCTGTGACACTGGTTAAAGCTACTGAATGGAAAACACTTCAGACTAACTATTTGATCAACTTAATCGTGCTGTTGTAAAGGAAAATAAAACTGAACAAGAGATATTCAGCTTCAATAGTCCTGTCATTGCCAAAACAGTCTTCCAGATAAGAGAGCGCTGAAGATTAATCTCTCATACCTCCTGATACTATTTTTGACTTTAAGACCTTTCTAAATGACAACTTAAAAGAGCTAAAACAGTTTCAAAATCAGTTAAAGAGGCAACAGAGAGAAGCAGACAGTTACAGTGATCATTACAGACCTCTGTGCCATCAGACACCAGCCTAACGGAAAACACGCTAGTAAGGAACGTCACAGACTGTAAAAACAGACAGATGAAAACTTACTGCTTTTGCTAGCTCTGTAACACTTGGGTCAACTTTTTCAAATGGTTCCCTTCCATCTGCAAATCAAGATAAATTCAGTGCAGACCTGCCCTGAGTGTCAAGACCATACAGCCTTAGTTCTCCCGGTGTGACCACTTCAGTTGAACTTTGTCGTCTCAAAAGCTGCAGGAACTCAGCAGGATCAAATTTTCAAAAAAAGTTTTTTGCAAATGATTAGAAATGAAAATATATTACTCAGTTTCACACTTCTCGGACAATAGTTAGTAGCTGAGGCCATGTGTAAATTAAACTTACAACAAGGTTAACTGTTCAGTAAATTCTCAACAGCTTTTACATTTTTGATAAATGAATAGTTATGTCCCATTCAGATAAATCAGACACTAAAAATGGATCCCTAAAGAAAGATAATATTCAAAGAGGAAAGGAAAAAGAGGAACTGAGTGACTCATAGTCACCAAATGTAGTTTTTAGATCATCAGAACTCTACTGAATGGCCGTATTTTACAGAGTAATGAAATGACCCTGCATTCCTCATTCACTCAAACTCCTGCTCCCTTCAGCACAGAAATTTGCTGCCATGAGATGGGTGGTACTCAATCACGCGGCATACATGGTCTTTAATTTTAAAATCCAGTTAAATAGATGTTCTAACATCATTTTTTATCTGAGAACATTTCATGATAAAATAAAAGAGTGAGCATGTAACTTATTTGTCAGCTTTACTGTGTCGTGGATAGCTTTGCTACGTTACTCACACGAGCTTTCATTTCCCCAAGCTATACGCATTCATTATGACAGTAAAAATGAAGAGTTGCTAAAGAGATGTATGCATTCTTATTATTGTTGGAAAAAAGAGAGCTTTCTACAGTCCTTTGAGCTTCTGAGTGTGTGATTTGTATAAAATATTTCTCATTTTGGGGACGCAGCAGATGGAGTGCAGGGCACTGTGGGATATGCCATTTATCACAGTGACAGTGCGTAGGTAGCACGGATCCTCTCACCACAGGGGGAAGCTAGAGCTGCAAATGTGGAGCAGCATTAAAAGCCCGACGAGTGGAGTTTGGCAACACTTCTACTACTCATTAACTTAATCATATTAATTTATTAGCCATATATATCAAAGTAATTCACTACTGCATTGTCACCAAGAACAATTTATAAACTGTTAACGTTCCCCATAGGCAGAGGAGTGTTGTGGCGTCCTTAATCAGAATGTTTGCCTTTGATTAAAAATAATAATTTCTACCAAGCCAGGTAATGCCAACAAAGACAGAGTCATGCATATGTTTCTCATTATAAATGGAACTTTAAAATGACATCTATGACAACTGGGGAAAAAAAAGGATAATCGTAAACAGCGAAATGAGCCACAGAAATAAGATGTAAACATACAGAAGTGTTCAGTTAAGTGTGCTGAGAAAGGAAAGGGCTCCCTTAACGCTGCAATCGCCTGCTCCCCGCTCTCGGAGGCTCCAGGACTCCTGCCAGCAGCTGCCAGCCGCAGCGGCCCTACATCAAACAGCAGAGGTGAAATCGGTCAATAGATGTTCTGTGAAGTGACCCTGAGTGAATGCTTATTCTTCAAAGCACAGCTCTTTCTTGGAAGGCGGCTCTACAACACAGAGGGGCGAACCCTCAGAGCCTGCTTTTGGCAATCCCCGTCGCTGAGCCCACGCTGCACGTGGAGCGGAGTCGCTGCCTCCAGCCCCTCTGTGCCCCTCCGTAAGGGAAGGTCCTTGCTGGCCCCGAGCACATCGCGCAGTTCCTCAGCCAGGAGAGCCCGGTGGGCACCGGAGCGGCACCGGCCTCAGATGGAAATAAAGCGACGATCCGTGGGGCCGACAGCACAGGCGGCTCTGCACGTCAGCGGGGCTGTGCTGGCTGACCTTCTGCCCACCTCGACCAACAGCAACTGGATGCCAAGGACCCTGAAAGCCCCCAGTCTCACTGAATTCCTCTGACACAGATTTACCAACCTAAAGTGCCTAAAGACTGCAGCAAATACTGTTTTATCCCCTCATTTTTGTAGAACGACGAAGTGCCTGCTGATATCACTGCTGAAGTAACACATGAAGTTGTTATGCTCCCGTGAGCTGCTCTGTTTGAGTCCCACAATGCTGTGACTCGGTATATCTATTAAAATATTAATTTCACTGAAATATTAATTATATTAAACTATTCAGTTGACAGTGGTTTCTCTTCACCATTAGTAAGACAAAACTTTACTGAAAAAGTATTTGTATCTGTACAAACAGGTCAATATTTTAACTATTACATTCTTGAAACTCTGGACAGACAGCTAAGGAGACAGTGTCTGGTTTAACTGTAAGACACGAAAAGGATCAGTTCAAGGGAGGTGAAACTCATCTGGCTGATCATGAAAATAGCAGTTGATCTTCCACGTTTGGAAATGCAGGTGGTTTCCTTCTGCCACCTGGGCAGACCAGTGTAAGGACACAGCAGGGCCCCAACGGTCGATGCTGGCAGTGGGTTCAGTCAGGAGCCACCAACGCCCGGCAGGGGCTCGGACACGCCGCCCGCTCGCGGCAGCACCGGCCGCAGCCTCTGCACGTGCTACATGCCACCAAGTCCTCTCTGGTAGGAAACCACCAGCCGGGGGTGAACCTCTGAAATTCTGAGCCCTCCCACCTCCCACCCAGCAAAGACCACCAGACTCAAGTATCCATTTGAAAACGCCTCGTTCTCCTCCTCTAACACACAGCTGTCCATCCGCCAGGCTTCCCCCCGTCTCCCGCACCGAGCACCCGGCAGCCCTCAGCCCAAAACCCCCCTGGCAGTCCCACCGACCCGCACTGCACGCACCCTGCCCACCGCATCAGGCCTACCAGGCTGCCCACAGCCCCAGGGAGCAAATCTCACACACACAAAACGGCAACAGAAATGTTTTACCCAGGCTGGCATCCATCTTCCTAGCACCCAGCCTCACCACACCTCCCAGCACCCCGTCAGCTTACACTGTGGGATCCCCGTGCAGCCAGAAAAATGCTCATCCTACCACTTGAAAAAAACAACACTGCTCCAGAATGCAGGTTTGTGCCCCGTACCACAAAGTTCTTGTGGCAGGATGATTTTCTGCATGAGCCACCTTCTCCAATACCTTGTAAACAAGATGGAGCAGCCCCCTGAAAGGTTGTATTGAAACAGCAGTAGCCATTCTACACACTGAATGGAGAAAATTAAGACCTCACAGAGTGGTTTTCTAACCTTTTTTGGGGACAACCTAAATGAAAGGTAGGACGACTGAAGTTGGCACGGATATCAAAAAGATATCAAAAGATCCAACTACTCTTCCAGCTCCATTCCGTATCAACGGTGTTCTGAACTGCTGGCTTAAATCGTATCATGGATTCCAGCTTCCCTCCACACAGCAGACTACTGCTTCGGACCCTAAAACTTCCTTGAAAATCTATTCCATAAATAAGTCCCAACTGTCTTGTTAAGATACACTGATGACAAAGACTCGTACATTAAAGGAAGATAAAGCCTTTTTTTGTTAATGCCACTTCATCACGCTGCGCTGTTTGAAGAGCTGAGCCTTTGATGACCGTCCCTCCGCGACATATGGGATTTTTCCTTTGCCCTCACAGCAGGCAAGGGCACCACGCCGATTTCCACATTTCCTACACGCATACAAGAAGAAAAACACTTTCTCCTCAGTTAGCGTAAAATGAAAAGTGCTTAAGTATCAGCTCTTGGAGGATGCGGTTTGGGCACGGTTACTGTGCCGTTTACACGAGCCCTTCCTGGCGGCATGCGCCCCACATGCCACCTCATCTTGCTCAGTCACAGCAGTTTTCACCACCCCGCTGCTGTGTTCTCATCCTAACTCAAAAGTTCCCACTCCCCAAAGGTGGAAGGTACCCACAAATATTTTAAAAGGTTGACACTTGGCTCATAGCTCCTTCACAAATTCCGTATGTATAAGAGTAGTCGCAGTCCACTTTGCCAAGAGGTAAAAATCTTCTGCTCTGCACTGGGAAACGCAGTATGCCTAATTTAACTACCTGTTTATTATGTGAAAATGACCACGTAAACGGAGCTGACACAAACCAAACGGCTGCTGGAAGTAACAGCACATTTCAAGGAGTGGAAGCACAGACGGCTCACTCCAGCCTGCCGGAGGTTACTCATCATCACTCCCCAACACCCTCCACGGACAGACCCGCGAGCTCTGCACCCACAACAGCCACTTCTTGGGACCTGCCCACCCAACCAACAGCAAGGCTGGGCGCAAGCACCTTCACTTTAACTTGACAGAAGACTAAAGAGGAGGTAAAACTGAAAAATGCAATGGATGGATGAATCGTGCTGCATTTGCTGATGTGGAGCCTGTTACCAAAATGAGCTTCTCTGAAGAACACAACTCGGATGCGAAGTCAGACACGTTGGAAACTGAGGGAGCCACATAAGCAGAGTGAGTGTGGGGCTTTTCTAGAACAACATAGGCAGATTAACAGAACTGTCTGCAGATCTGTGCTGTAGGAAGAATGGGCAAGATTACCACGGGATTACCAAGGAGCGGGCAAGAAGACACTCAAAAGAAATGCTTTGGGCATCTACACTGCAGTTTGAGGAAGCAGGTAACCAGAGAAGTCACCAAGATGTAAAGAGCCGTTCTTGCCTCCACATCAGCACACGTTCTGCTGGAAGAGATGGATCCAGCCCTACCGTGCTCTGCCCCAGCCCTGGCCTGCTCCCCTCCTGCAGCCAAGTGGAACACAGCGTGGGAGCAGCAAGCTTCCACCGAGCCAGCAGGTTCCTGAGCAGCGGGCAGCCAGGGGCACGGAGCAGATTCGGTTTTACACACAAATTCTGTTGGCCAAAACTGTCAGAACCAGAGCAAACCATACGAAAGTGAGATCATAAACAACCAAGTTAAAACTTGGCCAGCAGACAACAGGTTAATATCCTTGCAACTTTTATTCCAGCCTATCATCCACTGCTAGGAAGTCTGAAAGAAAAACCTCTACTGCGTGAGAAGTGTTAAAACCCATTTTCTTTTTAGTTCAGCCAAAAGGAAAGAATCCAACTGCAAAAGTGTTGAAGGCAACCAGAGCAAGGCAGTCAGTAATTCAGTGTAAATAGGTATAAATAAAGCTAATGGAGGCTTCATATCCTGGGTTCTCCATGAAGTTCACAACAGCTCAAATCCCCATTGAGTTTACAAGCAGCCCTTCTGGCACCTTTCCTTACTCGGCAATTCCCCTGAATTTTACTCTGTTCTTTCTTTATGAACAAGAAAAAACAACTCAAAAACCTCAGGAGCTTGGATTCCTGAGTGGCCAGACTACAGAGACCGTCAGCAAGGAGCTGCCCTGCCGTGGGCTGGCGGCAGGGCTGCTTCACCCACGGGCACCCGTCCCATCCAGGGTCATCAACGATGCTGCGATGCTCTGGAAATGTGCGCTCCCTCTCGCCTACAAGCTGCTCCCAGAACTCCCTTTCAGCTACTTGAGGCACACTGTCTGTGACTTCTGGCACTTGGTCACCCGAGGTTTTCAGAGGCGGCTCCCAAGGTCAGAAAGGCGGTCACCTTAGGTCTCAGCTGAAAGACAGCCCCCCCGGGACCAACCTTCCCACACAGCCCTCCGCTGGTCAATAAAGTGGGACATACCCCAGCCATCACTTCAGACTCCAAACAACTTACACCAGTCTAGATATTCAATTTAAAAATTTTTTACTCAAACTCTGTGATACTCTAAATATCTGAGACATACAGAATGTGTCTACAACACACTTTTACTGTGCATACTTAGCACA
>Ga0181612_143471_pt1 | contig 10102 bp, 4 predicted proteins | sample HoacroProtozoa21_FD_119630 | JGI IMG/M metagenome (GOLD analysis project Ga0181612, IMG submission 119630) | Hoatzin crop microbial communities from Cojedes, Venezuel. Combined Assembly of Gp0051906, Gp0051904, Gp0051908
AATATCAAACAACTTGGAAAAAAATGTTAAATATTACCATATGAAGAACTGATTAAATTTGTATGGTTTTCTTTCAGTAAAAATTGATATGTGATGAAACACAGTGCAGCTGGATAACTTGTTTTGGCTAACGTTCCAGAGTTCTCTGATCTCTTTACCCAGTTATATATAAAAAAAGAAACCGTGTCAGCATTCTTGTTGCTATTGTACAAGCTCTGACAGAAATGCCCCCTTTTCATTTACCCCTTACCATCTGTAAAAAACTTAACGTGAGTTTGCCAGTGAAGTAGTTTATCTGCATATCTTCTTCATATTCAGACCTGCTCTCAAATACCATTTTTGTAAGTCTACTCATCGCAGTTTTCATGCATTTAATTTGAAAAACTACTGTACTTGGGTATATCCAATCCAGCAATGCTAGGGCACCAGTGAGCCGACGCTGCTCGTGTTTCCTTTTGGTGTAGCCCAAAGGCAAATGCATTCTGCTAGTTGGGAACCAAAGGCTAGGTCTCATATTTAGAGGTTGTCTTGTTCTGTCCATCAGACTCCGTGGGGTCTTATACACGGTCATGAATTAGTGAAAATGCCACAATGTTCAAGGATATCCTCCTGTTTTCTTGCAGTACTTTTGTGTGTGTGGGTGTATATACTGGATTTATGATTGTGGTGTTTTTAGTGTGTTGAAGAGTCTCAGGAGCAGCCCTTCCATGAGGATAACATTTTCAAACAATCAACTCATTTTTAAAAAGGTTAAAAGCTCTGTCAAAGTCATGAACTTACAGTTGTCAATATCAGAGGTGACTTTAAAATTCGTATTCCTGACGAATATTCCTCAGTACCTGAAATGCAGGAGTGTGAATTTAGGCTAGTTCACTTATTTTAAATTCCTTTCTTCAGCTTTGTGTCCTTATATTGCAGGCCTTTTGGCTGGCACAGGAAGATCAGACTTCCTGCTCATTGATGTAGATAGAATTTTTCTTTTATTTTGGGAGTGGCAGGAGGCTGCTACAAAGTTTAATTTTCCATTTTGTTAACTAAGAACATATGCCAAGGGTCTTGGACTCTCTGAAGTACTGACTGACATAAAATATAATGGCAATCCAGCATGGGCTGGGGCTGGAGAATCTTGGATATTGTCCCACTAGATACTGGAAGAGTGCAGATTTTTTTAACTGGGATAGATAGCACGAGTAATTTGCTGTTCACTTTGGCACACTCTGTTTAATTGTAACTACAGCAGAGCAAAACCATCTGCTAAAGTGATCAAGGTCGGAGTTTTTGAGTTATGAATGCTAGAGAAAGTCATAGATACAGTTCTTCTTGTCATTTCTTGTGGTGGAACCCACAGAGATTTACCCCATTCTCAGCATATAGCGGTTGGCTCTGTCGTTTGCGAAGTGCCAACCATGTGTTCCGTCCCACTGCCAGTCCTGCGCTGCTGCATCTGCCAGCACACTGTGCTGCTTCTGCCCACGCTGCTGGTTGGGCTTGTTCCGAACTCTGCCATATTTTTCAAGGGTGATTGATGCAACACTGTGTTGGAAAATACCAAAAAACTAAGAAAAGTTTCGTGACCGTTGTAGGCTTTAGTTGGGGACCACGCAAACTAGACCATTTAGGGCAATGAAGTTTTCCATGCTTTGTAATGCCAAAGCTCTATTTCAGCCCTTTTAGTCAGCTTTTGCTGCTATCAGATAGAACTTTTTTTTCTTATGAAAACGTTGTGCCTGTGGAATCCTTGGACCATCAGTGAGGACTGCAGAAGGGATGATTCCTCTGTTCTTGTGTTTGCCACTGTGCATCGTTCTGTGAGGACTTCCAAACCATTCTTCATTCTATAACATAAGCTTGCTCTGCAAACATCTCCACTGATTTTGTTTTTTGTTTTCCTATTTAGAATACTACACTTTAATGGAAAAGAACACACATTTCCTAAAATAAAATTAAAAAAAAAAAAAGAATAGAAGCCCCCAAAGGAGAATTAAATAAGAATAGGGATTTATATCCCTGCAAGAAATGTCTAGATTAAAAGAAAATATCTGCAGCTAATATACTATTAGTGCTCTAATTTTACAGCAGCCTTTCCATTCCTATTAATTTAATTCTCAGTAAATTCTAATGAACTTTTGTATTAAAATAGATCATTTTTTCTGCTTCAAGTGACGAGGGGTTGTTATTGTATACTGAATGACAGGACAGAAAAGATTTCAGTGTCCATTTTATCCCCAAAATACTAACAGCAGAATTCTGACGTTCTGACGTTTAGCCTTCCTGAATGTGGTTGTTACAGAAGGATATTATACCGCCTTTTTGTCACTGCCAGCACTGCACAGTTATACACGTGTGGATTTTTTACGCTAAGAGTTCATACTGCAAAACTCAGAAGTATTACAGAACCTACCTTTCTTGTCCAAACCCTTAGCTGTGGAAACGAAGGCTGATATTCTGTGAGGAGCAGTCAGTAGCTGCCACTCTTTGGACAAAATTCTGATCCAATTGTAGGCGTTTTCTGTGCATGTAAAGAAAGATCATGGCCTTTTATGCCCTTTAAAACTTGCGTGTTTCCTTTTTCTATCTTATCATTGCTACCATAGCTCTCTTTCCATTCATATCGGTTAATGTCACAGTTGTGTTGCCAGCTTAACAATCTAGGGTAAAGAGTATCTTAGTCATAAGAATATAGAAACTGCTCTGAAAGTTCAGGTGAAAGGTCCGCCTAATTCACTAATCCAATCTGAACTGTGCCCAGTTTTGGAAGCTTAAAGAAGAAGCGGAGTGAAATGATACTGGAAGACAAAAACTGGTTTTCCACGTCTCAACCTTACTGGACATTTGTGTGAAGAAGATCTGGTATAATGAAGTGGGAGTTAATTTTGTTGAAATACAATAGAACACTAAAAATGACTTAAATATTCACATACAATTCTCTGCCCATAATTTAATTCACATGTGCATGTACTAATTCTGATTTCAACATGGCCTGATATAAGTGCTGGTTTCTGACAGCCTAAGATTAGAATTTCAGTTTGTAGAAATAAAACCAAATTATTTAATAGATGTACAGAACTGAGTAAGCAAATATATGTGTTTTGTGATACTTTTGTTCACATGAGGAATGCTGTGTCGTGTTCCCTGTAGTTAGGTTCACTCTTTAGATTTATAGGATAAGAAATCGACTTCATGAAGTCAATAATTTTTGCAAGGCTCAATAGCTTCTTTCTGTAAGAGCATTGTCTGCTCTGCAAGCAATAGATTGTAAAAGAACAAGAAAATCCTCAGAATTACTGTCACCCCCAAAAAATATGTTCTGTTGCCCTAAAACCCAGCCAAGCAAAGTACTGTATGCATGTGCACATGGGATGATATGTTTTCAATAGAAAAGAAAAAGAGTTCAAATTTTAGACTATTTTAGAAGATCTTTTATGTTTTTTTTGTTTAAAGAACATCAGTCCCTAAGTATAATTCATTGGAAGGAACATTGTGGACAATGGTGTCTATGTGGTGCTTAACTTCTGAGAAGTGGTTACTGCCTGAGCTTTGTGGCTACTACCTTTTTTAATTCTGAAATAATGATTTTGACATGGTACAGAGACAGCAAAAGTGACCCAGAGAAGGTATGAATCAGCTAAAACAAAGGAAAGCAAGTGCTAGGAAACAGTAAAAGAAGTATTTGTCTATCAGTTCAAAGTCATGACCATCTGCTCTTAATTTATCATCATGCAGAGGCTGGATCTCTCACTGCTGTTAGGCCACGCAATGAATTAAATCCTGTTTCCTGATTTCCACCATTCTAAGTTATGGTCCTAGGAAATGGAATTCTGCAGTTTTTCACCTCTCTTCATGGTAGCTGGAGGAAAGGAATGGTGTGAAGAGAGGAAGATGGCAGTGTAGACCTTTCCCTTGGAACCTGCCTTGGTCCCTAACTTGGGCTAGCAAAAGCGTTGACTTCTTGTATGTCTTTATCAGCCTCTAGGTATGGGCTTTCTGTGGCCATTGTGTACTGTCTTTATTTGTATATAACTGGAGAACTTATTTTTGCTAGGTTCTATGCAATATTTTAATGGAATTTCATAGAAATTAAGGTGAAAATGTTCTATGACTGAATAAAAAAGAAAACCCAGATGACTTGCTTCGTTCATTACTTAGCTGCCCTCCCTCAACGAAGTTATAATTGTGTGAAAACCCGAGTATCCCGAGTATCTCAGATTTTGCCTGATGATTTCAATATGCCCGATTTCTTTATGTAGAAGTTGTTGAATTAAAAATATGTACAGTTGTGTAGGAATTTAAAATAAAGTTTGGGCTGAAAAAGTCTCCAGGCGAAGTTCACAGAGCTGCTTGGAGATGAGCTGCTTCGCCTGGGCTGTGAGAGGAGTTTGGAGCGGAGTGACAGAAGTCTGGGTGTTACGCCTGTTTTAAAGGCAAGGAGCCCAATTCACCGCTCCGTTGTGTTCTCCAGGTCTTGGTATATCAATTGCTGCGAAATGAGAATGCTCACAATTCATGTGTGCTGACTAAGCAGTGTGCAAAGAAAAATGATGCAGACTTCAGATGTTTCTGGGGTGGCAGAGCAAGGGAGGTTTTGGCAGATGGTGTTCAGCTCTGGTCGCGTGCCTCTGTATGGTATGTGATTCCACAAAGAGTATGTGATGCTTACGTTTGTTTTCAGCCTGTAATTACTTGATGAGTTCAATTACCCCATACCTTTAGTTTCAATAACTGTGTTTTAAAATAGAGATAGCTTGATGGGCCAAATTCTGGACCACATGTCACTCCACAACCCAATCCCTTTTGAAGGAAAATAAAGGCTGCACAACAAGAGAAGACTTTGAGCCCTTGTGTTATGTACTGCAGTAAAGTATCAGCTATTGTGAAATTACCTTTGTTTATTGTGTTGAATGACTGTAGAAGGCTTCCTTTCCCCAAAAAGCATGTTGAAAAGATGGGGTTGTATCAACTCTCAGAAGAGCTTTCCAAATTAATTTTTAAAATTTAAGTAATTTTCTTATTACATTAGATTTATGTAAGCTATTAAATGTAAATGCTTCACTTTCAAGGGGAACCTAAATCATTTGTACCTTGTGGTGTAATCCTTTATTATTAAAATCAGGAGAGTTTACAAGGAGGCATGGCGTTCTCCCACACGGAGTCAGTATGCAGCCCCTTTCCTTACACAGCCTGGTGTGGGTTTTTCCATGAACACTTTTTGCTCTTTAGTTATTTGTTGTAATTATCAAGTTCATTTTTCTCTAATAGATGTGATTAAGTATATTTAGCACTGTGTAATGAGTTTTCTGCCTGGTTGCGTTCTGGCTAATAAGGAATTCCTCAGAGTCTCTTCTGACAGCTGCTGTGGATCCCAGGTTTGTGTGGCCACAAGAGACCTCTTCCATGAATTGCTGACATTAGAGAAATTAACTCGGTTAGACTAAGCATAAAATCTGGGCTGAAATTTGATTACTAACAGATCTCGTGTTACCTTTCAGCAACACAGATACTGTGGTGTTCTCTTGCACAGAAAGACCTGCAAAAAATGCTCAGAATTCAAAACTACTTTTGCATTCACACGTAGTGAATATGTGAAGTTCCTTGTGGAGGCTCTACTGATAAAAAACCTGATTGAAAATAACACTAGCAAAAATTGTTCAGTGCTATTGTTGGAGTAGTCTCTTTTTTAGTTCCTATGATCCATCTGCTAACTTACCAGTCTATGGATAACACTTCTGTTATCTATACTACTTCCTATTATTATACCAGCTCCCAAATTTGTGAGGCTGAAAACGATGGGGAGAAATCTGTAACTGGTGATGCAGTGCTGTGGTAAAGTTGCTTAGCAACCATCGCTGCAGCCTCTTCGCTGAGTCTCCGGAAGGGGGATACAGAGACAGGAGATGAAATAAAGGCAGTTTCGGCGTGGGTGACTTTGTAAGAGAAGGATAAAGGTTGTAAGTTATTTTTCTGCTAAGTGCCAGTGACTGTGGGAAAAGTCCTCTGTAAACAGATCCGGCAAAAAAGGAAAAAAATGGGAACTGGTTGCTTGACTTTCTGAATTACTGCAACAGAATGAAAATATAGAAGTAAATATGTTCTCTCCCTCACTGTGAGCCTGCGTTATAGTCTCTGCTGTGGTGCATAATCGTTACAGAAAATGCTTAATCAGAACCATGTGTCTTCTATTTATCACTACAACTGAGTACCAAATTCATGGAGAATAGGGATTGAAAATTAATGTGAAGTACCTCTTAAATTCCCTGCTGGTATGTTCATTACATAAAGACTGTTCATAATAGGGTTAGTGGTAATGTAATAATTATGGATGGGTGTACAATTTTAAATTCTTTTGAGATCTGAACAACTCTAGGATCACACAGTATTAATTGCTAGGAACTATATTTCAATCCCGTTCCGTTTTATCCAGTGAAACACTTCACAAAGACTCATGTGAGGACTGAAGTATCACGGTGTTATTTTCAGTACCGCATATCCCCCACCCCGAAGCCTTTGGAAATCTGCTGTGCCTGAAGCCCCTCGGTAGAGCGAGGTATCCCACTTTGCTACCTTATTTAGTACAAAATCTCAGCCTTTAGAAAGCAGAAAATGTAAAAGGGAGTGGGAGGTAAGTTGATGCAGATATAGCCAACTTTAAGGGGCTCTTATCTGCAGTAACCAGCAACACGCGGGGTTCTTCCCAGTCCTGGTTATTACTGCTAGTCAGGGCTGCTTTGCAGTTAGTGTTGGAGATAAGGTGGATGTATAGGAACGAAGAACAGATAACATAAATGCAAACAAAGAAATTTAAACCTTTTGAACTCCTTTGTACTTGTTTATTTCTGAACTGATTCTTAAGCAAAAGAGCAAAAAGAGGTTGCGTATCAGTATGGTTCCTTTTCTGGAAAAATATATTTAGATATTTAGAAAGAAACACCTAATTATGTAAGGGTTTTGCATTGCTTCGCTTTTACATTGGTGTATTTTGCAAATGATGCTGCGCTCATCATAAGCCTGCTCCTAAAATTCATCATAAGTAAGACTGCATATCATAAAAGCAAAGAGGTTTTGCTCTAAGTGGGAGTCTGCTGGTTCATTTTTAGAAGGTCAGATTGATAGACCATGTCTCACCGTCTAGATAGTGACTCTATCAAACTAATTCTTAAACACATAGTAGTACAATGAATTATTCCTGTCTTGAAAGTATGGTTTATGACCTTTCTGCCCCAGGTATTATTGCTGATTATTATCTGAGAATGGGTAGTAGCACGCTTTTTGTTTCATTGGTTTTTCTGTGATTTCGTTTTTCTATTTTAACTCAAGATGTTTTTTTTAAGCAAAGACATTTTATGAACTATTTAATACAGCAGATTTCTGATAAAACAAATTTCTCTTATAGCATGGTAATAATAAAGAAGCACTCTTCACCTTTTTTTTTTCTTCCTAGAGGTTCTTGTTTAAACTGATAGCTCAGGTTAAGCAGATAAATATTTCTGTGACCTTTTGTTTTCTGCTTTTTTTCACACGGATTTGCCGAGAAATGTGAGCATTTTAGAATATTTTAATTTATTTTGCAAACTATGCACTTTCTAATTGCCAGCTTTTTTTCAAAAACAAAATGGTAGAATTTTTCATATGAGGCTGCATAAAAGATGGACCTATTTTGTATATAGAATATTGCCTGTCCTTTAGATCTATGTGTTTTGCTTATGGAATAAACCAAAGTAGGAGAGATAAACTAATATTTTGTATAAGCTCAGCCAGACAATACACATGATAAAGATGTTTCATCTTCTTATGTATGCAGAAAATATGAAAAATTGTAGTTTACACATATTTTCTCAATTCAAGTGTAAAATTGGGCCCCCAGATTGCCCTGGGCCACGGTGGTTGTGTTAAAGAAGCACTATTTACCTAGCAGCTGAGTGAAAAATGATCAGAATATTAGACTCATCTAGGCCACATTAAGGAGCCATTGCATTTCCCGACAATTTTATGCTATCTCAATATGAAAACAGAGCAATTTCAGCTCATATCAGGTTATGATCGGCAATTACAGTTGCATAATTCACCTAGTCGTCTCTTTTCAGGGCCTTTATTTTCCCTCTTGGTGACATTCCTGAGAAAGTGCCTGATAAAAATGTCATATATCATCCTGGCTTTAAAACTCGTAAGGGGGTAATCTGCTATGCCTTGCTGAGCCTATATTCATCACTAGATTTTTGACTTGGAAGGGTCATGACACTCATAATTTCCTTTTTGATATTGTCCTCACTAGATATGACAAGGGGCTGTAAAAGCAGGGTTGTATGCTCTGGTTAAGAGCTGTTCCAGTGGGGCTCATCACTAGCAATAACAGTGCATTACTGTGGCTCGTGCAGGAGTTGGCCCTTTCGAAGATAATTAGATTTGATGTCAACATTTCTTTATCACCTGCATCCTTTTGTGCATCTGCGTGTCAAGTTGTTATTTCCGGATTTATTAGCACCCTCAGAGCTACTATCTATCTGTCAGCCTGTGTGGTGTTTGTGTTGACAGTTGTAAAGTTAATTACTAGTACTAATGAGCATCGGGCTTTTGGTGGACATGGCATTTTGGGCATTTAAAACTGTAATTAGATTTTTTTCCCTTTGTGTACAGCCACAGGAAAAATGCATAAAAAGAAAAAGAAACCCAAACCAAGCACCCTGACCTCAAATCTCTGTCTCCAGTTTGACACTGTTTACGGCATCTCTAATTCAAAAAAATCAAAAAGGCAGCTTTGTTTGCTTTTTACTATGTTTTCTTCTCGCCATTAACACAATGAATATTTGTTTTATCATGTCATCCAAACTAAGATCTTAAAAAAAAAAAAAAAAAAAAAAAAAAAATTTTATTTTCACATGACTTTATAAAAAACATGTCCGGGGAGTGTATGTATCAGTCGTTCCCTTTTCTGTAAAAGTATTTGTATTTTGGCACGCTGTCAATATGAGTATTGTGTTTAAAAACAGATTTGCAAGGACAGCAAAATTAGCCCATCTTCTGGATCCCTCTCATTTTAATACAATAAGCTACTAAACCCAGTGAACTCAGAGATACTTATTGTTTATTACATAATTGTAAATCCAGAGTAATTTTGGTGAAGTGGGATTAGCACAGGTGTAACAGAAAGAAGAATTGTGATGCTTATTTGCCTTGCATACATGCTAAATTCCCTTTCCTGTAAATCATATTACCAGATCTTTTATGTGATGTTCCAAGTAACATATAACTCATAGGATTTAGAATAATGGCACTTATATGTGACATATACTTTATGTAAGTATATTGTTTATTCTACTGCAGCGACTAAGAACCACTCCCTTGCTGCTGTTTCTATTTACTTTCTATTTATCATTACCTGCCATTTTGTTAAACAACTACCCTTCGCAGACATAAATCATCTGTAAAAATACTCTGGCTCAGAGAAAATTTCACCCTGGCACTGAAATGATGAGATAACCATTTTCATCTCTTGTTGAAGCGTTGAGATTTATTGGGCTTTGATGGGCTACAGACCAGGCATCATTCTCTGCTAAACAGACTCCCACTTGCATTTATTCTTATTGCATTTAGCCATTCAAAATGGAGCTCCCGAAGTCCCTGCAGAGCCCCTTCCCAGCTTAGGTGGGGCACGGGACGTCAGTGTTATTAGTTTCTATTAGATAAGGAAGGGACACACACTGAAGCGTGCGGTGATTCAGATGATTTTTTATTTCCGTTTAGCAGTGATGACAGAATGTCATAGTGAAATGACTTCAAAAGTCATTTTTCCCTCTGCCCTGGTTCTGCAGCCTTGTCCCTCGAGGGCACTTCCATTGTACAGTTATATTAATTCTGCTAACTTTCAGACTATTGCTGACAATAGGCCTTTTGGCTTTCTCAGACTATTACATTAAATTTCCCATCAAACCGTGTCAGCCTCTGAGGTCAGAGATTCTAGAAGAAGCTTTAGATATTTTGCCTTTTGACTTTGTGGGCAGGTATTTCTAAATTGCTTTGAGGTTTTGTTTTTCCAGTGTCAGAAATCATATTGAACCTATCTGGAAACTCGGATGGCGAGTGCCTGGCAGGTGAAGACCAGTGGTCTGAG
>Ga0181612_116159_pt1 | contig 10101 bp, 10 predicted proteins | sample HoacroProtozoa21_FD_119630 | JGI IMG/M metagenome (GOLD analysis project Ga0181612, IMG submission 119630) | Hoatzin crop microbial communities from Cojedes, Venezuel. Combined Assembly of Gp0051906, Gp0051904, Gp0051908
AGCCTTCCTTTTGCTACTGAAGAAGAGCAGGCTGTCCCAGCCTGAAGAGAGGTGGGTACACCACCCATTTAAGAGGGTGCCAAGCTAAATGGACAGGCTGCTGCAATGAAGACACCAAAGTCGGGAGAAATTACAGGAAGACTGTAATGAAGATGAAAATACACATGAAAAACCAACTTGTAGCCAAGGCTAAAATCAGGAGGCCACCAAGAGTTTTTCAGCAGATGGAGAAGTCAGATATAAAAGATGCTGGATGCTGAGATACAAGAGACCAGGATGCTAATCAAATGTGTGAAGGCAGGAACTGGATGGAAACAAATTCTTCACCTATATTGACAAAGAAGACAGCCACCAGAAAATGGTTAAAAAGAAATCCAGGACATTTGAAGCTGAACCATTCACAACAAGACTATTGACTGGGCTGGTCTCCATCTTCTAAACCTAGTGCTGGTAACGATGACTTATGTACATACGCAAATACTGCCACTAAGCGCAACAGTATCAGTTAAAAAGGAAAGATGGAGCAGTGTGTGTTATATTTTGGCAGGTGAAGTGCAGGTTGGAGCACAGGGGAAAAGATATGGAGACAGTAACAAGAAAGTCTGTGAACACTTGGCTTGTATGGTGGCTTTGCCTGCGATACCTCCAGGTTGCATTCTCCTAATAAACCATTGTTTTATTCCTGACATCACTGGAACCCTTTTGTGTTATTTTCTCAGAACATGGTGCATAAAGCTGATCTTCTAGCCTTCACAGATAGAAATCCCACACATCAGGGTCAAGAGTTCCAACAAGATAGAGAATGCTTCTCTGGGATGCGCTGGTTCTCCAAAAGGTTAGCACTTAATCCCCAGCTGGTAGGTACGTCAGTAGATGAGGGTGAGAACATGTCTTTCATTAGATGAACACATTTTTTTCCAGCAACAAGGAAAGACCAAAAATAACGCCCAGCCCTCAGTGAGATCAGATGGAGCTTTGCTGTAGACTGCATTGGTGCAAGATTTTCAGTCTTGTTGTTGATCAAGACCTTGCTCCAGGTAGTTCCTTTTGGTTTCCAACACAAAGCCTTTCCATGCAAACCATTCCACCAGTCTTTCTTTGATCATTGCAGGCGATGAAGCAGAAGACCAGGCCATTTAATCTATGGCTTCTTTCCTGTGGGGACAACTTCATTATCCTTACTCAGGTACCCGGGAATGTCTTATGTCCTTCTTCCTTCAGTGACCCCCATTGACTGATAGCTGTTCCCTGCCCATATCCTTCAAAACCTTCTCTGGACTGACTCTCTAGATGTATAGAGCCAGATTAATCCAAGTCCAGACAAGCAAAGAAACTGGTAGAGCCTCCAGACACAACATGGTGCTGTGACACTTGGGCTGGAGTGGTGTGCTACACTGAGTAGTGTTGGCAGGAGAAGATGGGGGGAACAGTCTTCGTCTTTTCTAGAAAATTCATGTGTAAAGTACAGAGACGTCTCTTGCTGCCAGAGCAATTTGTGCAGTGCCAGACAGAATAAAAGCCTCATCAAGGCTGGGACAAACTCCTTCACCCACAGCCATGTTGGAACAGCTTTTTTTCCTTTCTACAGCCTCACACACCACTGGCAACAAAGAGATAATCAGGAGGACAATGTCTTCATTTAGAGACTGATGGTTCCCCCTCCTTCCTGGTAAAGGCCTAGGCTTGTGGCTGGAGGTCAGCTGGGATCCAAGGGCAGCCAAGTAGCTTTTTCAATCCACAACAGGATGGAGCAGCCATTTCAATAAAAGGGAGAAAGAACTGTTTCCTCTGTGGCTGCAAAAGGTTGTAATTGACCTGGCAGGGCATGCAAACCCTGATTTGCATGGGAAATGCTCTCTTTTCCTTTACACACGTGCTCCTTTGTAAAACTGCTGGGGGCTGCTATGCTGCTGTCTGAAGTATTGAGCTCTGAATTAAGTGCAACAGGGTCTGTTGACACAGTTAGACAGAAAAGGAGACTGCTGGTAAAGTCCTCACCAAAGACAGCTCAGAGAATGCAGCCAAACCTGAAGGAAGATAAAGCACCTAAACCAGAGTACCATCTCCGCGCTTCCCAGCATGATCAGAGCAGACTGAGAAATCCCTGGCTCCAAATCCTGCTCCTCTTTTTGCTCCACTCATGACCTGGACATTATGAGTGTCTCCCTAGCTCAGGCTGAAAAGTGTCTTATAAAGAGCTGCAGATGAAGGTTAATATTACCTGCTAAAAGAGGAACTGTTCATATGACTTTCTTGTCACAATCAGCCCTCTGCTGAGCTCCCCTCCCATTTGTCCCAAGGGCTGCACAGACACAGATCCAAAAAAAGCATCATATCGCAAGAGCTAAGTATTAGACATAGCAGACAGGTGCATACAGAAATAGGAAGACACCAGGATTACAGCTGGTTTTGTAGCTATGGTTTTACTGAACTTCAATAAAAAGCTTAAGTGAACTGAACTGGAGATGGAGGAGGGAGCAGAAAATCTCAATGTGTATATGAATTACCTGATAAAGGTACACTGACTCTGCCAACCCAACATTAGCTGTTCACTCACTCTTCTGTGTAGGCGACTGGCTCAAAGGAGGGGGATCTAATAAGTTTCTTGAATCAGTGTATTAAAATTCAGTATTCACTAGACACTGGCTTTGCTGAGTCTCTTAGTTGTGAGGAGAGGCATCACTGGTTTGCTTCCAAATTCTAGTCAGGAATCCAATTTCCACCTATCTCTTCTTCCTCAGCTCCTTTTGTCTGGTGCCTCACTTCCTTTTCAGCTCCTCTCCTGTTTCCTTTCTCACCATCTGTCCTCAAACAGTACTGTTTGCCTGCTGCAAAAAAGATGCAAGTATTCCCAATTTTTGCTTATGTTTCTTTTCTTCCTCTCTCTTTATAGTACAGTGAGTTACGGAAAACAGAGCTGGGAGAATCTGCCCGCCTCAAGGCAAGACTGTCTTTGCCTAAACGATTTGTCTAACCTGCTATTAAAACCATTTGGAGATGGAAATTCCACAGCTTCCCTAGGCAAATCTATTGCCTAAAAATATACTCCTTTTTATCAAGTAGTCTGAAAATATAATCCGTAACAAAGGATTATTTTATGTGCTCTACAGTATCAAGGCTGGGACAAAGAGGCCAAAGTAATCTTCTGCCATTACTCCGGGGTCAGAAGAAGTCCTTAGAGCACGATTTTCTGGATTTAGTCACAGCAAGACTCCTGGCAGCGCTGTGTACTGAGGTTAAGCTGCTTGAGCTGGTTTTGATATGTGTATGCAAGGCACCATGGTAAACAAAAAATATCAGTATCTTAGTTGCTGAGATTACAGCTCTGAGTTGTGGCTAAGTCCCTCCACACTCAGACATCTACAACCACACCCACACCTTCCTTGGAAATGATCTTGGCTTTCATTTCCAGAGGAGCAAAATCTGGGACAAGATGAGATAGGTTTTCTGGGAGAAGACTGGCTTTGGTGAGTGGCTGGAATTACTTTTACCCCAGAGTAGACAATTACAGAACTTCATATGATTTAGGAGTAAAAATGAAGCTTTTTCTGTCTCAAGTGTCATAGTGAACACAGCTTTTCCCAGGTGAACACACTTCGAATGCTTCCCCCCACATCACACTGCTGGTTGAAAGTTGCAGGATTCCATGCACCATGTATCTTTGACTCTCATAGAAGTGTTGGGGTATTTTGCCTAGCATGAAGCAAGTCAAGAGTCAGCCAAGGAAATGTGTACTCTGGTTGCATGTGCTATAAGGATATCAATCCTCTGATCTAGTGTTCTGGTCTCTTCTTCTAAAAGAAGTTAAAAACAGTTGCATGTTTTCACAGAAAGTGCAAACGACTTTAGTTCCTATGTATATGATCCATGCCTTGCTTAGCCCAGACTGGTGCAGCAGATCTGAAGAGCTCAGAAGCATCTTCTCAGTTGGTGCCTGGGTCAAATACTCCACAGGATAAAATGAAATGAAATCAAGCCCTGTCCTGCTCATTGGTCACAGTTTTGAGTCTAGAACAGAAAATGTTCAGCAGTCAATGGACCTGAGTTGACAATGAAGAGGAAACATAGGGTCCCACCTTGCTTTCCTACCCACTATGTTGCTGGTGAATATTACGATTTATTTGCTTGCATTACACTCTTCCCTGCTGACTGCAATCCCCGCCGATCTTCAGACAGAATGTCAATGACTAATGAGGTGTACATGTTCCCCAGAGGAACACTATTTCTCACATCTGCCTCTGGGTAGTCTGGAGGTCTACTGAGGACAGAGAAGCAGGAAGATGTTTTGCACTGAGCAGCCTAACCTTAGAGGATGTTCACCAGTAGTGACTCTAGACAATGTGTGGCTAATGAGATCACAACAGGCCTTGATCTGAAGGGTGTTTGTTCCTATTCCGTGTGCTCCAAACAGCAGTGTGGCAGTCTGTACTGTTCATGAACATATATCCTCTTAAACAGAATTTCTATGTTTGCTAAAAATCATGGCCTTTGTCCTATAAACCATGCTTTCTACTTGGCAAAGCCAGTTAACCCACCCTTACTGAGGTGCAGAATTTCCTTTGGTTGACTTAATTTATACTTTTTGGCTATGGAATGAGTGTAAGCTTCTAACATGAAAATGATTGACACTTTCTTTGCACATACCCAGTCAGGCTTTGTTGATAGAATCAGTGACGGTGGAACCATTGACCTCAGTGGAGTTTTTCCCAGTTACTTCAGCAGTGAGTTTGGCATTCTCTTTCTGCGCATGTAGTGTTACAAACTCCAGAGTCGTCTGAATTCACCTTGACTTTCATTGCTCTTAGATGAGCATCCATAAAGTGAATTTACAGGAGTCAGTGCATTTTTCTGTCCGACATAAATAGTTACGTCCTTTCGCCCAAAGGATCCAAAGACATGGCAAGAGTTTAACGCTGTCTGTGTAGTAAAAATTGTAACAGATGCTGTCAAACGGTAAGGTTATTTGGAATCTCAAACTGAAGTTTCTATCCAGAAATTTCCTTTTCCAAATAAATCCAAGGTTTAATAGACAAATACTACAGAATCAAACTTATCATTCTTACACAGATTAGCCATCATTTCAGACCATATTTTGCCATTGGTGTTGTTAAATCACAAAATCACACAGAATCACAGAATGTTCGGGGTTGGAAGGGACCTCTTGTGGGTCATCTAGTCCAACCCCCCTGCTGAAGCAGAGTCACCCACAGTAAGCTGCACAGGACCTTGTCCAGGCGGGTCCCGAATATCTCCAGAGAAGGAGACTCCACAACCTTCCTGGGTAGCCTGTTCCAGGGCTCCACCCCACTCAGAAGGAAGAAGTTCCTCCTCGTGTTCAGACAGAACTTCCTGTGTTTCAGTTTGTGCCCATTGCCCCTTGTCCTGTCACTGGGCACCACTGAAAAGAGTTTGGCCCCAGTCAACCAGTCTTTCACCAAATACTCTCCTTATATGTGGAAAAAAAGGTTCTGCAAACTTTGGAATTGTATGAGTAAATACAAGAATATGGTTGGTTTGTTGGTTGTTTTTTACCCAGATACTGTTGATTTCTCTCCCTTGCTTTACGGAACTTATCCATCTCCCAATGGCCTCTCTCATTTCACGTTCTATGACATACTACTTTTCCCAAAATTCACCTAATCATGTGAAGAAAAGTGAAATTGTAGACAAATACATTTCATTTTTGCTGTGAATGGATATTCTTGAAAGTGTTAGTTCCTATAGAGATTTGTTCCTAATCCAGTTGCAATTCAATATTTTTCCAATTATCTGAATGAAAATATTTTATTCAATTATTGCTGATAATTCAGAAACTGATAATGAAAAACCACTATATACCGCACTATCTAGATTGCTTGAGAAGGTGAGTGCAGTCAAGCATGTTCCCTGACACAGTACAAGCAAGGGGAAGATTCGTGCTCAAAGAGCAAAGAATGGTGCCATTACAGCAAAATGTAAAACTGTTTCTTTGGGAGCAGTGATTCTGAAAAGGCTTTACAAATCACTTGGATAATCAAATCAATATGACCATCTGATATAATAATATATCTAAGAAAGTCACCTTAGTCCTTGCCCTGAGAAATGATTCAAGGCTTGGAAAAACATCTTTGTTGGCAAGAGATTTAAGGAGTTCAGCCTGTTTACTTTATAAAATAGGAAGTTAAGAAACAAAATGCTGATTGCATATCATAATCATGTAATTGTATAGAAAAGAGATACTGAAGACTCTGTACTCATGTGGACAAAGACACAATATACCAAAAAAATGGAAATAATCTTTTCACCAGAAGGAGAGCAATTGGGATAAATTCCCCAGTGGATTATCGATCTCTTTAAGATTTCCTATTTAAATCACTTCTTATAGGAAAAGACCACAGACCTTATAAAAAAGGCTAAAGTTTTCATTTAGAAAAGAGTGGATGTGGTTCTTTATCCTGTGTTATGAAAAGTATTGGACTAAGCCATTGAAATGGTTCCTCTAAATGATATAAAAATTATTGTACTGATTCCCCCTTAAATTTACACTTCTACCCTCGACTTAATATCAGTAATAGTATTAATAACCATGATTCCATCTCCACTGCCATTAACTTTTATGTAGTTAAACACAAAGTTCAAATTCCATATTTCTCTCTTCAGAAGATATTTTTCCCTATGGGATAACAGTTGGCTAGATTTGAAGTTATTCTGCTGAGTTTGTTTTTCTTGTTTTCTAATTCTCAATTTCCAAGGTCTTCCATCTTGGTCATATTTCACCCAGAAAAAAATATTTTTCAGTCTGGAGAGTACAGACACCTCATACTTAAGCTAAACCCCCAGTTATCCTGCCATCAATTCCCGACAGATGCATTCTGGATTTCCACAGTTGTTTTTTGTGTAATTTGCCTCTTTTCCTTTTGCCCCCACTCAGACTTATCAAAAGAAATTCAGGAGTGCATCAAGGATCCACACACATCAGCACCTTGCTTTTCGACTGATGTGCTGAGCCAGGTCAAATATTTCTTAATTGAGACAAAAACACGATGTGTGAAACTTCTAGTGAAATTCCTCACACTGGGATTCAAACCACTTTTGAGTACCGTATGCTCCATGAGAATGCTTATTTCTCATCTTGCTCTTTGAATTGAAAGGAAAACCACACAAATGGGGTAGTGAGAAAAATCTGAAAAGCAACCCCTAAATTATATTCATAGTAACCCACAAAGGCACCCAAGAAAGCACCCATTTCCCAGGACTGATATTTAAATGAAAAGATTTTCATCAAATTGAACTAGAGTTAAACCTTAACCAATTATATTTAAATGTAATGAAAAATAAATACAGCTGAGCTATTAAGATAGCTGGAATAGCTAAAGGTCTTTCAGCACTTCCATTATAAACCTAGTTTGTTCAGGGGATTATAAGTGCTGTAAAAATGTGTTCCAGGCTGAAACTTGGCAGACAAAGGTTGTAGTTTTAGAGGTTGGGATTTTATGTTTTTTTTTTTTTTTTAAGTAGGTACAAAAAAAAGGTTGGTCACTTTTAAGTTATAGGTTTGGTAGGCTCTGGAATTTTCCAACACTATTTTTGATGTTCCCATAATTCAAAAAAGGACTGATTTTCAAAATAAGATGATGTAAGCTATTATTAGTCCATAATGTGAACTAACCATATGCCGCTTTTGGGATTTGTACAGGGGGTTATTTTTAAAAGGCAAGTGGGTTCAAACACAGGTCACTAGACTAATTCAGTTTGTTTGACTCATAGGGTGGGATTTTTCAAACACCCTCAGCAGTGGCCTACCTCAGCTCCCAAGAGCTGACATCAACGGTGTCAAAAGCTGAGGACTTCGTATACCCTCACTCATCAGCTGGGATAATGACAATAAACTCAGAAACACACTTATTCTTTTATTATTCATGTCTCATGCCTTCTCTTTGTGATGGACTGGAGTTTCATGAAAAATTCTCAGTATGGAATAGCACAAATTTATTGATATAATTTCTTCCGTAGCTCCTTCTCTCTGGTGACTTATAGATGTGGGAAACCAACTGAGCATCAAAGGCCTTTCCCTGTCAGAAATGCCTCCTCAACCAGTTTCTGCAAAGAGTGCAGCAATATCTGGGGTGCAGCACAGACTTCTGGGCTTGAATGAGCAGGCGAGTGAGCTCTGGCCAAATGCTTCACCCTACAGACCACAGCATGACAGCAACCCTACACACGGTGTGGACGCAAAACTAAAAAAGAGATGAGCTGTAAATGCAAAGTACTTGCGACTGTTGTCAAGGAACTTGACTAGCCAGAGAGAAGCAAGGATACTTCGTGAGTATGTGTGAACAAGCACCACTGCAAAAATATCCATGACATCAAGGAAGATTAATTAACCTTTCATCTTCTTTCTGTCCATGGAGGGGAGTGTGTGTCTATGCCCAGTGGGAGTGGGTAATGGATGCTATCATCACAAATATGACTCAGGGTCTTCAAAGGGCTGAAGAACTCTGTTCTGACTTCTAGAAACCCCAGGCTCCATGGGTCCTTCTCTCACTTTCCCCAGCTCAGCTGTAGCTACAGAGCTGTTTCACTTTTGTGGATGTTGCGAACATATTTTTTACAAACATGCTCCAAAAAAGATTGTGTTTCTCTGCTCCCAGAAGAACCAGCAAGGCAATGGTTTCAGACACAGTACCCTGATGCAGGAATCAACATTTACATTCGGGCATGAAACGGGGAGACCAAGGATTCAAGCCACCTCTTTTAGAAGTGTAACCAAACTAGGAAGCTATTGATTATTCCAGAATAGATCTTTTTCTTTCTCAATTTCTTTAGTGTGGTTGTTGGTATGCGGAATGATTTCTGTGTCAAGTTTCTGAGGGATCACAAGCAATTTTGTTTCTTGATTATGTGAAACAGAAAGAGGATACTGAATTCTGAAAATGTATCATAAAATTGAACCGAATGATTACTTTCTCACTAGCACTTGTTAATTTCCATGAGACATGAAATCATATCCTTCTTTCTCTATTTACATAATGCAGTATGTTAACAAATACACTCCGTTCTGTTTTTTTTTTTATTTTTCAACTTGTTTCTTTATAAATAACTTTTTATTTCAATCATTGTTAACCTTTTTTGAGATGTGGGTTGTAAAAAACATTTACACAGCACAATTCATAGCAATTGGGGTCAGCAGCTATATTTATTTGTATTTCATATTGCTAATAACTCAAGAGCTCTAAAATACTAATCTAATCTTTTTCATACTCACAGACTATGTAGGTTTTCAGGATCAGACTTGGCGTGGTGGTTGTCCTCATTAAGGAGAAATACTGACAGTGGGTCAGAATGACTGCTTCTAGTTCACTACGTAAGTGAAATGAAAATAGGAGACTAGAAAGAAACAAAAAGCACAAGTTAAAGCATACGACAGTAAAGTCTTGTCAGCCAGTAATATTTTAATACTTCTGCCACTGACTAGTGTATGCTACATGTATTAGGATTTCTTCTGAAATGTTTGGTTACTGAGTACTGTATATACCATGATATATATTTTCCCTGCTGAGAATGAAGGGAGTCATGGGTCAGATTAACCTGGTATGACCCAGTGCCTGATTGAAAGACCACCACAGATTTCACTTCCAATGCCACCAGTGCAAGCCTTCAGAGGACTATGTATTCAGAGGAGTAAGAATGGTTTTGTCATGCTGAGAGTCCTCCTAAGGTAAAGTTTCGCCATGTTTTAGCATAAAACAAGGGAGACCACTTCTGCAACTGGCCTGAGGTTTCCCTTCTCTAGAACTCCCCAAAACCTGTATAGAGGTCATATCCCCGTTCTCCACCCAGCCTCCCTGTCTCCAGCCTGGCCTGGTGGACTGTGCTCCCAAAAGCTTTGCAGATGGATGAGAGCTCTGTGCCACAGTCTTCTATAGGGTTATGAAAGAAAAAAAGATCTTGTTGATCATCTAGGCAACAAGTCCTAAAAAGTAACCTCAGATGCTATCAAATCCACAGACTTTGTTACAAGCCATAACCGCTTTTCTGTGGAAGACATGCTGGCAGAAGAGAGGGGTTAGATAAACTTGAACTTCTGGAAGCTGTAACTGAAACATTGTCTTAATTTTCTAT
>Ga0181612_126543_pt1 | contig 10101 bp, 10 predicted proteins | sample HoacroProtozoa21_FD_119630 | JGI IMG/M metagenome (GOLD analysis project Ga0181612, IMG submission 119630) | Hoatzin crop microbial communities from Cojedes, Venezuel. Combined Assembly of Gp0051906, Gp0051904, Gp0051908
CCTGCTTCGGCAGGGGGGTTGGACTAGATGACCCACAGAGGTCCCTTCCAACCCCGACCGTTCTGTGACTCCGTGGTTTTTAAAAGGGCCTACCCTGAGGATTTACCCATATTGAGAAACAGTTTCTGTCACGTGTGAAGACAGCTTCCAGTAGGCAGGGTGATCCCCTGGCGCACGCAGGAGGTGCAGAAGGAACTTCTGTCTCCGTTACACTGCAATGCTAAACTTCACAGTGGGTTTCTAGGCCTAGCGGGGAAGAGCAGACAGTCAGTGAAACAATCTTCAGTTCTTGGATTTTGCATGTTTTGATGCTCGTGACAGCAACACAAGATTTTAGATAGATAGAATTGTCATAATGTTCCAGTTTTTTTCAAACTGCAAATTTGTAGGTTGCAAATGTGTAAAATGGCTGTGTTTGTAGTGCTAGCACACATGACAGGAAGAAACACAGCAAGTGAGGCTGAAGTTTAAAAGTATTCTGTAAGAGGTTATTAATTTTTAATTAATACTAGCTTATAGTTTCAACAAGTTGAATGCAGATGTTGGTATAATCTAAGCAGTGAACAGCAAGAAATGATAACTCGTGGTAAAAACACTCTGTTTTACCCTGTAATGTAAGGATCCAGTATTCCCTCTGTGCCTTGATGTACAAAGATAATTAAGACATTTCCCATTTACCATCTTTTATCTAAGATGCATATATTAAATTGCATTAATCTTTCTTCAGAGTTAATACAATCTATTGTTTTTGTCATTTATACGTTCCTTCTGATTTGTCAATGTTGCTGTTTCTTTTATAGTCAAATGAAAGAAAACGCTGCACAGTACTCCCATGTGTGAGATTAGCAAAGCTGGTGTAAAGAGGAATTATTACCTCTCTGGCTTTAAGAATCAAACCTGGTGTATACATTTGTATATGCGACATTTGCTTCTCTTGAAATAGTACAAACTCGTCTAACACATGCATTGCCAGGGACGGCTCAGAGACGAAATACGCCGTCTTTCCTTTTTTTCTATGTCTAATATCTGTTACATGTTATGTTTTTACATACATCCTTCGCTTTGCAGCCCCTCCAAACCCCCCGTATTTTTCTGTTTATTTCCCACCTTTTCTCAGCAGTCTGGCTGGTGAATAGCTGTGTAACTACGTCCCGCTTCTGCTCTCATGGGGTGAAATTGTGAATACGGAGGAGCTGCATTTGCAAAAACAGCCAAAATGGATAGGTACGATAATCATTAACAGGATGGGTTACTTGGAAGCTGAAAAATAGATTTGTGTACCTTAACTGCCATAAAAAGAGCCAAAATAGACTGAAGCGATGCAGTGTTTTAGTTTAATTGGTGTCTGTTGCCATATAATGCGTACAGAAACCATAAGACGTTTTCCTTTATCAAGGTTTGTTTTGTTTGAAAGAAGGAAATAGTGAATTACAGTCTTGGAAGGCTTTCTGTATGTATAGCAGAAATGGAAGAGGGGTTGATTGTAATAGAAGTAGGGAATTTGCCCATACGATTGAAATAGTTGTCAATTAAATAATGATCTGAATAGGATAGATTGTAGATAATGTGATGGACTCTGATGTATGTTGAAAGAAGGCAGCATGTCTCAGAAAGTTTTATTCCAGGTCTAGTCCAATCTGGTTCTCTGGAGTCCTGTCTGCCTTGTAAGGCTGGAAGTGACGTTGCCATGGCCCTTTGGGCTCCTGGATCTCACTGCCTGCTTAAGCCCACGCTGGCTTCACGTTAGCTGCCAACGAGTCGGACTGGGGAGATGAACAGGCTGCAGACTGCCCTTGCTGCCGGCGTGGTGGGTGTGCGGCTGGGCGAGCCCCCGGCCATGTCTGGCTGGAGGGGTGGCTGCGAAGCAGAGAGGGGTGGCTCTGTGCGGGGCGTGGGACAGGAGGGCAGAGCTCGGGCAGCTCCGGGAGAGGCTGGGGACGTGATCCCGTCTGGAAGTGCAAAATGGGCGTGTGGGCGTCGGACAGCACCTCGCAACACCGCTGTACGTTCGTAGCATTCAACAGAGCCATTTCAGTCCACTTAATGGTATCTTGGCAGAAAAAAAAATTCTAATGTGAAAGAAACCAAACAAAAGAAAAGAAGTAGAAGGCTGCTGCTTGGGGGGAGGATAATATGATATGTTTAAAGGAAACCTTTATTAAGTTCAGTTTGGCATAATTATGCCTGTGCAAAAGAAAATGAGTAATATACAACAGGCCAAAGACGCTGCCAGATATTGGAAGGTATAGTTGCATAGGCCCAAATGGATCTCTTAAAAATAATCAAGCAGTTTTGGGGGAGGAGGAGGTTTTCCACATAAACTTTGCATGTGCATGAACTGCACTGCTCCGGAGCTGTTTGTCTTGAGGGTTTACATAGGCCTGAGTCTGCATTTTTACCTTTTTTTGCAAAGTTAAATCCACTTAATTGGAAGTCAGCTTGACCTGTCGTAGTTCCTGAAAAATCTCTCTGTATCATCTGGCCCTACTGATCTCCATTTAATGTAATTCTTTCATTAGCTTATTCTCCTTTAACGCCCTGAGCAATTTTTCATTTGTCTTTTAACTCCACACAATTCTTCATGCTTCCTTTAAAATGCCAAAAGGAGAATTCCTATTTGTAATGCTGATTTATCCTTCTTTTGTAATGGTTTGCTGTTTCTTCTTACTTGTTGTAAACTTCTAAATCTTATGTTGCTTTTAACTCTTTAGAAGTAATTTACCTCCACTTGCATTGTTTAGACTAATACATTTTTATGAAAGCTGTATGCTCCGCCCTGTTTCTTCCTACTTACTTTGAGCCTGTTGACCAACGTCAGCCAAAATTGACAAAGGGGCATCAGTGTACAAAGTTTTTACGGGTTTTATGAAAATCATTAAGTTGGTAGAGGGGCAGTGACCCAAATTAGTGTGTCTGCTGATGGAGAATCTGCAGCATGATTTCAAGTTGTCTGCTCTGTTAGACCTGATGTAAGCTGGGCAGCTGGCTGATGCAGAGCTCTGAACCAGTCAGCGGTTTCTGCCCTTGGCTGAGCTGATGGGGAGCGTGGCCGGGTTTCACGACAACGCTGTGAGAGCTCCAGGCTGTGGCTGGAGGAAGCCTGGAGTTTGCACTGCGGACGTGAAGTTGTGTAGGGTGCGTGTGTGAGATAAGTGGTTTGCACCTGATCTTGAAGTGCCCTAGGTGGATGGTTCTTAAAATTGAGCTCTGTAAAGCCATAATTTTCGTGGAGCAGCCTTCAAACCGTGTTAATCGGTGAAATTTTGAGTTAGAAGCTGGTGTCTATGCTGGTCTGCACATGATTCCCGGGCTTGACAGCAGGAAGTTTGTTGAAGTTTTGTGCCTGTTGGTATAATCTATAAATAGATTTTTCTTTTTAAGAGGGGAAGAAATCCGGAAGGAGAACGTATTTGTATTCTTCTCTTAGATCTTAGAGCACCTCCACACTGAAAAGATAAAATCCCAATTTTCAGTTTGGAGTTGTTTTGGGGGGTTTTTGGGTGTTTTTTTAAGGAGGAGAGATTGGGGGTTGTGCTGCTTTTTTTCCCTGCTGCCTTTTCTGAAAGGTGGTTTAACAGGATGTTTGGGGAAATGTGACATTACTGGGTTTTGGCATTCCAGGAGAGCTTGAAGTGGATCCAGCATATCATCTTATGCATTCCCTTCTGCACAGAATGTCAGGAGTAATTCGTGTTGTTGACAGCTATGTCAACATGTGAAACTGAATGAAGGACCGGAAAGAAACAAAAAGCTAATAACAGAAGAGGCAAGAGAGATGTAAACACTTGTTTAGTAAACTTTCTCGCTATCATGAGTAAGAGGGTCAAATAGTGCAGCCTGTCCTTATCTGTTACCACAAGCACCTTCTTGTTGGCAGCGTTCAAGCGAAAGAGAGCTGTTTGTACATCTATGTGTGTTTTGTGAGTATGGGAAATGAGCAGTTTACCCAGGAAATGTGCACAGTGGATTTATATAGAGGCATACAAAAGTCACTTTGATTTGTCTCCGTTTGTTCAGTTATTCACCCCACTTCAAGATAATGCTTCCAAAAATTCTGCGAAGTATGGTCTCACTTGTACCTGTTGCAAATATTAGAAATGTGGTTTGTCTGCCAGGCAGTGCGAGGCATCATGTTAGTTGTAGTTTGATGCCTCTTCGGCAATGGAAGAGTCACCTCTGTTGGTTCAGTGATTACCACAGTGTGGTAATCCTGTGCTAAACTAACTGGCAACTCCAGTATAGGCCGTTGAAGAAACGTTCATTCTATTTTGAGACGTGCTTAGTCATCCCTGTTTTGGCCTCTGACAGGGTACGGGCATTGCTCCTTATTTTTTCGCGGTGAAGCAGCTGAATGCGTTCATGGGAAGGCCAGTTTGTGAGAAAGAGTTTGTGGTGCTGGAGACAGTGAATTCTGGAGTGCTGTGTTACTGCCCAAGTGTGTTGTGTACTGCTAGCAGAAATCAGAGAGTACGTTCCACGTTCCGCTGTGCGTTGGTAAACCTAGCAGTTTACATCATACAGATATGGAGCCGCTGCTAAATATGGGACAAACATATGTAAGAGGATCTTTATTAGTAGGGAATACGATACAGCCCTTCTATGTCCTGAAGACAACATTCAGCTATAAATATTTCTTCACTGTTGTAATAGAAAATTTCAGTAGAGAGACTTACCTTTAATTTGGCTTTTTTCTAATAGTTGAACCTGCTTGTTTGTTTGCTTTACTTGTGGTTTGGTGTAGGCCGTGTAAAACACATTCATATCCTTAATTATTAGCATGCTTTGTGTTGATTTTTGGAGGTGATCTTGTGTGCAGATCTAGTAAATTTTGTGTCTAACTGAAGTGTTACATAAATGAAAATATTTTCTCTTATCAGAAATAAAATGCTTTCTATGGGGACTTTCGATGCCAGGACTCTTCTGAAGACTTACTTTGTTGCTTGGCTTAAAGGAAGATGATGTTGTTAATGAATTCTGAGCATCCTTCAGGAGGCTGATGACCCTGCCATCGTTGGTGAATGCTGTAATGGGCAACTTCAGAGGGTAAAGACAGTGTTTTTGTGAGACTGTTTCAAGCTGGTGCTCTGATATAGGAAGCAGTGGATTAAGTTTTTGATTTAGTTTAACTGCTGAAACTCTTTTCACTCTTAAAACCATTCACAAATCATGGGGACAAATTAGAGGAAACATTTTGTTGGAGTAGCTGTCCAGCTTTCTACATGAGCTGTCTTTGAAGGGTGTGTTTACTCTCTAGGTTGTGACATGGTCTAGATATACTTGAGCGAGCTTGAAATGAACTACTTCAGGTCCTGGGAGCAGTCTTACTGCAAAATACAAGCAGTGAAACAACTTAGGTTTTGTTGAGATGTGTACTACTGCAGCCTGACTAGGTACCTGAATACTTTGTTTACAGTCAGTTTTAGTTTAAGTAAGTATTTCAAAACCATGCTACAGATAATTTTAGCAGTGCCTTCAGATACTCTACAGTTGTTTACTGCAAGGGTCAGATTTCATTTCATACTTGATTTAATTTCTGTAAGTCAGTGCAAGATTTTTTCCTCTTAATAAACCCCTGAAAATGTGTTTCTGTTAATAAACCCCTGAATAGTTTTTATTATTAAGTGCTTAATTTAACCTTTAGTCTTTTCGTTGCTTGAGAGCTAGTTTTGACCAAGGTTTCTTCGTAGTCTTCTCTTTTTTTAAACATAGTAAGTGGGAAGCTACACTTAGTAGCTTCCAACTAAATAACTGTCTTAAAATAAAATGTAATAGGTTGCCCAGAGACGTGGTAGATGCCCCATCCCTGGAAACATTGAAGGTCAGGTTGGATGGGGCTCTGAGCAACTTGATCTAGTTGAAGATGTCCCTGCTCATTGCGGGGGGGGTTGGGCTAGGTAACCTTTAAAGGTCCCTTCCAACCCAAACTATTCTGTGATTTGAATAGTTTATTAGTGTTTTAGTAGCAGTACTTTAAAAGGATATTCGAAAGCGTACAGTTTGCTTTCTAAGAATGTTTTATCTGCTCACTATGTTTATTCATTCTGTTTTATCAGCTCTTTTCCAAAACACCACAAGCAGTTAATGCACTTTACAAAGGACTCCTGACCTTTTGCATCTTCCCAAGTCGTATCTAGATGTCACCAGTGTTTCCCATGTTAACAGTTCTGAGCATGTTTTACTATATGTGCCTTCGGCGCCGAGCTAGGACAGCGACGAGAGGAGAAATGAACAGCCGGAGGGCTATCGAATCAAACACCCGCGCCTTACCTATCAATGTTGAAATAGTTCAGTACGCCAAAGAGGTGTTGGATTTCAGCTCGCACTATGGTAGTGAAAACAGCATGTCATATACCATGTGGAATTTAGCAGGTATTCCGAACGTGTACCCGAGTTCTGGTGACTTTACTCAGACGGCCGTCTTTCGAACTTACGGCACCTGGTGGGATCACTGCCCTAGCGCTCGGCTGCCCTTCAAGAGGACACCGTCCACCTTCTGTAGCCAGGACTACGTGGAACTTGCTTTTGAGGAACCAGTTTATCCCACCGCTGTGCACATTCTGGAAACGTATCATCCCGGAGCTGTAGTTAGGATTTTGGCATGCTCTGCAAATCCTTACTCACAAAATCCACCAGCTGAAGTAAGGTAATCTTTTTTTCTCCTTTATGCTTTTCTGTAAGATGTTCAATGCTACAAATAATGCTGTTTAGCAAACTTTATTTGCTAGTATTTCTCCACTTGGTATCTGACCCACTAATGTTTTCTTAATTTCTGCATGTTTTAAAGACTGTGGTGTCATGTTTTCATAGCAACTTCAGAGATGTGGATTTTTCGTTAGGAATTAATATAGGTCCTAGTATCAGATTTAATTTATGTAACCATAGTTTTTGTGTTGGAATTTTTATGAGCAATAATTATTATGTATGTACAGAAAACACTTTTGAAATGACAGTGCTTAGTTCTTCTCTTTCTCCAATACGAAAAGCAAATTGTATAGAAGAGGCTGAGGATTCACAGTTGCTGTATCATCCGACTTCAAGCAGCCATAAACTCTTTCTTCTGTTTGCATGCCTTGGATTGTACGTGTAGTACAATCAGGCACTATAACTGTGTGTATGGAAATGAGGCCAAAACCAGAAGCACAGAACAGTCGGACAAAAGTTGATGCCATTTGCCTGATCTTTATTTTGGTTCGATCAAAGGATGTGAGCTGCAGTTCATTTTTACATTTGCTCGTAGGCTGAAAGAAGCTGATTTTATCCGGTTGGTTTTGCTCATGGTAGGAACTCCTGATGAAATTCCAGTGGGGGGGGGCAGACAGGCAGGCAGAAGGGGACCTGGGGAGTGGTAAGATAACAAAGAGAAATGCTGTGTTTGAGGTGTGAAGCTCTTAGTGGTGAGACGGTGAGGAAATAGAAATGAAGGAGAAAGAACAGGTAAAAGCACATAGTGGGGAAAAACACTGGGAAAAGCTATCAGTATATGCAATCAAAAATATTCCATGTGCATCAAAAAGAGATGAAATGATGCCAAACCCATAAAGGAAGGGGGAACTGATAGAAGAAAGACTGAACAAAATTTATCCTCTGACACTAACGTGCCAACAAATACTGTATTCCTTTAATATGCACGGTTTGGTGGTATAAGCCATGTTAGCCTGGATGGTGGGTGGTATTTCCCTGACCTGCCTTTTACAGATACAGCTAAAAAGCGTACTCCTAGGCCTAACTTAGTATCCCATGCTTCCTAATACTAGGCCGTTGATTTTTATTCAAAACCTCTAGAAAATCAGGTGTCATGTTATATATTCAAAATTCCAAATTAGTATAATATATAATATAATAGTATAATGTAATTTTTTGTGTGATTCTATCATCTACCGTTGTTTAGTGCAGTTGTTTGTTTTACAGCTCTCTAATGCGCATATACTGCATAGCTCTAAACTAAACATCCGAATTCAAGGAACAGTGATAGGTCAAACCAATAATAATAGGCTGCCTGACTTCAGAAGTAGGAGTGCGTCTGGCACTGTAATACAGAGCTTATTTATAGGATGGTATGTGGTGAAGGCAGCTTTTAAGACTTTTGAGCTTAGAACCTAATGTGAAATGACTTTTGGCCAATTACTCTGTGAACTTTTGTTTTACTTTTTTATTTTATGATATAGATTTTACTTCTTTATTTTCTGATGATTCGTGGTTCATGCAGAGATTTGTGATGATTCAGATTCGTGTAGAGATCATTTCTGTAACTGTTGATAATACTGCATTAGAGTGATAGTAAGATAATGTGATGCAGGGCGATACAAGGGCATAATTCTGAGGAATAAGCTAATGCTGTTTTATAAAAATGTCTGTTTAGGTTTTGGTTCTTAAAACAATACACTTAGTTTTGTGTAAAGACCAAGAAGTGTTGAAGGAGAGCTCAAGAAATGGTAACTGAAGGATCTCTCTATTAAGGTGAGCTAAAAAAAGAGATAATTGTTCAGAGCGCTAAAAGAAGATGAGTTGAAAATACTGATGTAAAACTTGGGGATGTGCTTTATGATTCCTCTTGCGGTGTGGTCAGAGTGCGAGCTCAGACTTTTCTTTCTTCATAAAAAAGGATGAAGTTTCTGTAGGACCTTGCTTTTTAATATGTAGGCAGGAGTATCTTCTGTTCTACCTACCTAGGTTAACAAAATTTTTGGTTAGAAGAAGGTTGTCTCGGGGAGCCCCAGAACCACTTGTCTGTGCTATATCTTCAATACTTGCCAGTTTTGATGCTAGAGAAGTGTTAGAGGGACTCTTTTTTTTTTTTTTTTTTTCCTTTGGCTTACCTTTCCTTAGCAGCTACTTGTCTGTTCAGAGCTGCACATTTGGTTTGTCTCCTTCTTTCTTCTGAAAGAGACAAACATGTCTTATGCATGGTGTCTGGAAGGGAAGATGAAGGGACCCTTTCTCCACGTGAGGTATGTAGTATTATTTGTCTACTCATTTGCTCACCTGTGGGAGGGGAATATGAAGAGTTGGAAGAACAGAGTCTCTTTTCTGCTTCAGTTCTTGGTCCCTTGTTTTCACTTGCAAAAATTCTCTGAGATGTCAACCAAGAATTATTTTTTTGAAGGTGGAATGCTGCTGACAATCTCGGGTGATTCTGTGTTTAACTGATGTTTTGGACTTGAAGAACTGCCATTCTATTCTGTTAAAAAAGGCCACGTCCCAGTTACTTGAAGGGCACTTAGAACCTTGTTTTTTTCCTCTTCTGACTGTTTTGATACGTGATTTTAAATTGCTGTATTACCTAAAAACCTTGAAGTGCTGCTTTGTTCTGCTGACTGTGGACCTGTTTCTTTCTGAACACCGCTGTAGAGAGGGCAGGTCGTTACAAAGGTTCCTTTCACCAGTTCTTTCTTTGGCATAAAAAGAAGGCCACATTAATGGTGGAGTCGAAACTGTTGAGAGGAAGAAGTCTCCTGAGACTTGTTTAAATGTTATGCTTAGTGAGTTTTACTAGTCTAGCAAAGTAATTTTTTTTTCCGCTTTGTTTAGTATTTATAACATCAGCTTATCCAAGACTTTGCTGTGTGCAAAAGCCTCTGACCTACAAGAGGCTCTGTAGGGACTTGATATACTGCAGTCCTTGCACAAGAGGACTTTATATGTTCTTGCAGAAAAATGGCTATAGCCCACATAATTGGCCAGTGTGTTGCTCTGTTGCTCACTGTGTGCTTCACTTGCATGAAAGAATGACTTGATGCAGGTGTTCAGAAAAAGGTCTTTAGTCATGTTGCTCTCTTGCTGATGCATGGAGTACTACCATTGGTTACAGCTTTGCATGACACTGTCTTAGATCAGCCTTATTCAGAGTCTTTTTAGAGGTGGGATCAGCTCTTCATGGAATGTAAATAAGCAGTTATTGTTCAGAATGAAATGTAATTGTTCCTAAATAATTCTAATGCTTAAAACTTGACAGTTAATTTGATGTTTTTTCATTGTAGTTTAACCAGCTTCCAGCAACTTGAGGATTCTCTGTCCTCTCATATATTTTGCTTCTTTAAACACAGAGGGCATTTGTTGTGGTTTAGCCTGGCTGGATGCCAGGTGCCCACCAAAGCTGCTCTA
>Ga0181612_133679_pt1 | contig 10101 bp, 6 predicted proteins | sample HoacroProtozoa21_FD_119630 | JGI IMG/M metagenome (GOLD analysis project Ga0181612, IMG submission 119630) | Hoatzin crop microbial communities from Cojedes, Venezuel. Combined Assembly of Gp0051906, Gp0051904, Gp0051908
ATTGTCCTGGGTTCGGCCAGGACAGGGTTAATTTTCACCAGAAGCCAGGAAGGGGCACAGCCCGACGAGCTGACCCAGCCTGGCCAAACAGAGCAGGGTATTCCATACCATGTGCTGTCATGCGGGGTTCCAGCTGGGGGAGCACGCTGGACACCGGGCAGTGTGAGCAAGCGGCTCTGTGTATTCCCTTGTTTTTATCAGTATTGTTGTTGTCACTGTTCCCTTCGTTTGCTGTTCTGTTAAACTGCCCTTATCCCGACCCACGGATTTTTGCCTTTTTCTTTCCATTCTCTTCCCCACCCCAGCGAGGGGAGGGGCGACAGAGCAACCGTGTGGCCCTTTGTTGCTGGCTGGGGCCAAACCATGACAGGAGTATAGTTTCGGACATTATTTTCTGGTGTTACCCGCCTCATTTGTAAAAACTTTATCAGTAACTTGTTTATAGCATGTTTTTCAGGATATTGAAGTGTCCTTCCTTCCTAGACAGTACGGTATGTCTAAAATTGAATGTTTGAAATGTAGTTGTGATAAAAAATTTAAAAAACCAGATGTACTGGAACAGAGCTATCTCCCTCCGTTTAAAATAGGTCATTAAAAACGTCTTAAGAGAATTAAGGCAAAAGAGCATAAAAAAAGTTGGATAGATATACTTGGTCATTTCTGTCACCTGATCTCCAGAAATCAATCATTAGCTCCATGTCCCTCAGACTCCTATGTCAACCAGAAGCTCATTTGTGTGTCCCAGACAACTATGTGTATTTAAAAGTTTGACACCACAAAGACAGTAAATCTTTTCAAAGAAACAGGAATGATTTACAGCAGAAGGAGACATTCCCATAGCAGCAATCAAATGAGCTATATATTTCTGACCCAGCTAGTAAATTTACTTCAGAGCAGAGCTTGGAGAGTTCCGTTTTGTTTTCTTAAGTTCCTGCAAAGAGGTAAACCCTCAAGGTCCCAATGGCCTGCGACCAGATACCAAACACCATTAGTTCCTTTTATGAAAGGTACATCTGTCATTCTTGTGTTTAGACAAGCATCTGGCATCACTTGTAAGTAATCTGCACAGATGAAAACTTCAGGTATTATCAAACTGTTTGCCTCCCAAACCTGAAAATGTCCTTTCAACAACCAATACTGAAACAAAGGAACAAGGCCAAAGACTTACTCGAGCTGGACCCACACCAACAAACATCTCCAAGAACTCAGAGCCATTGACTGTGATAAATGGTACATTAGCTTCTCCAGCTGTAGCTTTAGCTAGAAGTGTTTTCCCGGTACCTGGAGGACCTGTCAGAATCGCCCCCTGCAAGAGAAACAGGTATATTTTCCTCACAAAGAAAACATAAGCCTACTTAATATCTTAGAAGATCTACATGCTATGATTTTGAGTCCGCTGGCTCTTCTTCCACAACAGTCAAAATTGTGCAAAGAAACAAACTGAAGATTAATCTCTCATTTAAACCAGCAAAAGAAAAAAATTAGATGCGACATTGCCATACTGTCTTAGATTTACAGGAACAGTGTTTTCTTTGACTGACACATTAAAAAAACAGGTATGTCATCAGGTGGGCTCCCACAACAGCACAGCCAAAAGCCAATTCCATAACAATTATATACAAGAATGAAAGTACACATGCATGCTGTGTTTCATTTCTGACCCACATGAACAGATGAAGTATTCCACAAGGCAAATCTTCTGGCACCACAGTTATGCTGCTGGCACTTAATGCCTATTTTTTTCTGACTGTGAGAAGAAAGAAGCTGGAAAGCATTGTACACGTAGACATTCCTAGTACAATGCAGTACACTGAGGACTACCAGAAGACTAAAGTATTTCTCTGCTAAGTCATCGTTCCCTTACCTTTGGAATTTTTGCTCCCAGATCCTCATATTGTTTGGGATTCTTCAGGAAGTTAACAAATTCCATTATCTCCAATTTGGCCTCCTCACAGCCAGCTACATCTTTGAATTTAACATCTATTTCATCCTTAAGGACTTTGGCTGTGGTTTCACCCACACTGAAAAGTCCACCCATTCCACGCCCTGATCGGCCTAAGCCCGCAGGACCTCTTCTTAATGTGTACAGTAAAGAACCAATAATCAGGATTGTAGGCAGCAAACTCAGGAGAAATGATCTGTGGAGAAAAATCAATCACAGCAGAAAACCATATATATCACAAAAATCCACTACTCCATATAACACATACAAAATGTTGGTTCCATCATAAACAAACTCAGGACTAAATCTATTAACTTGTCATGTTTACATTTTTGCTGGTTGTTCACACTGGGAAATAACAAAAAAATTGAGAACAAATTGATTTTTGTTTGTTTTTAAATCAAGCACATCAAGTGACATTGATGAGTTTTTTGCCTAGTAAACAGAATTTGCTCATTTTCTGCACCCTTCAAAGGTAAATCCACAGGACTAGTTATGCAAATGGTTATATTCTCAAAATAAGTTGCATTAGATAGCATATAATCAGTGTAGGCTACAACTTCAAGCAGAAATTTGCCTCCAAAATAGATGCTTGCCCTTCTTGCCTTCGGTCTTCCTCAATTTCTACATGTTTTCTTCTTCTTTCAATGTCTCTACTTCCCTTCCCCAATACCATAAGGGGTTTTTTGTTAGTGGGGTTATTTTTTATGATTATTATTAGTCATTGCCCATTATCCTTCACTGTCTGTCCTCCAGCTTTCTAGCACAGCTCTGTACGAGCCAAAAATCCTAATACTAACAGAGCCCTCATTACCATAGTATCTGAGCACTGCACAGATTCTTCTGTGGTAAGACCTTCAAGGAACAGCTCACAAGAGGTTCTATCAACACTCCACAAAACCGAAATGCTGAAAAGCAGCACTACCATAAGTGAGCACAGGATTTCCAGGCTTTAATGATATCCTACATTTCTGGGATGAAGAGGAAAAGGATTTTTCCCTGTCCTGTGGTATTCAGCACATTCTGATATGGCAGGGAACAGCAGTACTCTGATCATGTAACTGCTGCTCTCTCCTGCTTCCTACGGCATTTCTGGGGCAGAATACGAAGTATTCTATGAAGAACAGACACGAAGGAGGAAAGGGACAGAGACACTGGTCAGAAAGAGGGGTTCAGCGAGTAAGAGATTTGTGTGAGGCTGAAGACGACACAGGAACTGACACACTTTTCCCAGTCTGCTGTGAGAAGCCTCAAGCTGACATGCAGCCTCTTCACACAAGCACAGCATTGCCCCATCTGCTCATTTTTTTCCAGATACTTTAAATAAGGGCTCAATGGGTTTATTCACGGACCATCCATAAAAGCATGCCCCATTAGACCGAAGCATGGAAATGAGACAGAGTTTATAGAAGAACAGGGAGCAGAAAACCTCTATCTGAAGTTGCAGAATGGTCCATATTTAACGCCACCATTTCTCCTGTTGTCACCAAGACAAACAGGCAGCAGCAGCCTGGTAAAAAACATTGCAGAAATAAACCAAACTTTTCCCTCCATCCCCAAAAACTGAAACACACACCACAGTATCAAGATTGAAAACACAAGAGGCACCAAATCAGCCTCTACCCTTAGTGATACGAGCTACTACACCTGAAGCAGAATTTTTAATCCTGATGGTACAAAACATATTTCACAGACACCAGCAGGAGTAATTTTCAAACTGCTGACATGGATCAAAAAGAAATTAGTTCTTGGGATACAAGATTACAGCTGTCTTCTAAGCCATTCAGAAATCCACATCAGAGAAGTACTTCTGGTCTCTGCTAAAGTCCAAGTCAATAAAATTCAGCTACATAAGACTAATAAAAAGAATAAAAATCTAGTCTTGGAGTCATTATTCCCTGCTGGGGAAGCAACAATGCCGTAAATCCGATGTCAGTGCTGTTTTTCTTAACCAATTTAGAGATGAAAAGCACGGTGCATCTTCCAGATACTGCTAACATGCAAGGTAGTGTCATTTACTTAATTACCAATTTCTTTCCTTTTTGCAAGGCCACAGATTTGACTTCTGAATTTTTGGGCAGAAAGTGCTGCCTGATATCTCAGTCAATATACTGTAGTTCTATGCCATATTTTGTCCATTCAAAAACCTGCCCGAGTGCCACCTCTGGACCTCTACTGCTGTGCCTGGCTCACTCCTGCTTTAGTACAAGTCACTTGGAGGAAGGCTTAAATGAAGGAAGGACTAATTGTAAACAGAAACATTTATGTAATAAGAAGCTATATTTAGGGTAAGAGGATATGGATTTCTACATAAACAAAGTACTGAAGAGCTCCTCATACACTTAACATTCCAAAATAAACCCAAGATGACTGTTACTCTGATAATACTGCCACCCAGTGAAGCACAAGTTGCATGTCTTACAACTCTACTTTTCTACTGTAAACATAACCATTTTTAAGAGACTTTTTTAAAGCAATTTCTTACCCATCACTCTCTGTTGAGTAGACTACAGGCAATCTGTTCTCCACTTCTATTCCCAGATCTTGCTGCACAGTTTCAAGATTCCGTTCAAAAGTGTCCACACTACCAATATTAAACCAGACGTACTGCTATAAAAAAAAGCACAGATCACCACAAAGTGCCCTATCTTATTTCAGCTTCATTACAAGCCAACAACTTCTAACACATACACAAGCAATTCTCAAAAGGGATTCGGACCAAGCTTAGGTTGCCTTCTAAAGTGTGTAACTGATGTAAGATGCACCTAGTAAAGCTAAAGCCTATCAACATGAATACACTGTATCTGTCATTGCTTCTACAGAAATTACATGCCCAATAGTTTTGGGGCACTTTTAAATAGACTGAAATCCCGGCATTTTCTCCAGAAGCAAACGGAAGGAGAGTAGGTAAACAGATCTTTAGAAGGGAGCTATGCAGACAGAATAATAGAGCACTGAACCAGCAAACACAGCAGCCATACAATTTACTGTTTCACCTGAAGGTCTCGGCCTTTCTGATTAAGAAAGGCAATTCTCTACAATTGGAGTCCATATTAGCTTTAAAGTTAGCGGTCTTCACAAAAGACAGCATGAACTTGTATCACACACCAGGAAAAAAAAAAAATCCAGATGTTACTTTCAAAGAGTTGAGATTCAGCTTTTCAAGAAAATCTCCCCTTTTGCACCATGACCTGCCTGACTTGCCCTTAACTCAGCCTAACATTCCAAAAAAAAAAAAAAACCACCAACCACCAGAGCGTAGTCCTAAGTATTAACTGATTGAGAAACTAAGGCAACTGGTGGTATGTGGGCTAAAGAGTACGTGTATAAGTAAGTCACACTGAAACCCTCTGATGAAATAATTGCTCCAGACTTCACTTTACCCCAGAGGGACTTGCAGACCTTGTTTCAGAAAGTCAGTTAAAAAAACACCACCACTTAGGAAGAGGTAACCTGATAAAGCTTCTCTAATGCTTCTTCTAAATCTTCCACTTTGTATGTGAGGGTTTTTTTGGTGGGTTTGGTGTTTCCCCCCACCCCCGTTTTTAAATGGGTCCCTGCCTGCCACCGAGTATTACTCTTTGGAGAACTTTTGCCTGCATCAGTCTGTTCCTCACTAGAAAAAAACCTCCCTGAAATAGGTACTTTTCTGAAGAATGAGCACTGTCAGCTTAGTTTTAAAGACTATAGTATCAAATGGAGACAAAGTTAAACATTTCTCTTTGTTTTTTTAATAACTGGCTAAAAGCAGTCTGGAACAGAAGAGATCCAAAAGTGTGTACAGTTAAGTCTGGTGTTTTCTTGAGCAGATGGAAAACAGCAGTTAAAAATACAGAACCTTCAGCAATTTCTCAGTCTTCCTGTTTGTGTATTCGTATTAAGAGCATGGTGCTAGAAAGGAACTACTTGCCATAGTTTTACGATATCTGCGGCAAAACAATCAGTAAAGTGAGAAACACACAGTGTAGGATGATGTAACAGTAAGGCAGAAAACACGTTTTAGAGTAAGAGATTATTAATGTTCCAGACCAAGTTTTCTGCAAATTACTCAAAAAGATTGCTTTGCTGTTACTAATGTCTTATGTACATGTATTAAAGGCATTTACCCATTCATGAGGAGACTTTCCTGAAGCAAAGATCACTCTAACAAAGCGCTTGTTCACCACTTCAAGTCTGTCCACCTGTAGGAGGAAAGAACAAAACTTGTGATGTGTGAGAGTGTACAGTCACTGCACTTCCATCACAGCTAACAGCTACATGTAACAAATACGAACCTGTTCTGTTTTCCAGTAAGGAGAATAAAATTCGTGTTGTAGATCAGGATGGTTCCACAATCTACAGTTTGCTATTAGGAATGGTGTGAGGAATCATGTATGCATTCAGTAAGCAAGGAACACTGGCACATTAGAATTTAGATTGAAAGGAAGAACTCCTACTCTTTTTCAAGGAAAACACCCAAAGGCACACCTCAGCTCAAATTACAGGTACAGTGAAATAGTTAAACAATACTTAACTATTTCAATGGTCAAACACCAAAAGCAATAGACCACACAACTCCAAACTCTTGTAGCAGCTTCCAAAACAAAACAAACTGAACGGAATGAGGGAAAACTTAACTTTGCTCTCACAATTGTTTTCCCTACTATAAAAGACTTCCTGTGCTACCATGTTTAATGCAGTTACACCAATCAGACAAAGAAGAATTTAGTTGAGGTAACAGATACCACAAACTAAAATCAAGAACTGAGCTGCAGATTTGCAGGTATCTACTATTAAGCTCTTTTTTTTAATATAGATTTTTTTTTAATATAGAATGGTTAGTTTCTTGAATTTGACACAGTGTCTTCAGAAGACAACTAAAGTTTCCTTCTATTTTTTCTTCCTCTTTCCATAAAACAACAAGTTTCAGCACCTTAAAAGAATTTAAAACTAGCAATGGTTCTACAAGTTGTGCCTGAACTGTACACAAACTAGTAAGGTTTCCCTGAACTCACTACATGTGGCCACTTCTGGCAGAACTGAAGCAAAACATGAGCCAAGAAGCCACTCTAGATCTAGCCTGACTTCATGCAAAACTACCTGAACACCTTTGTTTTGAAGAGTGTATAACCCCAGCAGTCCTGCTGTCTTCTCCCCATTACTGGCCACCACAATGGTGATTACATATTTCGCTTGTCTGAATATCCAGACTACATCTTACAAAGGCCCAAGAGACTTGGTTTTGTGCAACAGCCCACTTTCATAACGCTTTTTTGCAACAAGGGTTCAGGCTTCGTTCACTTTAACAGCTAAACTCATCTTTTTACCGAGCTAATGTCTTAATGCTTCACAACAAATATAATCAGTAACGTTTTTTTTCACAAGATGCACACATAATTGTCAATTAAGAACAAGACTGCAAGACACAGTCTAGGCAGCAGGGGAAAAAGAGCACAAAGCAGCTCTGCATAGATCAGTAAGACAAGGAAATGTAGGAGACAACCTGTTCAGCAGTTTACCAAAGTAACAGAGGAGTAGGAAGCATGCTGTTAACACAAAATCCCAGGTCTGAAACCCAGAGGAGGAAGCAAGCCAACATTTTCCTAACCTGCAGGTGAAGCTACAAACAGGGAGTCAAGACCTAGAGGCTCCTGAGGTGGAAAAGGCCTGTGTAAGACACTCGATCTCCTGAACTTCAGGGCATCACCAACCTATTACTCCAAGTGTGCAAAGCTGCCAAGTTCTACAGAGAGATAGGACACTGATGATAAAATTGATCGCTCCAGTAGTGGCTCCAGGTAAGAAGGAAAGAGGAAATAAAAGAGGAGAAAAAGAGAGGAGGCTGTTTTACAACATAGTTATACCAATTTACTATCTTTGGAAGGAATTCAATTTGCCACCCTTTCTGTTCGTGCTGCTGTGGGATTCTTTGATTTCCCACCCTTTCTGTTCGCACTGTTGCTCCTCAGATTCCCCAATGAATTGATTTAAGGCATGAAACAAGCAGGACACTTTTGTTTCCAGGGGGGTAGGCTCGTGGAAGTGTTTAAGGTTAGGAGTAAGTTTCTTCCGAGGGCAGCTTGTGTGTCTGCTTAAGCCATTAGGTCAGCTTACCTGTGCTACAAGACCACATGCTGAGCGTGGTTACACTGCCTCTTCAAACTAGCGTCAACATGAGCTATCCAACAAAGAAGTTCTGTCCTGAGCTGCTCATTCCCTCTCCTCTCTTGAACTGACACAAACCTTCCTGTAGGTGACCCTGCTTCGGCAGGGGGGTTGGACTAGATGACCCACAGAGGTCCCTTCCAACCCCTACTATTCTGTGATTCTGTGATTCATACAACCACCCAGAACATCAGATCAAGGAACAGATTAAGATGAAAGCTGATCCCCTTCTTCCTCAAAAGTTACTCTTCAGACAGCTCTCACCCCACAGATACATGAACACAAGCAGAAGCGAGGAGGCAGAAATAAGCATCTTCAGCACACTGACTTTTCATTTTGATTCCTCTCACTACTCACCAATCCTTTAGAAAGGTAGCTATTGACAAAGTCTTTCCAGGTGATTTCTCTCCCAGGGACCCTGAAGAAGAAGTAATACACAACCATCGTCCAGAAAAAAGAACTTCCCACTACGTACATCCGAAACTCCCTGACATCCCATGGAATGTCACCCTAGGAAATGGGAGGAAGAAAAATAAGGTTTAGAGTCTGCAACACAGTAAGAACATAACAAACAGGTTCTAGTATCTATTTCTGGCTTCTGTTCCCTGCCCTCAAGGTTACCACAGAGAATATTAAACAAAGCTGTATTTTGTTATATGAACACACTTCAGTAACTTCAGCTATAAGTGAGGAATTACAACATTAGCAGAAAATCTTAAGTGTTTTACAAATAATAATTGAACTACGTTTTGATCTATGAACTACTTTTACAAAAAAAAAAGTTTTGCCATCTGTTATAAAACCTTTCTCTCTCCATTCTCAATTTTCCTTGGCCTCAAGGACTACATGCAAGACCTACAAAAATAAAGGAAAAAAAACCATCACATACCTAACAGGAAAAAAACAGGAACGAGGAAAAAAATTATGCCCACTAAGTAAAATCAGAAAAATATTCTTTGTATTCTTGTACTGCAATCATCTTTGTGCTACAGCCAATGACAATAAATATAAATATCGAAATGAAACTTACACAAGCATTCCATTAAGGTCAGAATGGTTAATAGTAAACTATATTTAACTAGCATTGTGTGGTCAACAAGTTTTACAAATTGACATTCTGAAACAAAATATAAAGCCTTTTAAAGGCCTGAGGCTGACTACTTGCAACAATATCCGTACAGCCTGAAACTCCATTAACACTCCTGAACCAGAGTTAGATGCCTGTGAAGGTATATACAAACTTATTTATGAAAGGCACTGAGCGGGGAGCCACCTGGAGCCAGTTACTATGAAATACTAGGCACAGGAGGCTTAAGGAGGATTTAGGCAATCAGAATATGTCCCTAAAAAGCAAAAAAACACACAAGGTTATTTCATGGGCACAAGACAGTTAGTACTATAACGAAAGATATTTTAAGGTCAAGACCTTCTGTAATCTGGTCCACCAGTTAGTTTCTTCTTTCTTGCCACCTTTTTTTCCACCACTGCCACCTCCTCCACTACTAGTCCCACTAGGCTGTCGGGCACTAGCTGGCTTTGCTTCTATTAAAAATAAAACATAACAAAAACACCCAAACATTATTACATCTTATACCAATCTCACACTAGTTTTTGTTGGTTTTAAAATTAGAGTTGTTCTGAAAAATGGACTAGTCTGCAATGCTACAATAATTAGAGGATATGAGAAACTGCATGTTCCATAGAAAAACAGATATATAGTCCATTAACTGGCAGAGAGACATCTATCTCAGAGTTACGATCAGAAGAGAGGTGTGTTAATTGTATAACTGATAACACTTCAGCATCAAGAACTGAAAAATGTCCCAAATATAGAGAAGCCTCTTATGGAGACTGCACAAAACTTATTTTTACTGCACTCATCCAAGATTAGTGGAAGTGCAAGATTATTCTAAACGTTCTGCTGGGGGTTTGGAGGGGAAGATTGGTGGGTTTTTAGTTGGTTTTGGGGACAATGCAGGTGGGTTGGGTTGTGGGGGTTGTTTTTTAAAAAAAAA
>Ga0181612_142699_pt1 | contig 10101 bp, 9 predicted proteins | sample HoacroProtozoa21_FD_119630 | JGI IMG/M metagenome (GOLD analysis project Ga0181612, IMG submission 119630) | Hoatzin crop microbial communities from Cojedes, Venezuel. Combined Assembly of Gp0051906, Gp0051904, Gp0051908
GCAGGATTCCAGGTGAGGTCTCACCAGAGCGGAGCAGAGGGGCAGAATCACCTCCCTCAACCTTCTGGCCATGCTTCTTTTGATGCAGCCCAGGATATGGTTGGCCTCTGGGCTGCAAGCACACATTGTTAGTTCATGTCCAGCTTTTCATCCACTAGTACCCCCAAGTCCGTCTTGCCAGGGCTTCTCTCAGTCCCTTCATCCACCAGCCTGTATTGATATCAATACCCTTACTGTAGGGTAAGGGGACTTAAGTTCCAAGCAGAACTGCTGATTTTGGTGCTCAAATTCCCTTTAACATTTGCAAATGCTTGCTGTAAAGAAACACTTGCATTTGAACTCAACCCACTCAATCCTCTTTAGATGACTGTTGCCAGATAATAACATTGTCTAAATAGAATACCTTCAGTAGAATGCTGATGTAGTCTCCTGAGCTTCAGTTTAGATTTATGACAGAAAACACACCACTTGTCTTTCTGAGCTTGCTTACTTGCATTTGTCCTTGTCATACCTTTGTCAAATGTTCAAGATTGTATCTTACAAGTATTGTGTCTCTACATGATGTACCAAAGAAAGGCACTTAGACTTCTCCAATTCTCTTGCCTCAGAAAGCAGAACTATCTTGGGATGATCCTTCTTTCACCTGTAGCTTGCCAGTTCATGGGCTGAAGAAGGAGGCAAATTGCTGTAGCCTGGTTCCCACAGTAATCCATTCTGAATGATGAACGTGGTGAAAGGAGACATTGCAGGAGAAGAAACAGTTTTCCGGACTAATTTTTGCAGGAGACGTATACCTGCTGAACTTACTTCTTTGAAGCAAGTACGAGAGACAACTTCGGAACAGGTTGCACTCTTTCTTGATGCCACATGACATAGTATTTCCGTGGAACATGAAGATGTATTATTGCATGCAGTTGTGTTGTGAATGCGTGCAAGCATGCATAGACTCTGCTCAGTGAATTATTAAGCTTCCTTATCAAATGCATAACAGAGTCAGCAAACTACACAACTTGTCTGAGTCATGGTTTTCACATTTGTATAGGAGGGATAATAGTACTACTTATAACAGGATGAAAGGTTGTAAGTATGTTCTGTATTTATTTAGGTATTTTTAAGTGACATAAAATCTAAAATTTGAAAGAAACATTTGTTTCTGATTTCTCTGGGTTTTGTTCTGTCTTCCTTCCTTTTCTATTTTGTGTTTATTTGTAAGTAGCCTGCAGTTACTAAAAAGAGATCGTAGGAGATGATTCATTCCTAAAACCCCACAATAGTAGAAAGAAAACAACTTCAAGTGAAGCTTTCACACTTGTCTGTATAATAAGCACTTGTAATTTCTCATCAATTAGTGACTGCAAAAGCTAATTTGAAGTAGGAGATGACATACAGGAAGATGACCTTTAATCTGTGGCTAAGATTCTGGATGCTAACAGCGACTGGCAATAGGAAGGTGTCCTTTCGGGATACACTGACATTTGAAGTGAAAGAAAAAAATAGTCTTCCCCCCCTCACCTTTGGACTGTAGAAATTACTGTTTATGGAAAGTTCCATAATTTCAACTGTGTTAGAAAATCTTTTCTCTCTTTGATTTCTCTCTCCTATGAAATATCTGTAGTCTATTAAGTTGAGATCTCTTGTAACCTGTGAAATGTGACTGATGTTGTCTTTGCTGAGAAGAATTAATAGAGTGAAGAAGCATGTGCATTTTTGCTTGAGGTAAATGGGAACACACATGAGGAATGCAGTGGAAAGTCGTGTGACAGATGACTAAAAACATGGATGTTGTAGTTGCATAATTTTTTTGTTTTTAAATATTTTTATTTATTTGAGGTGCTTGAAATGATAGAATAGTAGTATCTGTGTTAGCCTTACTCTTGCCTGTTTTGGGTATGCTACCCTTAGCATCACATTCAAATAGCAAAACTGTTCCTTTTGTGGGTGCCACTATCTTTATGTACCATAAATCATTTGATGAGAAAGTAAACTACAGGACTAATTTGGCTTTTATATACTGGAGTGAGTAAGGTATGGTTCCACTGAAACGAGTGGAGCTGCACAGGGAAAAAGGAAGTTGAGGAAAGACTTGTCAGTTGTCATTACCTGGGGGAACAGATTCTGTCTAGTATATTGATTTATTAGACTGCAAGTTCTGAGGGGCAAGAGGTCTTCCTTTTCCTCTAACTAATTGTGTGGAGTACCAGGGCAAAGAGTCATGGCAAACGAGGTCACTAGAGCCTTGGTCCTATGGATTGGGGCTGCCAAGGAGAAAGGAAACGGCAACCATAAGCCCTTCACCTACTTAGTGGTCCCTGGGGCCACACCATCTCATGTGGCAGCCATGTCAGGGCCACAGGTTTGGGAGGTTCTACAACAGCCATATTTGATGGTATATGTACCATGCTGTGATAACAAATACTGCAAGAGGTGGAGCAGAGAAGCAATGGATGGCACATTGGCAGAATTGTTACTGCGCCAGTATTTCAGAAGGAGCCTGGGGGCACTTGTATTACTAAAGGATCCGCTGTCCTAATAGGAGAGAAGAATGAATTCCTGACTTATGTGTTCATTAATGATTCAGTAGATCCGATGCGAAAGGAAATATTAGCCTTCTAGAATAAACTGCTACTGAATTCCCTTTGTTTTATTTCAAAGTAATATGCTGTCGTTTCTCACTTCCTGTTGAAGTGTTTATATACTGTCAGATCATTTCTTCGTTCTCTCTTGGAAGCTAGTACATTTTACTGAGGAGCTGAAGCATTCATTACATCTTTTATGTATCTCAGAAGGGTATTACGAAGTTCAATTAACATTTGAGGAGTGTTCTGCAATCCTCAGATGACATGTACAGTGGAAGCACACAAAATTATTATTACCTATTGAATGCATAATTTTTCATGCGTATATATCTTTCAGCAAGTTACTCTTGAGTAGAAGTGTTCTTTTCTTGGTTAGAAGTCCACTTGAACTGGTGCAATGGTACTGGCCAAACATAGCATTAGGAGGTGTGAGATTTTTTTTGCTCATTGAAATTGCTCACAATTGAAGAGAGAGTGACAAGTCATTTTTTAAGACTTTATTTACAGGAAAATCTTAACAATTCTTAGTCCAGCAACTCGTAAGAGCCTATGAAGTTAGTGTGAAAATAAGCACAAAGGAAAGGAAGTTTAGAAGGCAGGAGCCATGATCCTGCCACTGTGAAGATTTCACCTGCCATGCATGACTGTCTTTGCATGGCAGATTATGGGAGGATGGATTGCCAAAACCTTGAGGTTTCATTAGTCCTGGAATGAATCATTTGCACAGAAGAAAGGCTGAAGTCAGTCTGCCCTCTTTGAATGAATAAAGGCTTTTTATATACAAGTATGATGAAGGTAGTTTCAGAGTCCCCAGTGATTCATGCTTTCCAATAGCCCACTTGATCAGTCAGGTGGCCCTTCTGATGGAGCTTTCAAAACGCAAGCACCCAGGAGAGCATTGTACCATTGAATGCTGTTTGGGGTTAGAGCATAAGTGCAAAATAAAATGTAAGCAAATGCATACAGTCCTTCATCTGTAATATTGAAGAGTTAATTGCAGCTGAGGATCTGGCTGTAATAAATAACTCAGCAAGCTAGTGAGCTTATTTCTTCCCTTCCGGGTCCTGCTAGGAAAGTTTTCATTTGTGCTCAAGTATCACAAGAGTGTTGCAACTTCCAGTATCACTTTTCTTATGGCACCTGCTGTTATTCCAGCCCAGTCATAATGAGATTTCCTTCCTGCCAGGAACTGGAGAAAGAGTCCCAGAACTGCAGGATGTACAAGAGGGAGAAAGGACAAAGCTACAATGGGAAGTACATTGAATTGTGTGTGGGAGGGATTTCTCCCTCCTAAGGAAGCTTCTGTCTCCCTGTTGACTGTGTCCATGCTGGACCTCAAAATCCCTAAGCCTGGTGCCCCTGTTAAGTGCCCAAATGTAATTAAAATGAATGTAGACTTCAATTTCATTAATTCCTGTGCAATAACTTGCCCATGAGAACATGTCCTGTCCTGTATTACCCTGGGATAAGCTGGGATAATTTTGGTTGACTAAAACCATGAGTTTTTCAGGCTGAGGCAACAGAAGTTTGACATGCCTATTTCTTTTCTTCCATGGCATTGTGACACAGCAAGGAACAGCTTTTTTGCTCTAATGGGTGTAAATTGAGGTAGGTTTGCAGAAGCCAGTGGACTTGTGCCTTTTCAATACAGCTGGTACCATATTCTCTTGAATTCATTCTGCTTAATCTTCCTTGTAAGTTTGTGGTATAATAGAGTACCGACTTCTTCCTTTGGGACAGACTCTGGTGCTTGTTGTCACAACCCTGGAGAGGGGTAAAGGGATGCACGTGAGCTGCAACAACTGAGAGGGAGTAGTTCGAGTTTTACCATTTGTGTGGACCTGAGAAAGGAGTGGGGGAGAATAGATCAGTTGACTTGATGTAACTTGCTGATAAAAGGAGTTGTTTGCTAGTCCTCGCTTCTGCTTCCAGGCGCCAGTGCCTGCACAAAGGGGTTGAACCCTGAATGGGGGCTGGGCACATTCCCTGTCTGGTTCCTCAACAGACAGCTCCTTGCTGCTGGACCTGTCAGCACACGTTCAGATCCCAAGCTGTGCCCTCACGGAGTTGGGTGCCCACTGTACCACCTGCCTCTTCTGGCAAGTACACTTGGGATGTGCCAGGGCTGATTCCTCGCTTTGTACATATTGCTCTACATTTTCCTTTTTTTTTTTTTTTTTGTGGTTTTCTATAAGCAACACCAGCAAATAAACCAAAGTATACTAATCACCATATCTGTCATCAGATATTAGGAGGTGATGTGAGTGTCTTCCCACCATAAATATCTTGCTATTTTTAACTGTTGATTTGAACTGGTGTTGGTGGTGTAGAAAGATATGAGTAGAGTAGCTTTATGCACTCTTTTATAAGAGTGAAGGGCTGATTTTGTCCCAGTGTGCCACTAGAACAACCCAATATCTCCTTTTTAAAGGATTTGCTTGCTCCATCTAATAGATATTTGTGTGGCAGAGGGGATGAGGCATCATTACCAGACATTTCTAGTCATCTTAGGCATTAGATTTGTGCCCTGCAGGCTGGAAGCCATTCACTTTAAAAAAAAGTTTGCTTGTAATCGCAGAACAGTGTTTAAGAATGTATAGGCATGGGTATTATCAATGTTCAGTTTATATGATGTTCTTTAATATAAAGATGGATCTATATTTCTATTTTGGCTTTAACTCCCCACTCCTACAAAGCCCACCAAACTTGTGAAGTTTATTTCTAGCGTTAAGAGTAGAGGAAAGGGGGAAGAAGGAAGAGGAAAAGAGAAGAAAAATACCTGTGGATAGACATATCATGTACACAACATGTGACTTCCTCTGTATGGTCCTCCAGATAGATGAAAAGATCAACTCCTTTGCCTCCCTCTAAAGTCTCTCTCTGGATGAACACTAAAAGAAGTCAGGAGTCTATATTCCAGACTGAAATTGGGGGCACCAAAAAATAAATAATCCATTGTGATATAACTAATAACACCACAAATGGAGAGCACAAGACGCCTTTTCTCTCTGGCTACTTTCATTTAGAATACCTTCTCCTTATGTCCGAGCAAGATTTGGATGTAATTTAAAAGTCCAGTGGCTCAAAAGCAATTCAGTTTTAAATTGCCTGATAGTGCAAATTTCAATTATTTACTTTTACTTGCATTTTTTTCTGTCTCCTTCTAAAATTACTTGTTCCTGTGTAAATTTCTTAAGCCCATCCAGAATCCCTTTCTGAGACACACAAAGCAGAAATTTATTCTCTCAGAGAATTTCACAGTTTTGAAGATTTACTTTCATTCCAATTATATATGAAATCAGACATTTTAAAATTATCAGTTTGCGCCACAGTCATGGCACTCTGTGTAATGTTTTAGTATTCCCAGAACCTCCAGTTCTGATACCAAGATCTTTGTCTTTTTCTATCACTCCATCTCTATAAGGTTCACTGTGTTGCTTCTGTGTGTGGAATGATCTTCTCGCTCTGCACCATTGTATTACTTAGTGTTGGAGTCCCTGTTGTTTCTCCCATTATGTTCAAAGTATTGGAATTACATTAATCAATGAAATGAACAAAATCTTCAAGTTTCTGGCCTTCTCCAGAGCAGGTCCCAGAGCATTTTTTCTCCTCTGGCTTTAGACCACTAGTACCTTCTCGGTGTCCCCAGGCAGCAGAACATTTAAGTGTTCTTTAACAGTTATTCACCTAAAAGCTTTGTGAAATGCAGGCTGCTGAACTTGAATTGTAGGGCTCAGTCACAAATTGTTGTAGCCTTCCTCAGTGGCCAGTCCAGACAGGGTGAAGTTCAGTTGCTTGAACATAGACATCTATTGCCATTAAAGATATCCTATACAGTGTTCCCCCAGCCTCCTGTTTTGTGTCTTCAAGAAGTCTTGTGTCATTGCAGCCACACAGTGTCCTTAAATAGTACAAGAATCCTGTCCTTATGGTTTATCTAAAGTGAATCATATCAGCAGTTGCACTGAATCCAGTGTTAAGCAGATGCTGTAACATATCACCTACTGACATGTTTTAGCAGAACTCAGACCTTTGAAGGATCAAGGCTGTGTTTTCTTGGGAAAGCCAGAATAATATTTATGGTTCACAAAACCACAGACAGGGTAAGAATATAAAAATGTTTAGCCTAAATCCTGATTCTGATAGCGATCAATGGCAGGTGTTGTTGGGAACAGGATAGTAGCAGGACAAGCATGTAGCAGTGCTTCCTCAGATTTTCTTCTGGTTTTCACTTGGCGATTTCCTGAGACAGGAAGGGTATCTTTGCATTTGCTAAGACACAACTTATTTTTTCTTGGAATTCATCCAATCCCCTTTGCACCTATGCAACTTCTTACCATCCACAGCCTTCAGTAGTACATGATTTAACAATCCATTATGTGAGAAATGTGACCTTTTGCTCATTTTTAATCAGCTACCTGCTAGTTTTTACTGAGGTATTGCAGAAAGAAATTGTGGGGAATCACTCTCCATTCACTATTGCAATGCCAGTTATGAATGCTTAGATTTCTTATTCCTCAACCTTTTTTTTTTCTTTTTTTTCCCCTAAGTGGAAGAGGTTTTATTATAAATATAGCAATAATGAGTTAAAATAATCCAGGAGGAACTGTCAGTGAGCCTTCCCTGGCTCCCATTTGTAATCTTGTAATTTTTTTCATAGACAACTAGGTGTGGTATATGGTAACGCTATTTTCTGTTGTCTGAGAGCAGACTACACCTATCTTTATCCTAACATATTAAACAGAAATCCACTGTCAGCTGTAAATAACAACGGAATTAAATTGTAGGCATTTTGTATTTAGCTCTCTATGTCTGAAAGACATTAACACCCATCTGTACCTAATATAATATTTCCAAATGTCAGTGTCTCTTCCTCTACCAATGCATCATGACTGCCAGTAGGCAATGCAGTTAAGGATGGAGTTCTATATATAATATATTTAATAATATATAAAATGTTAGGTATGCAGCCATTTTGTACAACAATTCCTATTTCTTCTTGTATCATATTCTGCTTTTTTTGGCCACTGTTTGCCATCCACTACATGTGCATTCTCAACAGTGACTTGCTGACCTCTAATTGGTTTTCTGATTAACCTGATGTCATGCCATTGTCAAATCTGAACTTAAATAGTTGTCATTGGAACGATGCCAGCATTTGACTTTTCTGATTTGGCTCTGGTTTACATGAGACTAACAGCATCTTTTGTCAGGTCTGTAGGAGCTGGAAAAAGCTTTTTCCAGTACCGCCAGGCAGCTCTACAGGGCATTCTTGTAATTAATGAAACAGAGAAGTATCCTTCCCTATTCACTGACTCAGTTCCAGTTATGACTTTACCAACCTCTGTGTATAACTGGGCAGCACTGCAGATGCAAAGATTATGCATTTTCTTGCATGGTTTTGGCTTTAGAAGAGCTCAGAGTAGTCTGTAGGGGCAGGAGGAAGCTCACACCTTTCAGGCTGATTCGCAGGTCTCAGGCTGGGCTGCTGCCAAGTGAGGTCTGCATGATGGAGGAGTTTCCTGAGCGCTGACACGCAGACAAGCACCCAGTTTGCCTCAGCATACTTTACACATACATCCAGTACTATCTTTGTAAATAGTTCCTAAAGTGGAAATACATTTCTCCTGTTAATAATTTCTGGAGTCAGAGAAGTAGTTTTGTTCGTTTGCTAATGCTGCACCTAATCTTTGATCAGCATTGTCCTTTACCATGTCAAAGCTGAATGAATTTCCTAGGCATGTCCTCATATGCTGTTCCATTAAGAAAACTAATGGGACAAGGCATGCAAAGCCAGAAAGCCTTGGGGTTATAAAAAATATTTTTGGCAAAGAAAACAATGTGCCAAACTGGAAAAGCAAGCTCTTCTTTTTTTTTAATACAAAAAATGAACACCTCCTTTTTTTCCTTTTCATTTTTCTTTGCCCCTGCCTCACAGCTGGAGGAAAACTGGCTTAGGACTGCTACTCTTACCTCATTTGGTTTCTCCTCAGGAAGTGAGTGCTGTTTACTGCATGAGCAAAAATCCAGTGATGGATTAATTTTTGGTGTTATTTGAATTGCTCCCATGTTTGGAGGAAAAAATTGAATCTGTAGGCATGCTTTATGAATGTTAAGAAAGCTGTGACCTTAGTATATGAATTCATGATTTGCAATTCAGCCAGAGGGGTATCCATACATTAACTTCCTATTTAAATTACATGCTTTAGGTTAATTAAAGCCAGGGCTGGATCTAAAAATAAACAAAATTTGCAGTTTCTTCAGGTAGTTGTATTATTTATGCATTTAAACCAATTCTTCTAGCAGTCCTAACTGTAGCAGTTACTGTCAGATAATATACGAAATAAAACATGACAACCACTAGGGACAGAATAAGATATAAGTAGCAGTGTAGCATATATGAGTAACTGTTTTGAGTGGTTTATGTCAGCATAGCATTAGTTAAGTTGAAAATTAAATGACTGGAAACCTGACAGGAGAAAAAGAGGTGACTTAGGGATTTCCCCAAGCAAGAAAGCCAGTAGAACTAGCTTGACTGTAAAGGATGCAGTGGACACGTTTGCTACAATGCTATCCAGTCACTTTATATATGTTAAGATGATTTTATATTAATGATAAAGATAATAAAAGAATAGTCCTTTGCCAAGGTTGTGCTCCTCTGGCACTGAACTCATATACATGTTGAGTTTCCCACATGCTCCAGAAGCCTCCTCGAACCCTTCCTCTGATACTAGGCAAAATTTTCTACCTTAACGATTTAGCTTTAAATATGGCTCTGACTTCTGACTTGTAATAGTTATTTTTTCCCTCTCACATTTATTTTTGCTTTCAGTTGGTATCCACACAACTGCCAAAGATATGCATTTTAAATGGTGTTCAATGCATCGTCAAGTAGCTCGAAACAACTGTAGTGAAGAGATTCCTTTGAAGGCTGTAATTAACTAGCCCTTCTTTCTCCCAAATCTGACAGCTACATATTGTGGTGTTACTCAGTGCCTGAAGTTTATCCAGGTAGGCTTCCAGCTTTTAGAGGAAAGGAATATTTTTGGAATTCTCTTCTATCACTCAATCATTTTAGTAGCCTGAATAATCAGAATAATTGATACAAAATAATTTTTTGCACTTAGTATGGTGAGAATCTTGTTTCAGCTTTCCCTGGTCTGTGGGCTTGAGTCAAAGAAAGCGCAGAAAGGTTAAGGGAGGAGGTCTGGTTTCATTCTAAACGTGCTATTTCATATTCGATGGATTCGTTTTATATTGTAATAGTTCAGCTCTATTTTAAGTGCAAAACCTAGTCAAAGTGTAAACCTGATCTTTGAGGTATGCTCTGGAGCTGAGGCAATATAATGGGCCATTACTCCACCTGATGCTTTGAGGACTGTTGTGTCACAGACAAGACAGGACGATATGCTGCCTGGGACAATTATCTGGCCCTGCAGAGGAGTGTCTTCCTGGTTGGAGACAGCTAAACCTTGCCTTAGGAGATCACAGAATCACAGAATCACAGAATCACAGAATCACAGAA
>Ga0181612_160385_pt1 | contig 10101 bp, 3 predicted proteins | sample HoacroProtozoa21_FD_119630 | JGI IMG/M metagenome (GOLD analysis project Ga0181612, IMG submission 119630) | Hoatzin crop microbial communities from Cojedes, Venezuel. Combined Assembly of Gp0051906, Gp0051904, Gp0051908
CACACAGCCCCACTCCTCCAGCTTGTCTAGTTCCCTCTGGATGGCATTTAGTCCTTCCGGCATGTCAACTGCACCGCTCCGCTCGATGTCATCTGCAGACTACCTGAGGGTGCATTCGATCTCGCTGTCTATGTCATTGATGAATATAGTAAACAGCACCGGTCCCACCTCGGACCCCTAAGGGACACCACTTGTCGCCGGTGTCCATTTGCACATTGAGCTGTTGACCACTACCCACTGGCTGCGACTTTCCAACCACTTTCTTATCCACCGAATGGTCCACCCCTCAATTCCTTATGTCCCTAATTTAGAGAGAAGGATGTTGTGGGGGACTGTGGCAAAGGCTTTACAGAAATCCAGACAGAAGACATGTGTCGCTTTTCCCTTGTCCGCTGATGTATTCGCTCCATCATAGAAAGCCACTAGGTTGGTGAGGCAGAACTTGCCCTTGGTGAAGCCATGATAGCTGTCTCAAATCACCTCCCTGTCCCCTGTGTGCCTTAGCACAGCTTCTAGGAGGATCTGTTCTGCGATCTTCCCAGGCACAGAGATGAGGCTGACAGGTCAGTACTTCTCAGGGTCTGCCTTGCTACTCTCTTGAAAAATGGGCACAATGTTTCCCTTCTTACAGTCAGCAGGAGCTTCACCTGACTGCCGTGACCTTTCAAGTATGATGGAGAGTGGCTTGGCAACTATGTCAGCCAACTCCCTCAGGACCCTGGGATGCATCTCATCGGGTCCCCTTCATTTATTTATTTAGGAAAACACTCCAGGAATTTTTATTCTGAATATATCACTGAAACTATAAAGGGTTTTCTTCAAGCAACCTAAAGCTGAGCTGTACATGGCAATGATAGCTAAATTGGATTCTGCCCTGGAGGATGTAGGGACATATAGTTTCAAAAAGTCAGTATGCACTTTGTTGCTTTGCATCCAGCACATGTTTGCATCCCTTCTACGTTTCTGTATTTTAGCCCTGTTGATCCAAATGCATATTTGGAAGCATGTTATCTACCACTTTGTTTCACTGAGACCATGACAAAACCGGAACCAGTTGAGTCGTCCTGTTTGTTAACACACTGCTTTGCCCCATCCAGGGAGCGAGGAATTCAAAACAGGGAGTATCATCAGTGACCACACTGGCTGTTGTTGTGGGCTTTATTTTGGTATCTCTATTGGGTAGAAGAGGGTCTGTAGGACACCAAAAGCATGTGACTTGCTTTGGTGTGTGGAGGACTGGGAATGACATTCTGCTTCACGACTGCCCCAAATGTTTACAGTTTTGTCACCATCTGGTTGTATATAGCAGCTCTACTTTGAGGTCCTGCCCCTAAGGCACTTCAAGCGCTGATAGCCAGATCTGGCTTAAACCAACATCTTGCTGGAAAATAGCTAGCACAATTTACCTCTGCAATGTGGGATCACATTTAAAAAACTTTTAAATCCATTCAAGCACCAAGTTTTTGTTTAAAGGTATTTTTTTTTAACCTACACATTGCCAGCACTGGGGCAACTTCAGCAATGTTGAGAAGCGAGAACAACAGCAAAGACATGCAGCTGGCAACCAGTACTGCTTAAACCTGTTCCATATCTCTGTCTGAGCTTTGCTGTAATGTTGCATGAGCAGATTCCCACCACTCAGGAACGGCTGGAAATTTTTCACAAAGGTCTTTTGGTAGCCTCTAGCAAAAGTTTACAGATTGGTATTCTAAGGTACTTCATCTGTAAGATATTTGTAGTGGCAAACTGGATTTAGTATGTAGGCATGTGTTAACAGAGGTTTAAACAAAAAATGTACAAACTCATTTGGGTCGTAAGACAGATTTGGAGTGGTCTTCCGGGTTTTTTCCCTAACCCATTCTGAGTTTTAAATAAAGTGAGGGATCTCTTTACCTATCTCCCACACCACTTCCTCAAGAATGCAGAGGTACTTATGATGACATAATCTGACAAAAAAAGAAATAAATAATAATGCAAGGATGTACCCTGGAGGCCTATTTCTGTTCCCAGTGAAATAAATTTTAAAATTCCCACTGACTTCAATGGAAGCTGGATTAAGCTTAGTTTTAGAGGAACTTTAATAAGAGAATTGATGTCTGCCTTGGGCAAAAAGAGAATAAGGGACTTTGAAAGTATCAAATTAGAGACATGGGGTTCACGTTCCACTTATTATGTCCAGACAATCTAGTGTGGGAACAGAACAATTAAATATGTTCTGGTCTTCCTTTACTCATTTCCTCTTCCTGCACACTCTCTCTCTCTCTCTCTCCCCAAACTCTCCTCTTGAAGCTACAAAATTCCTCTCTCCCTCCCCAAAACTCCCTCTCTATCAAAGAGTTGTTCCACACACGCAAATTTATAACCCAGGAACAGGCCAGGTTCTGTTTCAGAAAGTGTCTCATTTTGATGAGAATTTCATGTTTGCCTGCCATCATCAGTTACACACATTTCACCACACATTATTATTTGGGTTGTGATTGTCTTTCCAGCATCTCAGTCTAGAAGTGCACATTTACACCAGGACAGAGCTGGGATACAGCTAGGGATACGGGAGCACAAGGCACCTGCCTCTTGTTCCCAGCTGTACCTTGCTGCTTATACAGATCTAACCAGGATCAGCAGCCCACTGAGGACTTGCAATGTGCTCCAGCAGGTCCTGTGCTCAGCATGTTGGTGGACCAGAACATGGGATGTGCCACAAAACACAATTGCCTCACAGTGAAGACACAGCCTATTTGTGCCATACTAACTTTAGAAAATTGCACCACTGTCAAGCTTCAGTTCGCATTTTATAACCACTGATATGTATGTGCCTGAATAAGATATCAGTTTCTCTGACTTTTCTGTCTATTTGGAGCTCACCCACATATGACTGCTGCACATACAATTTTTACAAGCACAACAAACTGAATCTACAGAAGCAGGAAATGGCTATGTATTCATTCACTTCTCAAAGGGTTCACCTGCTTTGAAAACAGGAGCAGGAGCAGACTGAAAATGTAATGAAAGCTCAGGATATTAAATATGATTACTGCTAGTTTTGTTGTTTATTACTGTTTGCCTTGGGCCAGCATCCAAATGCCCCACTACACCATACTTAAAACCAAAACAAGAAAGTTCTGACATATGTAGAAATAGATCCTGCCTTGAGGAGCTCACAGTCAAGATGAAGAACAAGATGGAGCAAGTAAAAGTAAGACACAATCGTGAAGAAGGCGGTGCAGATGGTTAAATGACCAGATGGGTGGACTTGGTATGACTCTGACAGTTCCAGGATACCCACTGAAAGACAAATCTTTCTCCCCAGGATTTTATCCAAATGGTCTGTTTCAACCAATTTGACTCTGAAAAAAATGCCTTTGCTGGTGCTCAGTTCATGCAGAACTATAATCCAAAGGGAAAAAAAGAAAAGAAAAAAAAAAAATTTGGCCACAGGCGTATTAACTGGCTGTTTCTTTTTTCCAGTTGTTTCTGTTGCTTATAATAATTTTTCCTTTAAAGTTCTGAGGATTCAGGAATTTCCAATTAGTTCACACCTGCATTTGTCTTCCAAAACCTGCAAAATATGTGTAGTGTAGACACTGGGTCCTCTGCACTGAGTGCTTTGCTCTACTGCGCTGCTGCTGCTGCACCATGCTACTTGTTCATGTAGAAACTGTCTTTATGAACTGTTCCAGATTTAGAGAAAGCACATCATGCAGCAGACTGTAGCAACCTATGGACAAAACTTGGCCAGAGTTTGTTAGGCTTTCTGTCTCTTCCAAGCAGCCTTGACATACTGTGCACCCTGTTATAAGGCCTAAGTGTGGATTTATATACATAACTGTCATCAAAGTTTGAAAGTGACTTCTAGTATGGCTCAGAGCTCAGGACCATTGGCTTCCCAACCTATATTCAGGACATCTTACAATCCCACCCAGTACATAGGATATTTATTATTTGCTATTTTACTCTTTCAAAAAAGAGAACTGCTGGTTCCTAATCTGGCAATACAGAACAGAAAATTGCATTCATATATACTTTAAGTTTCAGATAAAACTGTTGTGACACAGAGACCTCAAAATGTAGAAGTGCCCTAAAAATTACCTTCAGCCATCTAAATTCACTGATATACAACAGAAGATGTAAATTGAACAGCTGGGCATAGAGTGATTCTCTTCCGTGTTTTTCAAAACTTCGACTGTCGGACCCTGGCCATTCAAGGACTGTTTGATTTTTACACTTGTCTTCTCTACAGAGGATTAACAAATATTTACAACAAATACATGTGCATGAATGCGTGGTTGACAGAGAGAAAGAACCAGTTCCAGGAGGCTCCAACAACCATAAATTCCTATGAGGGCATAAAAAATGGAGAAGTGGCTTGTAAACTGAGTCACTGGTGCATACTAGCAAGACCGGATTTGCAAATAACAGGGTATAAATATAAACTAATAATAAAAAGAACTTTTGAAAACTGTGTATAACAGGACAAATGGGTCATTAAAAACATCCCCATTGCTTTTCTTTATTCTGTTTTGCATCAGTGGTTCTGCTGTAACTCATTTTGTACTTCAGTCATTGCCAATGGTGCTATGTGGAGAGAAACAACTGAAGCAACTTTAGACATTGCTGTCTTTATACGGCCACAAGATGCTAGTACTGCAAGGCTGCTAATTCTGCAAGCTCACTTTCTCTGATTTCTTGCTTCTGTTACCCCAGATAAAATAACTACTGCAGAAAATGTGCATAGCTCTGTAGTTTCTCCTCAGGCTGGCAGCAAGGTGCTGCAGAAAGATGTGTTCTTAGCTGCTGCTTCCTCTACTCCTCTCTTGCAGTTGTCTCTTCATGCTGCTGCCAATGGTGAAGTGGGTTTGCAATTACGAACAGTTACAGATCTCCTGCAGCAAGGCAGAAGTGAAAGTAAGAGAGCTAGTGGCAGGGACGAGTGAAAGTACCCATGGAAGAAGTGATCCCTTCCTCAGTGTTCTCTTCCAGCAAGGAAATGATCTCATAGGCTTGTGCTTTTGACTGGGCTAGACTGCCTGAACGTCTGTTCTTTGATGATGCAAAGGGTCACTTTTTAACCACAAAAAGGGAATAAAACCCACCTTCCCTAACTCTCTTGAAACACATATTGTGATGGACAGACAAAATACGCTCCAAGCATTCCCCTGTGATTCAGGCCTGTAAAAAAACTCACGAAGACAGTATAGCATGTTGCTTATGTTTGCATCTCAGGAGACTTCTGTAGCATTCAGCTTTCCTTTTAAATTTTTCCCTGCAAATATCACTGCAACAACTCTAATACATTATTAGGGCCTTGGCTCTTCACATACCCACGTCAAACTTCACACAGACAAGTTGTCCCATTCATTCAGCATGTTTGAAAATGCAAATCTACTCATACAAGACACTGCCTATCACAGCACTCTACCTTGTGCTCCTTGCCCTCATTGAGTACCTGAAGGGAGTGCAGGTAGCTCAGCAGTTAAACCCAGCCTACATGACTTGGCAGTCAGCCTCCAGAGCTCCAATTTCACCAACCGTGACCTGTGGATGTCTCTAGAATGGCAATCCACCTCACAAGTGAAAAAGACAGATTCTTCTTCTTTATCCCCTTGTGTGGGAACAGTTTGACCGCCTTCAGAGAGACTGTTCACAAAGTTGCGTGTAGATTGAAGTCCTGCTGTGCACAGAGAAGAAAATATGAAAAGCTGATACCGCTCTAAGTTGTTTCACTTCTCTGTCTAGTGGAAGAATTCAAATGTAGGGTTTAAGCTTCAGCGTGAGAAGAAAGCTAAGTGTGGAGAGATGTAGCATTCATTCTATTTACAGTTAAACTGGTAAACATGAGAGAAGGCTCAGGACATCACTTATGGTTTGAGTCTTAAAATGTCTTGTTACTAGCCAGAAACTTTTATAATGCAAAGAAATACTTTTCCTGCCTCATGTAATCTGACGTAGTTTATTGAAAGTCTAAGTTTAACAAAGCTATTTTTATTTTCAGGAAGTCGTAGTTTATATGGTTTAAAACATGAATGCATGGAAGACAGCCCTGGGGAAACTATGCCCATATCTGGAAATGCAGCAGAGTGTCCCTTGTGCCAACTGCCAGTTTAACAAAGTCTGTTTGCAGAAGTCAGAACCAGCAGTGTTCATGCTCCCAATTTCTTCAACATTGTACCTCTGTCAGCAGTAAACATCCTCCTCTGTTTTACTAGTGATTTTAGCCTTATTCTCATCATTGAGGATTTATTACTGTTCTCCCTTCCTGTAATTGGAATTATGTATCTCTATTGTACAAAACCTGCAGATTGTGAACAATGAGATGCCTTCCAAATAAACTGCTGCTTAGGTCAAGGTCATGAGACTTACTCTTCTTGAACTACATTCTCGGCTCTGCCACTGACTTTCTTTAAGACCTTTGATAAACCACTTCACTTCTCTGCATCCATCTCTCCACCTGTAAAATGAGAATGGCCGTACAGCCCAAGCTCACAGGTTAACATTTCACAAAGTACCTTTGCAGTTCGTGAGGACAGAATGTCTCACAAGAGCCAGGTGTTACTGCCCAGGCCTCAATGAACTTGGCACAGTGCAAGGGACGGATGCAGCCCTGGTCTGACCTGGAGGATTACACAGCTGGCTGGCCACGACTACTTTGCATGTTGATACTAGTGGAGGCCTACAGTCACTTTGTTGCAGAACTTGCTTCCTAGGTTTTCAGATCTGGAGGTTATTTACAAGACAATTTTGTTAGCAGATGTCATATACTAGCCTGGCACAGAATAGTTTAAAATCCCAAAGTAAAAATCTAAGCAATCCCCACCCCCTCCACCGTCCCTCCCCAGGATTTAATCTATTAAAATTGTCTTTGGCTTATTTTCTGGTGCATCTTGAAAATGAACATCATTTTTAGGATCTATGCAATTTGACTCTCAATTTGAAGCTTTTCTGGAGTTAAGAAACATATGGAGGGTTTGGGGAAAGTTCAGGATCAAAAGTGGAGACTGATGCTGAGAAGAGGTACTTGTCACTCTGTTAGTCTCCCTGTCCCTCAGCCTTCCCTGACTCACTCTTCTCTTTCCTTTCGCTTTCCCTCCCCAACTTCTTTCCCGAGAGCCGTCCTACTGATGGTTCAGTGCCCTTACTTTTGCTGAAACACTGCCAGTCTTCCTGACACTATCAGGGAACTGGTTTGTGTGCTGCATTATACCACTGCTGTAATACCAGGGGGTAACAGCTGGTTGAATAAAGGCTACTTACAAATTTCACCAATTAAAAAAAAAAAAAAAGGTGTTGATTTACATCAAGGCTGTTTTATGCAAAGGGATCTGGAAAGGCAGACAGTTCCTTAGAGGCCCGGTGAAAGGCAGAAAGCCATCTGCCTGAACGGAACAGGCTAACCATGGTACATGTTTTTTCCCGTTTCTCACTTACGTAGTCTTGTAGCGAGAACTTACTAATGATGGCCTTTATAAGCCTCACTCCTTAGCACATAGCTCATCTCCAGCCCTGAAGCAAAAGCTGAGGGTACAAACTCCATTCCGCTACTAAATTAGAAATCAAGAATACAGAGGGTACAACATCCAGCAGTGCAATCACTTTGTCCTTCTGTGGAGACGCCTCTAGTCTTTTCTCGAGTGACAACAGCTGAAACCTTTCCCTCATACAATCTAGGTCTTATTTAGGTACCTTATGGCAGAGAAAGCAGCTAAGTAGGGGAAAAAAAAAAGATTCACATATTAGTCACCAGAATCCTGTCTTTAATTTTTATAATCTATTTATATTTTATTTTATTGCTATTTATTACCACTAATTTCTGTATATGGAGGCTGCTGTTAGTTCCTTTAACAGGCATATTTCACTCCTCTACCCATACACTTCCTTTGCATCAATCATGCCTTCCTGACAATATTGATTACCAATCAGTTTACTTCTGACAATTATTCCGAGTACAGCTTTTAGAAGGCCATGAAATACTTTATTTCCTAAGGTGTTCCAGGCAAAAAACAAAGCTAAGAATATAAAACTTCATGTTTTCTACAAGCTCGGCTATAGTGAGCAAAAAAGAACTGTGTCATACTGTAACCTAGGCAGAGACAGAGTTATTTTTGTCTGACAATGTTCACTTCACCACAGGGTAAGCAAAGAAATCTTTATGTGATAGATGTCCATAATAACTTTCTGGGACTAGGCAGGCAGAGGTCACAGAACAAGACACCAGTCCCACAAAAATAGGTGACAAGATAATTTTAAATGGAGCTGTAGGCTGTGAAGGCTGCTGGGGGTGCGCTAGATGTAATGTTCATTTATTTTCCCTTATTCATTTCCCCTCAATAATGAGGATTTAACTCTGTCTATACCTGTACCAGTGTAGCTAAAATTTCCATAAAGACTACTACTACCTTCTGAGGACTTGAAGCCAGCCTGCTAATGTCCCCAGCTGTAGCTGAAAGAAAAAAAGGATTCTGTTGATAGGAGTCACACCCAATTCACTTAGGAAATGTAGAGACATAAACTGTATCTGTGGCTTCTTAAGACTGTTGCATCCCAAAAGAGAGATTCCTCCCAAGAGAGGTCAGAGCCCAGAGATCTGTTATCTCCTCGAGAGACCGGAGCAGACTGAGCTGGACCAAGGTGGGGATCCTAAGTGAGGATATGGTTTCAGTGTCACCCTGAGCCAATCTTAGGCCATATTGCTGTTAAAAGGACCACTCCTTCTTCCATGACATCCAGCTGCTCAACCTTGCCATGCGTTTGCACTGGTTGTAGTGATCCCTCAGCAATGAGACGTGTCAGCCCTCTGACCTTACTCAAGGCCAGTATTTCTTGCTTGAAGTCATAGTTTTCAACCAGATCAACAGGCTGATCTGACTTGCTAAATAATTCCTAGTTTCGATAGGAAGGAGGTAGCAAGAATATGCACCTGGCAGCTAGGCATCATCACCCTTTTCAGTGGCAACTCCAGCTTGGAGCAGCTTAACCCAACAAGAATATTATGCTGAAAAAGTGCCTTGAACACATGCATCGCTCTGCCATAGACACTTGATTTTATGTCTTCAGCATCCCCTTGTGCAGCTTCCATTAGCATCATGTTTGTCTAAACTTATTTTTGTCAAACAGAGCCTGATAGTGTCAGCATCTGGTTAAGCCAACTTCAAACACAACTGTTACATGCGAAAACTGCATGTAGCAGTAGGAAGCCTTTGGGTCTGTCCCTACGCCCTGTGAGAGCGCTAGCCCTGCACAGCTGAGGTAAGGGCTAGCTGCTGCGGTGGAGTAAGAAGCCCACAGAGACACAGTTCAGACCCTGAGCTGCACTCCATGCTCAGAATTGCAGCTACACAGTGCCAGAGCTTCATGAGCTATTATTTTGTGATCAGCTCCTCTAAGTCTCACCTGAAGGCTCAAGACATTCAAGAATTACATACATATGAATACACAAGCGCACACAGAGTATGTACCATAATGTAGGCACTTTATTAATAACATAACCATAACATTCAGGGCTTCTTCTAGGAGAAGTTAAATGCAAACATGCTGTGTTTTTTCTTTACGCCTATGTTGTAGAAGTGTGCAACATCAAACAGCACACCCAACAACTATTGAAGTGTCTGATAAACTTCCAGCATGAAATGTTTTACATAATCATTGCTATCCTGTTGCGGGCACCAGCACATTCTCCCCAAATTTATTCTGGATAATGCATGTCTCCCAAATGATTATTGCTCAGAAGGTATTTTCCATGTGAAATACTTATTTTGTAGCACAGTAAGGATGTATGTAATTCACCAGAGAGTTGTAATACTGCACAGTATCTCACTGAATCAACTTTAATGAGTGGTTTCTAACAAAAATCCCTGCTGTGAGAAGCAAAAAAATTAGAAAAGTATTGGGTCCCCGCAGATACATTCTTTGGCTCCCAGATTTGCTCTTCCAGATATAACTCCCCAAAAATCATAGAATCACAGAATCATAGAATGGTTTGGGTTGGAAGGGACCTTAAAGATCATCTGGTCCCAACCCCCCTGCCATGAGCAGGGACATCTTCCACTAGACCAGGCTGCTCAGAGCTCCATCCAGCCTGGCCTTGAATACTTCCAGGCAGGGGGCAGC
>Ga0181612_162879_pt1 | contig 10101 bp, 7 predicted proteins | sample HoacroProtozoa21_FD_119630 | JGI IMG/M metagenome (GOLD analysis project Ga0181612, IMG submission 119630) | Hoatzin crop microbial communities from Cojedes, Venezuel. Combined Assembly of Gp0051906, Gp0051904, Gp0051908
CATGTCAGGCACTACAGCTGAGAGAAGCAATGAGAACTACTAGGTCAACTGTTTAGTGGTATTTCTTAGCCCTTTGTCACAGTCTGAGTTCAAAACACAGCTCTATTTTAGGACATGCCATACCACACAACCCTCCTCCCCCCCCCGCCCAAAGCTCCGATCTCCTTAGCCACATTTCTAAAATATGATATTGCTGGAATTCTCTTTTTGAGGGGAGGCACAGGTATTTGTCAGCATAACCTGTAACTTAAGCTGCATCCTTTCACCTTCAAAATGTACTATAATTTGTGAGTAGAAGAGAAAACATCTGTAACAAGTTTCTGAATGCATAAATTCCTTTATTGAAAATATTGTGATAGCACTGCATTACATATATTCAATATTCATAGTTTCAATGGTCACAATTCTGATTGAACAACACTGTTTTGAATATAGACCACAGCGTTTAGATATGCTCTGACAAGGATAATATAATGGAGTAAGTTGTAGGTAGCAATGGTGAAATGCATGTAAAATGTTGAACTTGGTTGGTTGGGGTTTTTTTTAAACTATTAAGTGGTCTGCCACCATTTAAAAGAGCAAAACAGTATCAGATATTCCTGGTATCTCCAAAGCATTAACGCCGTTAACAACTTCCAAAATATTTTACAGCACTACTAATAAGAACTTTATTTATGGCTGTAGCAGACCACATAGAAGGGAAGCGTGAAAAGCTCACGTGCAGCGTGCTACAGGCTTACTGTATATAGCATTGGCTTTTAGACTGTGAAATTTCTGTGCAGGATTAAGATTTAGTAATGCTTTTGAAAGAAAACCACTTGGCTGCTTTTTTTTCTCCTTTTTTTTTTTTTTAATCTATTCAAAAAGGAAAGAAGAGCAGCGAAGTCAGTTGTATTACTCAGCTAATAGTATTCCAAAATTAGACTGTACTGTTTAATGCATGGAAGCATGCTACCATTTCTGTAACCTGCCTTTTTCAGGACCACGACACATTCGGCTCTAAGGGCAGGACAGCGTCCTAATGTTGGTCGGGTCTGGACTGTGTAAACAAAACCATGGCATAATGGGAAAGCAGAATTCTTTAGCAAACAGTGAAGACTGCCAGTCCTCTGTCACACTCCATATACCGAACTTCTCATTTTGTAACACGGAGTCTTTTCAGTGTTGGGGGCGGGGGGGGAAGTATCTGATTATTTCATGAAAAACAACAAAGAATATTTAGTTGCCTGTTAAATCCTAAGCCAGCCTGTTGCTTCAAGTCTTTTTCGGGAAGGAAATATATATAATAATTACTAAGAAAACAAGCATTACACTAACATGACCTGGCCTGTTACGGAAATAGCATTCCTCTCTATATCTCAATTGTATTTTCTCCTTAACAAAGCAGTTATTCTTCAATTTGTAGAGAAGTGCTCATAAAAGCACAGTGGGTGGCTTATTTTGAATCATTTGGTGGTGATACAGAAAAACAATCCTCTCTTAGAAATGTCCTTTGTAAACAGTCAAATAATACTCGGGCAGATGCTTGGAGCATGCTGTCCCAATTCTGTTGACTGCAACAGAGCTGACACAGTCTATACCAGGTGGCAGTCTGCCCAATGTCTCCATACACTGCCAAAATAATAATAGATTAAGAGGAATGTGGCAGCAGAGTTAATAGGAAGCATTATCCACCTTCTCCCTCATCTCAGAAAAAAAAAAAAAACAAAACAGAATTATGCACTCAAGTGTTTCTGCCAGAAAACAAACCCTCTAATTAGGGCAAAATGAAAACCAAACCTCACTTACAAAACAAAAATATAAAAATTAACTTCAGAAATCAAATAAATTGATTCAGAATAAATGCCAATCCATAAGAAACCTACCTGAACAGTAATTATGTATCAAATTGAGATTTGAAACAGTAAAAGAAAAACCTCATAGCTAATACATTTACAAAAAAAAAATCTGCTATACAATAACAATAAATAAAAAGATTTTAAAAACATGTTCCCTTAAGTGCTGTGTACACCTATTTCTGATTCTTTTCCATGGCAAACAGTATGCTGTAGGTTTTGGTAAAGTAACCTCTTATTTTTGGTTAGCATTTGTACATTGAACATAAATACACATGGAATGTACTAGATAGTTATAGTTTTCCCACAGGATCTTTTTCACAGTTACAGAAAAAGTCTTCAACTTACACACCATGAATGTTTTCATAAGCCTCATATCTTCGATGGAAGAGTGTTGAAGGAGGAAGTAAAAAACAATTCAGACTGATCTCTTACTCTCCTGTCTCTTACTGCCTCTCAAAACCAGCTCTGTTTTTTCTTGGGTTGGTGGTTTGGAGGGTTTTTTTTGCGTAGTCATGCTCTGGTACAAACTTGAGGAAAAAGCGTGTAACGTTGTGAGGCAGCCTGCACCTTCTAGTTAGCGTTTAAGTGCCTAGTGGATCCAGTCCTTAAGGCAGTCAGTATTTCATTCAAATGTCCATACTTCTACATCTTGTATTATGAAATCTTCTTTTTTAGATAAGATGTCATTATTGAAGGTGCTACAGGAGTTGCTTCGCCCATGATACAAATCTGCATCTAACCACAGGCCAAACCGGCCACTAAAAAGGAAGTACACAATAAATGTCAGGTTATATACATATAACAGTAAAAATACTGGAAGCTGTAGAAACAACCAGAGGAGCGACACCGAGGAATCTAGGTAGCTCTGAGGACCTCTCAGACCGAGTGTGAAGCGCTCAGTCCTGGCACACCACCCACCCAGAAGCTCACGGAGCAGCCCCCTCACTTTTGTCTGCGCCAGCGAGTGGGGCAGAGCCCGTGGCCCCCCGTGCCGTTTGGCTGTTCGCACCGCCAGCTGTGGCCGACACCGGCACGCAGACGTCGGGGGCCCTACCCCAGCTGTTTGGACGTGGACATGGCCCCTCCTGGTTGAGGAGGAGGAGGAGGGGTGTTTATAGACTCCCGATACAAACCATGCCCAGACGTCCCGTGGCGCAGCCTGCAGTCAGCATTCGTTAGTCATACAGCCTTAGCCCTTGATTTCACACCCACTGATCTTTGAAACTTAGGATCTGATCAAGCACTGTCTGTATCCTTGCTCTGTGTATCAACAGAACAATGACACTTTAATCGGAAACATGTGAGAAACCTCAGAAGCTGATGGCAAAACTGCCATTAGAGACTATCTTCCAGTGGCAAAGCTCTTCAGCAATGAGCCATGTATCTACCCAAGACATCTGGGGTTTTTCCAGCTAAAAAAAACCCCAAACCAACAAACCCTACTTGCCTAACGTCAGCCACTCTCTTTAAGCAATGGAAATTGCTCTGGGTCTACGAAAGAAATCAGACTGCTGAGGTATCTGCCCTAAACAGTTTACTAAAAGTAAGTTCACCCATTTTACTGATTAGTTTCTCTTGCAACTACCCCTGTCCCTATTCTCATTTGGGGAAAAAAAAAAAAAAAAAAAAAAAGTCAGCTACATGATTTGAAAACCAAACATTCACTCACCCTCCACCGCCGAGCTCCAGAGAGGTGGTGTCTCCATTGATGAAGTAGGTGTTCTCCCCACTCCATTTGAATACCTGATGAGGGGAAAAAAATCCCAAATATATCTGGACCGTGAGGATTCTTGTACGCTAAAACTACTGGGGACCAACTCTTAGGAGGTATTTTTTGGTGTGGTCATGTTTTATTTTTTTCTTCAAGGGGGAGGAGGAAGGGGTAAAAGGTAGAAAGTAAAGAAACAATACATATTTAAAACTAGGAACAAGGCACCCTAATCTGTTTTAAAAAATGCTCCTTACATCTCTAAATTAACAGGCATTCTGTTAAAAAGGAACAATGTGTTCAATGTTGAAAAATGCATAAGCTCTGATCCTTAAGGGATATTTCAGCAGCACGCTTATGCCTGGTTTGTTGTCACTGTGATCCTAAGCACGTGTGAAATTATACCCTATTCTTGGTATCACTGCCTTCCACAGTAAGTCTTTGATGGTCCATTCCTTAGTCCTCCCTGCTTCCCCCTTCAACCCACTTACAACCCTTTCCTCACCCTTGCAGCCTGTCCTCTCAGCACCTCAGGTAACTACAGCCACTTTTGCTTAAAGCATTGCATTGAAGCAATGAGTGATTAACTGCATTCATCAACAGCCGGCACATCTTCTAAACTCAAACATGCTGTCTTCATAAAAATCTCGTAAATGTTTCAGAGGTGGAGCCCAAACATCTTATCTGAGAAAGCGAACAAGCCACTTACCTTGAAATTTGGACTGAATGTGTAGAGGAATGTTTCACCAGTGCCATAGTAATGGTCACTAAACCTGAAGGGATGTGTAGCATACGCTCCAAATATCTGTCGGCATAAAATGATTAAACTACTTTTGAGGACAGTGCAAAATTAAAAAAAAAACCCCACAAAAACCAAATATTTCAAAATACTTTCTAAAGAACAACTGAGCTGGTGTTTCACATTAGAAGAACCAACTAGTAAAGTACATCAGATAAGCAAGTACGCCTGCAAATCTTTTGTATCCTGCAAGTTAAAAGCCAGATGACAACAATGGCAACAGGAATGCCAACTCCAGGAGCTACTGAAGTACCAGACCTCCACAGAGGCTGTGACAGCTCGTTAACTGAGATACCTAAGGAAGATACTGCCATGGGCACTATTACAAGGAGCACTCATTGCAATTACGAGGCTGTGCGTGTGTGTGTGTGTATTTTTATTAGCGCTGATGTACTTTCCTGCCTCTTAGTTTAAGCAGTAGAAAATATGAAAAAACACACCAATGTCTTATTTTGGCATGATGTCACTTCACGGTACGACTAGCACTTCCATAATAACCACTTTCTATGACGTTGCCCTTCCAGTCCAACCCCCGCAGAACACGCACCCCTCACCTGGTTGTCCATATCCTTGATGACAAGGAGAACCGGACTGTCAAGAGATGCCGATTTACGGTACAGAGTCTTCAGGCTAGTGCCATGCTCCAGTGTACTGTACGTGAGCCGCCACGGATATCCCTGCACTCGTGCGGGCAAGCGCCGGGCAAGCTGGGCAATGGACAGGGGGAAATGGTTACATATTCAACAGGCTGGCTCACAGGTGGTGCCACAGACTATTCCCTTTCTGCAGGGGCTTCTGAGCCCAAAAATGGCTGCCAAAGGAGCAGACGATGCCAGCAGCTTAACATCTCTGCCACATGCATGTGGCCTTGTATTCTGAGCCCAACTGCCTGCACTCACATCACCTGTGAAAGGGATTTCAAAACCGGCACTGAAAGAGTTGCCAGTCCTCAGTACCACAACTCAAACTCCAGAGTTGCAAAACATGAAAATAAGCTTTTCAGGTGAGCCAGTGCTGCAGCAAACAGGACCCTGCACAAGGACACTCCCACGTGCTAAATACTCTCCAAACTCCTAAAAAGCATGGGTGTTGCCTCCAGCAGGCGAAATGTCCCACACCCAGCAGAGTCACCACCACAGCTAACAAGGAAACCTGAGGTTTTTCTAGCCATACCTGCTCTATGTGCATGTTCTCCAGGAGAGCACTGTGATGCTTTAAGACAGGCAAAGTATCATCATCATCATCTTCATAGTAACTGCAAACACTCTTTCGTCGTTTTGCTTCTTCCACAGTAATGATCTGAGGCAAGAGAACAAGCGTCCAAACTAAAGCACAGCTCTTACACTGTCAATCCTCTGTTGAAACAAATTAATTTAAACCAACATACTCCTCAGCTGTCACACTGTGCACGTGGAGCAAAACCACTTACGGGATGGTTATACCAAGCACAGGCAGCCTTAACCAAATGGGGAAATTCTTAACTCGTAAGGTGTCTTTGAGGCAGCACGGCCAGAATTTCTCTGCGCCCCAGTGACCTCCCACAGCTGTAGAGTCCTTTGGGATTAATAAACATTGAGGTAACCAGGTGACATCATCTGGTTGGTCTCAGACATAGCTGGTCCCAAGTCAGAAGGCTGAAGTGCACCTACTTCTTCCGAGGCACACGACATGCATCTGGACTAAATGTCTTGTGGGAGTCTAAATGAGGACGATGCAGAAGCATCTTTGCTTTCTTTTGTGCAACTAGTTCAGTACATTAATTATTTTCACAAGTGCTATTGCATGAGAATATGAAAAAGTTTAAAATTTCACTTCTCCTTTTTGTTAAAGCAGCAGCTTTTCCCTGCTTTTCTTTAGTGACTCAGAGATGGTTTTGTGGATACAAACTGAAACAGAATGAATATAGCAAAGAAGTAAAAATGTAAATCAACTTGAACAGGTATTTCAAAGTTCTGTCTTGTAGGAAATGTACTGAGTAAGATTTTGAGCATCCAGTTTACGTAAATTCTTGAAAATACTGATTCTGAGAGTCAAGGTCTTTATAAACCACATTCTTAGTTGAAAATTAACAAACAGCTTTTTAGAAACTTCTATTTATACCTTTGCTTAAGACTTTTTATAAAGAGAGCACACTGTAATATTTTAAAATGTGATTCCATATAAATATTTCTAGCATCAGGTTTTAATTTAAATTCTTATAAAATGAAGCACAGCCTCCTCTCCAGCAACTACTGGTAAGCTGCACTACCTTTTCCCATAAAACTGGAAAAAAAAAAAAGAATGCAAGTCCATGCACTTAATGCTTGTCTATAAAAGGACCCAGCAGCGCAGAAGGAGACAGTCTCTGAACCCCACGCAGCACGGGCAGCAGATGGGAGCCCGAACATGGCACGAGGCAGGAGCTCCTGGGCTGGCAGCACCCATGGTGCCCGGAGCTCACCGTGGAGGGGAGGACACCCCCTCAACCCCTCGGCAGCCACAGCTCGGGTGTCCTGGGTCCCGACGAGCTGCTGCTGGGCTGCTTGGCCTCCTGGCTGGCAAAGGGCATCATCTGGCACAGCTGGAAAGCTGCTAACCCTTTGACGTGGCTCAGGGCACTCAGCGAGTGACTGGGGCCCCAGCTCCATGCAGCAGTGGGGGGCGAGCTGAAGCACATTGTGCCTGGTAGCAGGGCTTCAGCTGGGGCTCGGTGCCACCACGGCAAACAGGAAGAAACAGCAAGAGCTCAGAGATAGGGCTGATGAGAAAGAAAAGGGGAAGCAAGGAGGCCTAGCTACAAAACAACCAGGAAACCTTAAACTGCCTTCCTTCCGTGAGCATATCACCAGAGGTCTTAACTTGGAGCAGGAACCTCAAGATGTGGCTGCACAGCAATGCTGCGCTGCTGCCACAAACCTCCCTGCAAATGCGGCTTCCAAACAACTTCCACGTTACACACGGACTCCTCCGCGCCTCCACGATCACTGCTTGGACTTGCAGAAGCTGTCAACAGTTGAGACCATTGCCAAGAGGCGCCTGGAGGTCCTACACACACCTGCCCCACAGGCGAGAAAGCAAACCCACTGGACTGACTCCAGGTACAGATCTAACCACACCACAAAGCACAGAAGGAGCTTTTCATGAAGAGCACAGCTGGTGAGGAGTTCACTGTGGGCAGGACAAAGCCCTAACACCGTCAGCCACACCGAGCCTCTCTGGTGGGATGCGAGCAGCACGGCTGCGTTCACTGCAGCCGCCCCGGGCAGGGAGCTGAGCCCCGGGCAGGGCGCCCGGCCACCGGTGCTCCGGCACACACTGCGGCGTTAGGGAAGGAGGGCAGGAGCACAGGGCAAAATCCAGCCCGCAGAGCTGACGTTGCGGCGTGCCGCCGGTACCCAGGCAGTACGGGTGCATTCCTGCTGGCGACACTGGAAGAGCTGCACAGCCGCATCCTGCCCCTCCAGCCCAGGCTCCGTGGGATCTAGTACTGGCTCTTCCGAGACTGGAGGGAATCCTGTGCTGGAAAATTTTTCATATGGCCAATTTCAGGGAAGGTTTGCACTGCAAAATTTAGATAAGTTTTTAAAAAAACAACAAATTGGTAAAGAAAAATGGTCTTTCTGCTTTTATTCTTGTTCTTTTTCAACCTTTCCACCTCCTGAATGCTTTTCCTTCCCCCCTCATTACCCAGGCCATTACTTTATTTTACTTTTTTTTTTTTAAACAAACACCTCTTTCATTTTAAATCAAAAGTACTCAACTCCTCTTTTGAAGACTATTTTCTAATAACAGTCCTTCCCCCAGGAACACAGTAAATCAACCAGCAGCAGGTATCTGTAGCAAAATGCAACCAAACTCAGACACAGGCAACTACAGAAAACCTATTAACACAGCTGTAAGTTGCAAATCGACTCCAAAGGCAGACAAGCCTCCCTCTTCACTGCACAGATACCTACTCAGTCTGTAACTGAAGCGCACGTTTAAATGAAGTTCAGAGTCAACAACTGCAAACAGAGGGATCTGCAAGATCAGGTATTTACAGACCACACGAAAGCAGAAACAAGACAAAAAAGAATCAACCACTACAGAAACTGGATCTACAAAATCTTTTAAACATTTTATGGGACCGAGAAAGCAAGCTACCTGGGGTGGAAATACCCTGATAAAATTCATCTGAGTCCAGAGCACATTTTTCGCTAGGACAGAAGTGCTGTATCAGATCCACACTGTTCAATCAGGGACACAGTTCAACATACCTCCACAAAAGGTTCCTCCTGGTCAGGTCTGGCACAGTAAATAATTCGAATATTCAAAGGCATTTGTTTCCCTTTCATCATTTACGATCTTATTTTGCAGTATCCACTACACTTCCCTGCTCTAGAGGCAAGAGCTCTCGCCCACATGCACAACAGACAGCTACTGCCCGTGGCACGCTGTGATAAACTTGCTTATATGCTTCTCTACAATCACACTTTCTGTTTCCCCACAAGGGAGAGTGAAACTTTTGAAGTAATCATGCCCAAATTTGGACTTTCAATAGAGATTTCCTGGCAGACCTACTTGAAATTTGTAAAGCCTGAATATATTATGAATAAAAGACACACACCTTTAGAAGCCGTTTCCAGCTAATTGTTCTCCCAATATGTATTCAAATAAAACACTGGGACATAGGCTCCCAGTGTGGCCAGATCTCTTCCACCTCTGTTCTTCAGATCACTGGCCCTCCTCCTTCATTTTGGTTTTACGAAAATGGCATGCAAATGACAACTGAACAGTGAAATCTAGTGCAACATATGACTGCACTCAGATTTGAGCAAAACAAGGAATGAAGACTTTTTTTTCCCCACCTTGCAGTTCACAAAGCACCACCATTAAGAAACTACAGAACTTTAAAAATAAAAGCTATTTGGGGTTAGAGGTGATGTTGCTACATTTGAAATGACAAGCCCCACTCCTGAGCTCCGCTTTGAACAGGACAACATTCTTTGAAGACAGAAATGCTTTAAAAAAAGAGGGCAGTAGAATTTTAAAAACAAGTTCATATTTAAGACAAATAATCAGATCACTTTCTAGATCACCATCAAGATATTTCCCACTTAGGGATTTGTCTGTTTTTTAATTTATCCCACATTGTTAGCACAGCAAGTGCTTCAGCGTTCAGAAATATCATTAAAAAATGTGTGCAAGCTTATTTCCCTTAGAAACTAGGCTTTGTATGCACAACAGACAGATAACAATCACAGGCATGCCAAGTAGTTAAAACAGATTGCAAAAGCCCCCACATGAAAAAGCCAAAGTCCGAGGAGAAAACTTATGCATTTTACTACCAATATTCAAACAGTATTGCTGCGAGCACCTGAGAAGCAAAACGGTCTGGCACATCACCACATACCAATCCATTTCAACCAGCACACAGGAGTCTGTGGTGGTGTTTACAGGTACATACACATTTTTGGAGATTTTATTTGTAGCATATAAATACAATACTAATTTAGAAATACTGAAAACATACACCTGTATAGTTTTGCAAAAGGCTAAAATCACATAACCAAAACATTTACACAACTTCTGCTGGTTGTACACCAGAGAGCTGCCAGTTGTTTGTCTGCTCTTTCCAGGGAGAGAAGCAAGGAGGACTGAAGGAATACGAGTACATTTGTGAGACAGATGCAAGAATCACAGAATCAGAGGTTCGAAAAAACCTCTAAGATCAAGTCCAACCATCTGCCCAACACCACCATGCCTACTAAACCATGTCCTGAAGTGCCACATCTACA
>Ga0181612_166244_pt1 | contig 10101 bp, 7 predicted proteins | sample HoacroProtozoa21_FD_119630 | JGI IMG/M metagenome (GOLD analysis project Ga0181612, IMG submission 119630) | Hoatzin crop microbial communities from Cojedes, Venezuel. Combined Assembly of Gp0051906, Gp0051904, Gp0051908
ATCGACGACTTCCTTGCCGTCGGCAACGCCTTAAACGGCCTCATCCAGCTCATCCAGGACGCCGGTGCCGAAGTGGTCGGCGCGGGGATCGTGATCGAGAAGGCCTGGCAGGAGGGCGGCAAGCGCATCCGCGACAAGGGCATCCGTGTCGAGTCGCTGGCCCGCATCAAGGAGATGACGCCGGACGGCATCGTCTTCTGTGATGACTGATTTCGGTGCAAAAGCAGAAGCTTTTTGTATAGATGAGAAGAAAGAAACCAGAAAATGAATTGTTCGGAGGGATTCACCATGAAAAGTTTACGTAAAGTGCTCGCACTCGTCATGGCTCTGGCGATGGTCCTCTGCCTGGCAGCCTGCGGCGGTTCGACCGACAGCTCCAGCGGCAGCACAGACCTGAAGGTCGGTGTCATCCTGGTCGGTGACGAGACCGAAGGCTACACCAAGGCTCACATGGACGGCATCGAAGAGGCTGTCAAAGAGCTGGCCGACGAAGGCATCAATGTCGAGTATGAGTACAAGAAGCGCGTTCCGGAGTCGGATGAAGTGGCGACCAACGCCAACGACCTCATCGCCGACGGCTGCACGCTCATCATCACCAACTCGTATGGCCATCAGTTCCATTTCAGCGATGTCATCGACAGCAACCCGGAGGTCAACTTCGTCGCTATGACCGGCGACCTTGCCGCCTCCACGGGCAAAGACAACTATGAGAACGCCTTCACGAAGGTCTTCGAGGCCCGCTATGTCTCCGGTGTCGTTGCCGGTATGAAACTGAAGCAGCAGATCGATGACGGCATCCTGACCAAGGAAAAGGTCCCGACCGCATTCGACAGCAACGGAAGCATCAAGATCGGTTACGTCGGTGCCTTCAACTACGCCGAAGTGGTCTCCGGTTACACCGCATTCTTCCTGGGCGTCCAGAGCGTCGTCTCCAACGTCGCCATGACCGTCCAGTACACCAACTCCTGGTTCTCGGAAGAGCGCGAAGCCGCTGTCGCCGAGTCCCTCATGGGCATGGGCTGCGTCCTCATCGGACAGCACGCGGACTCCACCGGTGCCCCGGCTGCCATCCAGGCCGCCTATGACAAGGACAACAGCCTTGTCTGCACCCATGTCGGCTACAACGTTGACATGCTCGATGTTGGCCCGGACGTCACCCTGACCTCCTCCACCAACAACTGGAAAGTCTATTACAAAGAGCTCTTTAAGGCTGCTGCCAAGGGCGAAGAGATCCCGACCGACTGGGCCAAGGGATATGAAGAAGACGCTGTTGGCATCACCGACCTCAACACCAACCTCGTTGCCGATGGCACGAAAGAAGCGGTCGACGAAGTCATCGCGAAGATCAAGAGCGGTGAGCTCCATGTCTTCGACGCGTCCAAGTTCACCGTCAGCGGCCAGCACCTGACCTCCTACACCCAGGCCTATGGCATGGAAGGCACCGAGTGCATGGCTCAGGACGACGCCGGAAACTACTATTTCGACGAGTCCACGGTCCGTTCCGCACCGTACTTTGATATCCGCATCGACGGAATCACGGAGATCGAGTCCGACTACGAGGCGGAATAAGTCAGCGAACCTGACGTTTACGTCTGAGTAAACAGGAAGGGGAGGGAACCGCCACCTCGGTTTCTTCCTCTTCCCTTATTTTGGGGAGTAATATTCATGGCAACCTATGCAGTGGAAATGCGGGGGATCACGAAGGAATTCGGGTCCATCCGCGCAAACTACAAGGCAGACCTCACGGTCAACCGCGGGGAGATCCTGGCGCTTCTCGGTGAAAACGGAAGCGGCAAGACGACCTTGATGAACGTCCTGTCCGGGCTCTACTACCCGGAAGAGGGCAAGATTTTCGTGAATGGTGAAGAGGTGTCCATCCGTGACCCGAAGGACGCCTACAACCTTAAGATCGGCATGGTCCACCAGCACTTCAAACTGGTGGATGTATTCACCGCTGCCGAAAATGTTGTACTGGGCCTGGAGCAGGAGGGCAAGTTCGACCTTGCCAAGACTGCCAAGGAGGTCTCGGCGATCGCCGAGAAGTACGGCTTTGTCTTTGACCCGAACGAGAAGGTCTACGACATGTCCGTGTCCCAGAAACAGACCCTGGAGATCATCAAGCAGCTCTACCGCGGCGTCAACATCCTGATCCTGGATGAGCCGACGGCGGTTCTGACCCCGCAGGAGACGCGCAAGCTCTTCGACGTGGTCCGGAACATGAAGGCGGACGGCAAGTCCATCATCATCATCACCCACAAGCTGCAGGAGGTCCTGGAAATCTCCGACCGCGTCGCCATCCTGCGCAAGGGGGAGACTGTCGGGGTCATCGACACCAAGGACGCCACCGAGCAGTCCCTCACCGAGGCCATGGTCGGCGAAAAGGTCGAACTCAACATCGACCGGCCGGATCCGGTCGACCCGGAATTGCGCCTCGACATCAAACACCTGACCTGCTACAACAGCGAAGGTGTCAAGGCCTTAGATGACGTCTCCTTTGAGGCGTTCAGCGGGGAGATCCTCGGCATTGCCGGCATCTCCGGCTGCGGCCAGAAGGAACTCCTGGAAGCCATCGCCGGACTCCAGCGCACCGAACCGGGCTCCAGCATCCTCTACACCAACGAAGACGGTGTCACGGAGGAACTGGTCGGCAAGACCCCGCGCCGGATCACGGACCTCGGCATCGCGCTCTCCTTTGTCCCGGAAGACCGCCTTGGCATGGGCCTTGTCGGCTCCATGGGCATGGTCGGCAACATGCTCCTCAAACGCTACAACGAGGGCAAGACGCCCCTCATCCAGAAACGCCCCTCGGAAGAGCTGGCGGAAGACATCAAAGAAGAACTCGACGTCATGACCCCGGATGTCAGCACCCCGGTCAAGGACCTCTCGGGTGGCAACGTCCAGAAAGTCTTAGTCGGGCGTGAGATCGCGGCGGCTCCGTCCGTCCTCATGACGGCCTATGCGGTCCGCGGCCTGGACATCAACACCTCCTACACGATCTACGACCTTCTCAACAAACAGAAGAAGAAAGGCGTGGCCGTGCTCTTCGTCGGGGAAGACCTCGACGTCCTCCTTGCCCTGTCCGACCGGATCATGGTCCTCTGCGGCGGCAAGGTCAACGGAATTTTAGACGGGCGCACGGCGACCAAGGAAGACGTCGGCCTGCGCATGACGAACATGGTCGAGGAAGGAGGCGAGGACTGATGGCACAGGAAAAGACGATCGTAAAAGAACCCCTCATCCGTATTGAGAAAAACCGCGGCGTCGACAAGAAGAAGGCCTTCATCGTCCGCGTGGCTGCCCTCGTTCTGGCCCTTCTGGTCTGCGGCATCTTCGTCAACCTCGTCGGCGGGCTGTCCCTCGGCGAAGCGTATAAGCAGATGTGGGAAGGCACCTTCGGTGTCATCGGCAACCAGACCAGCATCAAGATCCGCTGCTGGGACACCGCGATCTATGCGGCAAAGCTCCTCTGCATCGCGACGGCCCTGACCCCGGCCTTTAAGATGCGCTTTTGGAACATCGGCGCGGAGGGACAGGTCCTCATCGGGGCTATGGCCACCGCCTACATCATGCACGAGTTCGCGGAACCGCTTGCCGGCCCGATGCTCTACATCGTGATGTTCTTAGTCTGCATTATCGCGGGCGCCATCTGGGGATTCATCCCCGCGTTCTTCAAGGCGAAGTTCGGCACCAATGAGACGCTCTTTACCCTCATGATGAACTACGTCGCCATGAAGATCGTCGACTGCTTCTACAACCTCTGGAAGGGTAAGAAGTCGGCCATGGAGGCCATCAACATGGATACGCACCTCGGGTACCTCCCGAACATCGCGGACCATGGCTACACCATCAACATCATCATCTTCGTGGCGCTCGCCATCGGGATGTATTTCTACTTAAAGAAGACCAAGCACGGCTTTGAGATCGCCGTCGTCGGCGAGTCCCAGAACACCGCCCGGTACGCCGGCATCAACGTCAAGAAAGTCATCATCCGCACGATGATCCTCTCGGGCGCCATCTGCGGACTCTGCGGCGGTCTGACCGTCATGGGCCAGACCCATTCGATCTCCTCGGAGACCACGGCCGGCGGCTACGGCTTTACGGCCATCATCGTGGCGTGGCTCGGCCAGTTCAACACCCTGAGCATGATCGCCATCTCGCTTTTGATCCTGTTCCTGGAACACGGTACCGGCCAGCTCGGCAACGTCTATGGCGCGTTTGCCACCGGCGCCGGTGACGTCATGATTGGCCTCGTGCTGTTCTTCATCATCGGGTGCGAATTCTTCGTCAACTACAAAGTAATCTTCCGCGGCGCCAAAAAGAAGGAGACCGTCGAGGGCCCATCCGAGCCCAAACTGCCGACCGCTCCGGACGCAAAGAAACTGACCATTGTGGAAGACTCCGTTATTGAACTTGTGGAAGGGGGTGCCGACGAATGAACGCAGACGTCCTTGCGAACTTACTCAACTGGTTAAACCGCGCCGTCATCTTCGGAACGGTCATTATGTACGGCTCCCTGGGTGAGCTCATCACCGAAAAAGCCGGCAACATGAACCTCGGTACCCCGGGTACCATGTGCATCGGCGGCGCCTTCGGGTTTGCCGGTGCCTACCTGTACGAGATGAGCACGGATAATCCATCCGCGTTCCTCTGCGTCCTCATCGGCGTGGTCTGCGCCTTTGGCAGCGCCGCCCTCGCGGGCCTGCTCTTCAGCCTCATGACCACGACCCTGCGTGCCAACCAGAACGTCACCGGTCTTGCCCTGACCACCTTCGGCTTGGGCCTTGCCAAGTTCGTCGGCATGTTCATCATCCCGGAGGGCACCACCACCGTCAAGGCGACCTTCGCCAACTCCGTGTTCTCGAAGAACCTGGTCTATGCCAAACTCGGCAGCACCACCTTTTCGACCATTTTCTTTAAATACGGCTTCATGATGTATGTCGCCATCGTCCTGGTCATCCTGACTCACCTGTTCTTGAACAAGACCCGCGCCGGCCTCAACTTGCGCGCGGTGGGTGAGAGCCCGGCCACGGCCGATGCCGCCGGCATCAACGTCACCAAGTACAAGTACCTCGCCACGGTCATTGGGTCGGGTATTGCCGGACTCGGCGGCGTGTACTACATCCTCGACTACAACTATGGCGGCTGGTCCACGGCGGCCGCGGGCTCCATCCAGGCACTCGGCTGGCTGTCCCTGGCCCTCGTCATCTTCGCCATCTGGAAACCCCTTAACACGATCTGGGGTTCGTATGTCTTCGGCATCTTCTACTGGCTCTTTAACTTCATCCCGGTCTTCGGGATCAAGCTCAACAGTGCCAAGAGCTCCCTCGTGGAGGCGGTGCCGTTCCTCGTCACGATCTTAGTCCTCATCCTCATCTCGGTGCGCAAGAGCCGTGACAACCAGGGCCCGGCTTCGCTCGGCCTGTCGTATTTCCGCGAAGAGCGGTAAAGGAAAGGGGAGGTCCTCCCATGCAGAAAAACACGTACGAGACTCCGCTCAACTCCCGGTATGCCAGCAAGGAGATGCAGTACATCTTCTCGCCGGACTTTAAGTTCAGGACCTGGCGCAAACTCTGGATCGCGCTGGCGGAAGGGGAAAAGGAGCTCGGCTTAAATATCACCGATGAGCAGATCGCCGAACTGAAAGCCCACCAGGATGACATCAACTATGAAGTGGCCATTGAGCGGGAAAAGCTGGTCCGCCACGACGTCATGTCCCACGTCTATGCCTACGGCGAACTCTGCCCCACGGCAAAGCCGATCATCCACCTCGGCGCGACGTCCTGCTACGTTGGGGACAACACGGACGTCATCATCATGACGGAAGGCTTAAAGCTCATCCGCAAGAAGGTCGTAAACCTCCTCGACAAGCTGTCGTCCTTTGCCATGGAGTACAAGGATCTGCCGACACTCGGCTTTACCCATTACCAGCCGGCCCAGCCGACGACCGTCGGCAAGCGGGCGTCCCTCTGGCTGCAGGACGTGCTCCTCGACTACTATGAGCTCGAGCACCGCCTCTCCAACATGCGCCTCCTCGGCTGCAAGGGCACCACAGGGACCCAGGCCTCCTTTATGGACCTCTTTGAGGGCGATGAGGAAAAGATCCGGGAACTGGACCGGAAGATCGCGGAGAAGATGGGCTTTGACGCCTGCTTCCCGGTCTCCGGCCAGACCTATTCCCGCAAGTTGGACTACCAGGTCGTGTCGGTCCTCTCCGGCATTGCCCAGTCGGCATCCAAGTTCGCGACCGACATGCGCCTTTTGCAGCACATGAAGGAGCTGGAAGAGCCGTTTGAGAAGAACCAGATCGGTTCCTCCGCTATGGCGTATAAGCGCAACCCCATGCGCAGTGAGCGCATCTGCTCCCTGGCGCGGTATGTCAGCGCGGACGCCTTGAACCCGGCGCTCACCGCATCCACCCAGTGGCTCGAGCGGACCCTTGACGACTCGGCCAACAAGCGCATCTCCGTGGCCGAGGCCTTCCTCGCCACAGACGCCATCCTGGAGCTGTACATCAACGTGGTCTCCGGCATCGTGGTCTACCCGAAGATGATCGAAAAGCATCTTCTGGAAGAGCTGCCGTTTATGGCCACAGAGAACATCATGATGGAGGCCGTCAAGAAGGGCGGCGACCGCCAGGAACTGCACGAAAAGATCCGCGTCCACTCCATGGAGGCCGGCAAGGTCGTCAAAGTGGAAGGCGGAAAGAACGATCTCTTAGAGCGCATCGCGAAGGACCCGGCGTTTGGCATGTCCCTCGAAGAGCTCGAGTCCGTCATGGACCCGAAGAACTTCGTCGGCCGCGCCCCGTCCCAGACGGAGGAGTTCATCCGCGACTACGTCGACCCGGTCCTCGACGACAACCGGGACCTTTTGGGTCTCGACGTGGAGATCAATGTATAACCCAAATTCCTGAAAGGTAGGAGTTTTTCCATGGTAAGAGCAATCGTCGGCGCCAACTGGGGCGACGAAGGAAAAGGTAAGATCACCGACATGTTTGCCGGGCAGAGCGACATCGTCATCCGCTTCCAGGGTGGCGCCAATGCCGGCCACACGATCATCAACGACTATGGCCGGTTTGCCCTGCACACCCTGCCGTCCGGGGTCTGCAATCCCGGCACGGTCAACATCATCGGCAACGGCATGGCCTTTGACGTCGAGCGCTTTACAAAGGAAGTGGAGAGCGTTGTGGAAGCCGGTGTCCCGAAGCCCCAGATCTACATCTCGGAGCGGGTCCAGCTCGTCATGCCGTATCACGTCCTCTTTGACGTATACGAAGAGGAGCGCCTCGGCAAAAACGCGTTCGGTTCCACCAAGTCCGGCATCGCGCCGTTCTTCTCCGACAAGTTCGCCAAGATCGGTTTTGAGGTCTGCGAGCTCTATGACGACGAGTACTTAAAGGACAAGATCCACCGCGTCGTGGAGATCAAGAACCTCCAGCTCGAGCATGTATACCACAAGCCGCTCCTTGACGAGGACGAACTGTACAACACCCTTGTGGACTGGCGTGAGCAGATCCGTGACTACGTCATCGACACCAACGCCTATTTGAAGCAGGCCTTAAAAGACGGCAAGACCGTCCTTTTGGAAGGCCAGCTCGGCACCCTCAAGGACCCGGATTCCGGCATCTACCCGATGGTCACATCCTCTTCGACCCTTGCCGGATATGGCGCGGTCGGTGCCGCCGGCATCCCGCCGTATGAGATCAAGGACATCATCGCCGTCACCAAGGCCTACTCCAGCGCTGTCGGCGCCGGAGAGTTTGTCTCGGAGATCCTGGACGAAGACGAGGCCCAGGAACTGCGTCTGCACGGCGGAGACAAGGGCGAATTCGGTGCCACCACCGGTCGTCCGCGCCGCGTGGGCTGGTTTGACGCCGTGGCCAGCCGCTACGGAGTCCTGACCCAGGGCGCCACGGAAGTCGTGGTCACCGCACTCGACTGCCTGTCCTATCTGGAAGAACTGAAAATCTGCGTCGGTTATGAGATCGACGGCGAAGTCACCCGGGATTTCCCGGTCACCCCGCGCCTGAAAAAGGCCAAGCCCGTCTACAAGACCTTCAAGGGCTGGCACTGTGACATCCGCGGCATCCGCAACTATGAGGATCTGCCGCAGGAGACGCGGGACTATGTCGAGTTCATCGAGCAGGAACTGGAGACCCCTGTCACCATGGTCTCCAACGGTCCGGCCCGGGACGAGATCATTTTCCGCAAGTAATTCATCCGGGCCTGGTCCAGCCAGGCCCGTTTTCTTATGGAGGAGTCAACATGCAAGAGTCCATTCTGGTCCTGGATTTCGGCGGCCAGTACAATCAGCTGATCGCCCGGCGCGTTCGGGAACAGCACGTGTTTGCCGAAGTCCTGTCCTATACGACCCCGCTCGAAGAAATCAAGGCGAAACACTACACCGGCATCATCTTCACCGGCGGCCCGCAGAGCGTGTACGGCGAAGACGCCCCGTCCTTTGACCCCGGTATCTTTGACCTCGGCATCCCGATCCTCGGTATCTGTTACGGCGCCCAGTTCATGGCCCATGCCCTCGGAGGGGAAGTCAAAACGGCCCCGGTCAGCGAATACGGCCAGACGGATGTCCAAATCGACAGCCAGGAAGGATTGCTCAAGGGCGTTCCGGATTCCGTCTTCTGGATGAGCCACACGGACTATATTGCGAAGGCTCCAGAAGGCTTCAAGGTCACGGCCCATACCAAGGACTGCCCGGTTGCCGCCATGGAGAACCCGGACAAAAAGCTGTATGCGGTCCAGTTCCATCCGGAAGTGGTGCACTCGGTGCACGGCCCGGAACTCTTCAGGACCTTTGTCCAGGACATCTGCCACTGCAAATGTGAGTGGCGCATGGATTCCTTCATCGACACCCAGATCGAACAGATCCGCAAGACGGTCGGGGACGGCAAAGTCCTCCTTGCCCTGTCCGGCGGTGTGGACAGTTCCGTTGCTGCCGTCCTGCTCTCCAAAGCCCTCGGCAAACAGCTGACCTGCGTCTTCGTGGACCACGGCCTTTTGCGCAAAGACGAGGGAGACGAAGTGGAAGCTGTCTTCGGGCCGGAGGGTCCATATGACTTAAACTTCATCCGCGTCAACGCCCAGCACCGCTTCTACCTGAAGCTGGCCGGTGTCTCCGAACCGGAGCACAAGCGCCACATCATCGGCGAGGAGTTCATCCGCGTTTTCGAGGAAGAGGCCAAAAAAATCGGCGCCGTGGACTACCTGGCCCAGGGCACCATTTACCCGGATGTCATTGAGAGCGGCCTTGGCAAAGCGGCCGTCATCAAGAGCCACCACAACGTCGGCGGCCTGCCGGACGTGGTCGACTTCAAGGAGATCATCGAGCCTTTGCGCCTGCTCTTCAAGGACGAGGTCCGTGAAGTGGGCACGAAGCTTGGCATCCCGGATTACCTGGTATACCGCCAGCCCTTCCCGGGCCCGGGCCTCGGCATCCGGATCATCGGAGACATTACCGAAGAAAAGGTCCACATGGTCCAGGAAGCCGATTTCATCTACCGCGATGAGATCGCCAAAGCCGGCCTCGACAAGGACATCAGCCAGTACTTCGCAGCCCTCACCAACATGCGCAGTGTCGGTGTCATGGGCGACGCCCGCACCTACGACTACGCCATTGCCCTCAGAGCCGTCTCCACCAGTGACTTCATGACAGCGGACGCCGTCAACATCCCCTGGGACGTCCTCCAGAAAGTCACCACACGGATCATTAACGAAGTTCCCCACGTCAACCGTGTCGTCTACGACCTGACCCAGAAGCCGCCGGGAACCATTGAGTTTGAATGATGGGAAAATGGCGGGAGCCCTTGTTTTACAAGGGCTCCCGTTTTCTATGTCAATAAAATGCCGCTGTTATTTATGATTCTGTACACAAAGCAACGGTGGAATTTAACTATTCCTCTGTCAGATGCTTTCCCCATGCTTCCAGATCTGCGTTAATCTCTTCCCGCTTCTCATCAATTTTGAAGAAGTTCATCACGAAACCGGCAAGCAGGAACAAAGCAGTTGGTGCGAGTGTATAGAGAACCCGGATCATCATGATCGCGGAATCAGGCTGTGCCTCCAGCCCCGCGTTAAAGCCGGACAG
>Ga0181612_109730_pt1 | contig 10100 bp, 14 predicted proteins | sample HoacroProtozoa21_FD_119630 | JGI IMG/M metagenome (GOLD analysis project Ga0181612, IMG submission 119630) | Hoatzin crop microbial communities from Cojedes, Venezuel. Combined Assembly of Gp0051906, Gp0051904, Gp0051908
CGCAAAGACCTGAAATGCGCGGGGCGGGGGGCTTCCACCCTGCCCAGGGTGCCCCGGAGCCGGCGGCCGTGTTTGCTCCCGGGCAGCCTGGCAGGCGGCAGACTCCCCCCGCAGCCCGGGTTACTCATTAATTCCCGTCTCCGGTGGCCGCCCGCCCCTGTGGCTGTCCTTGTCCTGCGCTGCTCTGCTCCCGCAGCTGACCGGCGGCCTGGGCCCCCCGCTCCTGTTGCTCGGCCCTGCGGGTCCCACCACTGTGCCCCTGCGGCTGCTGGACGGAGCCCAGAGCAGCGGGCTGAGCTGGGCGTGCTGGGAGATAGCTCTGCTCGAGGGGAGGCAGCGAAGGGGGGCTGCAAGCACACAGCCGGGAAGCTTGGCGTCCGCCTTGGCGGTGCCTCGGGGGTCTTCAGCTTGGTGTCCGCCTTGGCGGTGCCTCGGGGGTCTTCTGTCTCGGCGTGCAGCGCTCCCGAGAGGGCTCGTCCGCCGGAGAGGCTCTGCCTCTGCGCCGCTTCCCTGAGGCTCTGTTTCGAGCTGTTTGGCTTTCGAGGAGCGGCCGCTGTTCCGGGCGGTGACGCTGGATGCCTGATCGGTTCTGCGCGTTTCCAGCTGCGGCAGCTGCCCGCGCTCCCACTGTCAGGGGTTGAGACAATTTTTTCTGTTTCTTTAAGAGTTCCCCCCCCAATGGTATTGCATAAAAAATCAGCGTGAGCAGCAGGAGTGATGAAACTGTGCTTGAAGCTCGGCCAGGGAACAAACTGAACAGGAGGCGGTGGCCGATGTGGTGTTGGTGCCTCAGACCGGTCTCTTCACAGCACAGCGTTTCAGGGGTTAAAACTCAGAGAGAAGGGGGAAGTCAGCACTGCTGACTCAGTGGGTGCTTTGTGTTTGTGCAGAAAAGCTTGGCTGGGGAGCTGAAGTTCCTGTGTGATTTTTGCCATATGGTCTCTCTTCTCTGAAAGCAGCAAATAACTGAAGTACTTAAATGGCACTTGTGGTAATTACGCCCTGGAAGACAGAGAATGAGAACGACTTTCCCAGCTGTATTCATGTGCTCTGAGTAGCAGAATAGAAACGAACAATTAACGCTGCGCAGCGTAATGAGCCTGCCAGGGTTATCATCTCTGTTTGTCTCTGGTGCAGAGTTAATGAATGTCTCGAGCGTGGAGGAGAAAAGCAAATGGTGTTTGTGGCCAGGGCGTGCGCACCTGGCAGAACCCACAGGGCTCTCGTGCCCGCGGGGTGCGGGTTTGTCCCCGCGGGGCTGAGGACAGCTCTGCTGCCGGGGCTGGCTCCTGGGGTGTTGGCTTTGGGTGGGTGGTCTGCCTTCCCGTCACTCCTGCAGAGGAGTCCTTGTCCTGCACAGTCTGGAAGGGCTCTTGTGAAAACATGATCAATACATTTTGCATCAAACTCAGCACAGCTTAATGTGCTAAAGTGTCGCTTTAAGGATTGTGGGGCCGGGCAGCTTGGGCTCGGAGAGCCTCTCTGCCCCCTGGGCCACGCATGCTCTCTGTGCCCGTGTTCTGCAAACCCATGTGTCCACCGATTCGGGCAGAACACTTCACATTCCTCCCTTGTATGTAAGCCCTGACTGCTGTAAAAATAATCTTAACGTTTTGGAACACCTTGGTTTAGGTCCCTTTGCTGAAAATCTCCAACATACGTAGCCCGCTGAAAAAAACTCCTGTGGTAGGTTGAATCTGAAGAATCAGAAGAGAGAAGCAAATCAAGTTTGTCGTGCAAAACCTCTGACTAATTTCAGAGCAGAATTGAGGAACGTGATCTCTGAAGTCATCCCTTTGGCCATAGGCAGCGCTGGGATGTGAGTGATGGAAAGAGGGCCCCGTGCCAGAGCTAGAACCCCACGCAGCGGCGCTGGTGGCTGAGGGCGTTTGGGAAGGTGCCGCTCCACAGCTGCCCTACGCCGAGCTGCGCGCGTCGCACAGCCAAGCTGATTTACGTGGACAGAGCAGAGGAACACTTGCTTTTCCAGTCGCCAGGCACTTGTAGTTCAGCTTCTTCATTAGCACCTTTGCTCTGGTCTGGCTTTGCTTGCGGTCAAATGCACGAACTCTTCCTCCTGAGGTCTTTCAGTGTGCGCAGCACTGAGATGGACTTCTCGGGCAGGTTGCTTTCGAGCCTCCAGAAGTGCTGCAGCAACATCCTGAACTGCAGTTTGGATGAAGGGGGCTGTTCGGAGGAGGGCAGGCAGTCGCTGCGATGCTCGGGAGCCTCCTCCCTCTCACCCACCGCGGCAGCAGGGCAGCGGCGCAGCCCGCCGTGGGGCTGACGAGAGCGAGCGGAGTTTTGCTGTGGTTTCTGTGCCAGCAATCAGAGGAAAAGACTTGGTTTTCCCTTCTCAGCTATCGTGACAGGTCTCTGTGATCCCGTCTGGACGGGACGGTGCAACGCAGACGTTCCCTGTCCTCTGCCAGCACAGGCAGCAGCTGGTTTTCTTACAGCAGTGGTGAAAAAAAACAAACCACAAGGGTACGCAGAAGCACGGAGGACCGTGTAAGAGGTGACGTGTGAGTTTTAAGCATAGCCTGTTCTTGGTATTCCCTTCGTGCCTGTCCCGGCTCCTCGCTCGCTTGCTGGGGGCACGGTTGTCTGTAAGGCAGGCAGCAGGATCTGGGGGTCCCGCCAGCTCGGACCATCGCGAGCCGAGCTGCGGTGCCGGTGGTGAGCGATGCAGAGCGGGCAGCGAGCTGCTGGTGCTGGCAGTGCCCGCCGCGGGGCCGCTGGCTCGTGCGGTGGGGATGGGATGGCTCTTGGAGCAGCGCAGCTCGCTGCCTGCGCTCCGGTGTCGGGGAGCGGGCAAGGGACGGCGCGTTGGACTGGGCACTGCTTCAAACCGAGTGTTTCACCCCAACGAGAGTACGCAACCCAAATGCTCATCCGGGCTTTCCGCATCGCACGGTTGGGTGTTGAAGCTGCCGTATAAGCAGGGCTTTCGGGGAGCAGAGCAGTCCCCTGGGGTGGAGTTTTTCTGACTAAATACGCTGTTAGCTCAGCTTTGCTGTTAGCTCAGCTTTACGAGTTGGAAGGAGCCCATTTATGGCCTCGGGCCGTGCCTGTTGACAGCCGGGTGTCCGCTTTCCCAAGCGCTGGCCGTGTAACAGTCGGAGGAACGTGACCCAGGCGTGGAAGCTCTTGCCTGCCTGAACTGTGCTCCTGGTACTCGGTACGTGGGCTGCAGTTCTAGGAAGCGCCGTCCTCGCCGCTGTGAACCTCCCAGGAATTTAACGCTCGGCTCGCAGATCGGCCGCCTGCCTGCCCTGTGCTGGGTTTGATCCCCGCTTGGGTCTAGGGAAGCAACTCGGATTCAAAATCTTTTAGTGAAAAGGTTTCCAGCGTTTTGGGAGCTCGTTAGCAGAACTTTCTTGAAACCTGATATCCAGCTACATTATTTCATAGCCATGCTTCAAAATAAAGCGGGTTTAATGTTCCCGGACAGATGTTCATGGGGTCTGGTTTCCCTGCACCTGTGTGTTTGTAGTTAAGGTTTTTTCGGGGCGTACACAAGGAGCAGTCGCCTTTCCCTCTTGCTGGAGTGGAGCAGGAAGGGCCTGATCCAGAGAGGAAGTTTGCAGGCTGCCTCCTAGGGGAAGAAAACACTGATTTTCGGTACTTTCTGGGTTAAGGCTGCAGTCTTGTTTGGAGGGATCCCTTTTCTGCCTGTGGTTTTTGAGCTTTTTCCAGTGCAGTTCCTGTATAAAGAACGGTCTGTTCAGTCCAGTGGTATTCCTAGAAATCCGTGCCTGGAGCCAAGCTCCCGTGGAGCTGGCTGGGATGTGCTGGAGCTGCCTTGTTCCGTGCAGGGCAGGGAGAGCCGGCTGTGGTCTGGGAAACCCTGAAAACAGCCGGGCGTTAGCAGCTCGCTGCCTTGGGGCCTGTTGACAGGCGTAGGTGACCGTAACCGCGCTGGGCAGCCAGCACCTGGCGTGGAAAGCGAGTTCCCGCTGGGCAGCGTTCAGTGATGGAGGGGCAGGCGCTGCTGCCTCCGGCTACCTGGTGTGTACGCCAGTGTCTGCCCGCGGCTCTCAGGCCCTGACAGCTGAGGAAACCTGGCTGTGTTTGAGCAGAAATTTAACTTAGTGTGTTGAGTTTGGGTGGCGGTGTGACCTGGACTGAGGCAGAAGGGATTTATTGCTTGCAGCATCAGTCTGGGCTCTGGAGTCCTGTGTTCTCGCTGTGCAGCACTTGGGGACCTGGCGCTTTGTACTGTTTTTGGCAGATGTACTGTTAATGGTACCTGGCTGCCTTGCCAGGTAGCACAAAATGGGCAGAGTAAATGCTGAGTAACAGGTGTCGCTTGAAGGGTGACTCCTGCTGTTGCTTTACGCACCTGGCTGCGTAGGTGGCCCAGCCGTACTGCGGCATCACGGTGCTGAAACCTGACCGTGTGCTGGTCTCCCCGCAGGTACCAGGATTATTTACGATCGTAAGTTTTTGATGGAGTGCCGCAATTCTCCGGTTGCCAAAACACCACCTTCTGACCTTCCGGACATTCCAGGTGTCACGAGCCCAAATGTGGAGGAGCTGAAGATTGAGAACAACCATGTCCAAAACTGTGATGAGAAAGCGAGCGCAGGTGAGTGCGTGCCAAAACCCAGCCCAGTGCGCTGCTGGTTCCTGGAAATGCCAGAGTTCACCGATGGCGTGGAGCCCGGAGACCCCTGCAAGCTGGGGTCAGTACTCTGAGGACTTCTTGCAAAACGAGAGTGTGCTTGATGTCACTGGGTAATTAGGTTCCCGTGGTTATTAGGTTCTGCTGTGGTCCCCAGTAATGTGACTTTTTTCAGTTAATTAAGTGTAATCTGTTATAATCACTTGATTCTCATTAATTTAGCATTTGGAAACTGCTGCTGGACGAACAGTCCTGTGGTGAGAGAACGGGTGCAGCTGGTGCTGCCTCTCTGTCCTGGAGCGTTTCGCAGCAGCTTTGCGTTTCTGAAGGAGATCAGGTTACAGTTCGGAGCAGGGTTTGCTTGGGGTTTGCGTATCGGCCCGAGCTGTGAATTCCTTCTGCCTTTTTTTAAGCCACCGAGGCTTCTGGGGTACAAGTGAGCTCAGCTTATGTAGCTGGGACACAATACTTGCTTTGTGTACACCAATTATCCAGCATCCTGCGCTGTCTGTGGTGGGTTCGGCAGACGTGGCTGTGCGTGAGGCAGCGAGGTAGAGGTTAGTCCACGGGAGAGCAGGGCTCGTGGGCTGCTCTGTGCACGTGAATGCTTCACCGCAGGCGCTGGAGTAGCAGCAGGAGCACATGCTGCCTGTGAACACTTCTAAAGCTGGGTGAGATAGTTTGGGTTGCTTCAAGAAGCAACCAAGTACAGTTATTTAGCTTCTGTCTGAAAATAAAGATCTGAGTGCTCGTTAGCTGGCTCCCATGCTCACTCTAAGCAAAATCTTTCCAGAGTCAATATTGCTTAATGTGGGGTTTTTTTACGTTGTTGTGACCTTTAGTGTCTCCCTGGATTCTCTGGCAAGCTGCAGCGCAGGCTGCGCGCCGGGTGCCAGCGTGGCTGTGACCCTCCCGGAGAAGCCCTGTCCTCGGGAGCAGGCCATCGCTGCCCACGTTGGTGGCTGTGGAGCTGCGTAACAGCTGTGCAGATAAAAAGCTGTGAAATGGGCGTTTGTGTCTCTGGTAACAGACGTTTACACTCTTTACATTCCTTTCTACAAGGAAATCCAGGAGTAGAAACAAATTCTCTGAAGGGCGTCTCTGCTTCTGCTCTTGCCTCTCTGCGGGTGAGGTCCCTGCTGCGGACAGAGCTTACGTCTTGCGTGTGCGAGAGGGTTCCCACATCAAACCTGGTGCCTGAATGCAGGCTTGAAGTCCAAGCTGCCAATTTTCTGAAGCGCTGCTGATGGTTGTTTCTTCAATAAAAACTGTTTGGTATTTAATGTGAAACTGGGAGGACTGATCTGTGGGCTTTGTCCCTCTCGGCAGGTGAGGAAGAGCAGTTTGACATGGACATCTAGAGCACGTGCCCCGAGAGTGCTTATCCAGCCAAGAACCAGGACCTTGTCTTGAGGATTCCCACCAGCCAGGCTTACACGTAGCCCATGCCTTGAGTGCCTTCCTGCCTCCTGGGAAAGGCCGTCTGTCCCTGCCAGCACAGCGCGTCCCGGGGCAGGGACTGAGCCTCAGCCTCTCCGTGCGGGTGCGACTGCGCCAGCGCAGCCCCCGCTGCCGATGGGCCTTGGAGTGCCGGAGGAGACACTCTCAGTGATTGTTTTTGTTTCCAGTTTTATGCTTTTGTTAATCATTTTAATACTGTAAAAGTTACAGAAATGCAATACAAGGGAGAAATAAAAATCAGTTCGAGTCTCCTGGTATGGAGATTAATGCAATAAATACGGCTTCTGTCCTTTATTGGTTCCAGCAGGAAGGCTGGTGGGGTGTCCCTGGGCCGAGCCCTCAGGTGAGTGCCCTGCCCGGGGCTTGGGACACCTCCAGCCCTGGTGGCAGAACATCTGTGTCCCAGGGCGGGGAGTTTGGGTGTGCTCGGGGGCTGCTGCCAGCCGCAGTCCGCAGCCCCTGCCCACGGCGCGCTTCCCGACGGTTCTCTTGCGAGGCCGCGCTGCGGGTGTCTGAGCTGCTTCTCCAGTCCTCCCCAGTGCAGTGTGGGGCTCGCGGCACGGGTGGAAGCGGCTGAAATCCATTCAGTGGGAGCCCCCGTAGCTGAGCGCTGCGGAGATGAGGGTCCCTGACCCCGAGCTGTCCTCTGCCCTGCCAGGGAAAAGCGGAGCCTCCAGCTCCTGTGCTGAATCCCCACTTCCCAGAGCAGCAGATCCCTTCCAGCATGGAAGTGCTCAGCTGTGTTGTCCACTGGTTTTGATCCATCCTGAGACTTCCGGGCTGCTTTACACTTGTCTCTCCTGTTCATAACTTGGTGGGCAGGGGTAGAGACTTGATGGTGGCCTTTGGAAAAGCGAGGGTTTGACTGGGAGACTAGAAAGAAGTCTGTCAGGTTCTGAGAGAGGAATCTTCATCTGAGGAAGTGATGTTACCGTGGGAGCGCCCAGAGCAAGCATCTGCGGTTGCAGCCTTGTTGTGGAGGGGTCCCCAACGCTGCTGTAGAGGTGAGGCTGCTGGTGGCACCTCACGGTGCTGGTGGCCGAGGCATCTCCAAGCAGCAGACCGCGTATCAGGACGGGGCCTGAGCCTCAGACTTCCTAGAAGACAATGCTCGTCTGCTCAGATCCCTCGCGGTAGATAGCATTCAAATATCTGCTAATTAAGCTCAATTGTGGCATTATGATATGCAAGCCTTTAATAATGAGTAACAGAAGAAACAGAGGCCAAGCGATTGCTGCAGATAAACTTGCATTTTTTTAAGATAAGGTGAAGTGTTTCTCTGAAACCTTAATGGGAACAGATTCAAATCTGGTGCCCTCGGGTGTCGCTATCAGTCTTGCTGCCTTTGGAGGGGAGCTGCTCTCCCTGCTGAACACGCACTGGCCCTGCCTGCAGCTGGCTCCTCTTCCTTGCAAAATCGGTATTTTCAGACAGAAACGGCGCTGCTGGGCGGCTGTGTTGCTGGCAGCGTTGCGCAGCAGTTCGGCTCCGCGTGTCCCGCTCCGGTCACCGCGCACCCAGCAACCTCCAGCTTCCCTTTCTGGGGGAGGCAGCTTTGGAGAAAGCTTTCTGTGTTGCTGTTGGTTTCTCCAAAGGTGGTCACTTGACGGAACGCTGTGGCAGCCCTGTGGGGTGTTTGCGGTAGCTGAGTGTGCGCCCGCAGTGCTGAGGCTGGTTTTCCTGCTCTGCCCTAACCAAAATGTTGGTAATTATCGCTCGAGCGCAGCTTTGCATCTGGGAGAGTTCCACTGGGGTAACCCCTGGCAAACAGGTTTCGCTGGCGAAGGGCCTGTGTAAACGGGGTGGGGTTCTACCCCTCTTGCACCCCTGAAATGCTCTTCCGCAACTACAGCGGCCGCTTCATCGCCTCCGCGGTGCGGAGCATGGTGGGGCTTGCAGTGCAGCCTCCCGGGCCCTGCTGCCTGGCCCCGCGCCCGCTGCCTTCGCCGGGCAGCGTCCTGCTGCGGTACCGGGGGGGGGTTCAGCGGGGGCCGCGGTGCCGGTGACCCCGGGTGACCCGGCGGCAGCGCTGCCCAGTTCCCTCTCAGAGCCCAGGGCTGCGCGACCACGCAGCGAGCTGGGGAGAAACGCGCCGACTGCGGCCGTGCGGGTTTTTTTTGCCGCGGGCTCCTGACGCGGAGTGGCCCAGATGCGAGCGGGAGCCTCGCGGTGACGGGTTTTTATGTTAATAAAAAACCAACTGCCTGGCTTTTTCGGAGCGGGTGTCAGCTATCGCAAGCAGTGCTTTTAAATTCCGTCCCCTCCCGCCCCCCTGCTAGAGGGTAACAAGTGTTTAAGTGTGAAGTATTTTGTCCATGCCTGCGACAGCTTTGCATCGGTATCTGCGTGCTTATGTAGATCTGGGGGGAGCATCAAAGCGCCAGGTGCCTCCGACCGCGATTCATCGCCGATAATTCGGAGAGGGGGAGAGCACCCTGCAAAGCACCCGGCCGGGTGCGGGCGGGGGTCCGGGCTGGCCAGAGCTCCTGCCGGCCTCCCGCTGCGGGGCCCTGGGGCCACGGGCACGTCAGCACGGTCACTACCAAGGCTGCGAGCGCGCGACGCGGCGACACGTCCCTCGTGGGCATCCGCTCTGCTGCAGTTCGTCCCAAGCCCGCGCCTCGAACTCCGTCCGTGGCGTGGGACGCGCGGACTCCGCACGCCGTGCTCCGCTCCTTTGCAGCTCGCCTCCCTCCTGTCCCCGCAGCCGGGGCCGCGTCCTGCAGACGCGTGGTTTCGGATCCGTCTCCTGCGCGCGATCGTGCTCCGAGCTTGCCTAAGCCATGCCCGGAGCCGCTCGGCGTTTCCCGGGCAGGTCCCTGCTGGAGCGGGGTTCGTTACTTGCCCGCATGGGCCGAGGAGCTGCCTTCGCCGCGGGCTGAGCCCCCGCGCGAGCTGACGCTGCTGCGTGGCGGCCGTGGCACGCACGGCGGGAGGGGAAGCAGCCGTGGGTGGCTGCCTCGCACAGCTGGGATGCTCCGGGGAGGTCTGAGGGACAAGTGGTGGCTTTGTCCTTGCATTTTCTGTCCTTGCATTTTCTGTCCCTGCCCCTTTTCCTCTCGAGCAGGGCAGAGCGGTGTGCCCAGCGTGACTGCATCCTGGTCCGTGTCCCGGTCACGGGACGCACAGTACCTGACCCAGCTGGTGCCTTAATCCGCCGCTTGTACAAACACCAGCCCGGGCCTTTGATAAGCCTTCGGTCGGTTTGTTCTCCCTCACTCTTCCCTCGTGCAGCCAGAGCAAACCGTCCCTGCCTTCCCACCCTGCCCGGGCGCTGCTCTCCCGAGGCACGGGCAGCGGCTGGCACGCTGGCATCGCCGGCGGCAGACGCTGCTCTTGCTCGCGTTCGGGGAGGAGCATGCGGGATGCCAGGGTCTGGCCCCATGCACAGTAAGGGAAGGTGGGAGGCAGGCAGCGTGGCAGCTCCTCGTCTTCATCCCAGCCGGGCTGAGGCTGCCCCACGCTGCGGTGCTCCCCGGGCAGTCGCTGCTTGCATCCAGGTCTCGCACCATCAGCGGGCAGCGCTCCCACCGCAGTCCGGGCGCTTTTCCTGCCAGGAAAGCTTCCCTGTGTTGGGAAGGCTCCGTCCTTCCCGTGCCAGTGTGTAAGGACGCTGAAGCCAAGCCAGCCCTTCCGCAAGCAGAGACCCTGCCAGCCCCCCGCCAGCGCTGGGAGGGCAGCGAGATGCTCTGCTGCCCGAGCACTCACGATGGGGCTTCTGCTCTGCAGCAAAACGCCCGCTGGCGTGAAAACTGGTGCCTTCTGCCCGGGCGAGGCTCACAAGAGCACCTCGGGGTGCCAGAGCAGGGTCTGGCCGCGTGTGCCAGCCAGCCCCTTCCCTGGCTGCGCGGTGGGAGCCGGACGAAAGCCCCCGTGTCCCGTCCCTGCTGTCCCCGTGCCCGGGCAGCGTCCCTGCCCCAACCCCCCGGCCTGGGATGCTGCAGGGTCGTGCCGGTCGCTGGAAAGGTGCTGAGCACGGGGCCTGGCGATGCCAGCAGGAGGGCAGCCAGCA
>Ga0181612_120007_pt1 | contig 10100 bp, 8 predicted proteins | sample HoacroProtozoa21_FD_119630 | JGI IMG/M metagenome (GOLD analysis project Ga0181612, IMG submission 119630) | Hoatzin crop microbial communities from Cojedes, Venezuel. Combined Assembly of Gp0051906, Gp0051904, Gp0051908
CCCGCCCCCGCCCGCCCCGCGCCGCGGGCACCGGGCTGGGGGCGGCTATGGGTCCCGGTCCCGTGTGTCGGCCCCGCTGCCGCGCTTGGGGCCGGGGGTGCGGGCCGGGCCCGGGCGGGCCCTCGGCCTGGGCTGGGGAGCAGCGTCGGGCCAGAAATGGTGTTGGCAGGTCTGCAACAAAGGGCTCTGGGCGCAGAAGGCTCTGTTTAACTGTATCCGAAAAAGCAATACAATATCATTCGTGCGGGATGTTGCAATATCCCGGGGCGGGATGTGTTCCGAAAGGAGATGTATGTACGTGTGTATCCTGATATTCCCCTGCAGGAAGTTAAATAGGAGAAAATGATCCTTTAATGCTGTTCTGGCAGGAAATTGCGCAACTCTCCAGGCAGGTTGGTTTGTACACAGTGGGGTGTTCGGGGTATCCAAGTTACCTGGCTGTCGGTTACTGCAGTGCTTCTTTTGTCCATGGATAATTTGCTTTTAAAAATGTGGTGAGTGGTATGAGCAGAATAAGCCAAAATACCAAAGCAAATGCTGACTGTTAGAACAAGAGGAAATTGACTTTTTCCCCTTGTTTGTTATGTTTTCGGTTGATAGTTTTGATTTGTATTCCTCTAACTGAAATTGATCTACATACTTTATTCATTATTAGAATTATTCCTTATTATCGGTTGTTTCTAATGATGGATTTAGCAATATCCATGCCAGTTGATACTGAGCTGGGAGGTGCGTGTGGTGCAGCAAGTCATTCCCCAGCACCTGTGTAACGTGCATCACTGGGCAAGTTCCACAAGGTGCAGCCACCATGGCATTAAATTCGGTGACGTGATTGAAAGAGATGAGGAGAGGTGGATGCCTGAGAAATTTCTCAAAGCTTCTTGGATGATTTTTTTTGCTCAAGTTGTCTAATCTCCACCAAGTCCCTCTTGGGTATTATGATGTGGTTAGTAGTGTCTAACAAAAATTGCCCTCATCTAACCTAAGGTATGCTTCTTTGGTTGTGGACTCTAGCTGATTAGCAGTCACAGAGATGACATTTCCAGTGTTAACAAGAAATTTTGGCAGCAAGCAGTTGTGAAGGGAGATTCCTTAGGATTTTTCTCAACAGAAGTCTGTATAAGTTATATTTGGGGTTGCTGTTTGGTGCAGTAACTCTGGGGATAGGACTTCTCAAATATTGGGAACTCGTGTTTTACTGGTGAGTAGCCTGTGATCTGTTAGTAATGTGATCGAATGATAGTGTAAATAACAAGCATTGGACTCCAGCAAATCCAAAACAGTGTTATAAGCCAAAGAAGAAATCAGCCAGCAAGTCAGGGAGGGTCCCTGATGTCACATCCAAGATGGAGTCCTGGGAGTCCTAAGCCGTAATCAAGACCCTGTTTCTTCTGTTCCATCTGAGAAAAACCCAAACAAAAGCACTTCCAAGTCCTCTTCCTTGATACATATGAAAACCCAGGGATAAGCAAATCTTGAAAGACTTCACCTTAGTATAGCCCTGCCTGCAATTTCTACTGTGGTGGTTTCCCCCACCAGTGGGGGCAAGTTCTCAGAGGTGTTTGTCAGTTTGGTCTTCTGGAGTGGGAAATGGATTCCTGTTCATATGCTGAATGGCTTCATAGAAATTTTCATCTGTGTTAAGTAAGACATAAGAAATGCCTGATTCTCATGTAGGCAGCAAAGGGCAGGTGTTGTCCAAGCAAGGCTTTCGTTACAGCCTTGGCCTCCAGAGAAGCCAGGGAGGAACTTGCACAGTAGCCTTGCGGACATGAATAACGGTACAGACAGCCGAGACCTGCGTCAAAGAGAAACCATGTGCTTGATAAACTGGTGGGAGAAGTGGTTATCTGTTCCTGAGCGTAACTTTAGTGTGGATCTTGCTGCAGTCAAAGGCTAAGCTCTAAATTCTGCAGCTGTGTGCCTTGAATTCAGCCGTATTCTTCCAAACGCTTTGCAGCACTCTGAAAACCACGATGAGATATGTGCCAGTGAGGAGGGAAGGTTAGCATGAGCTGCAGCAGGACTGTTGTTGGGATGGCAAGTGAGTCTGAGCTACCCAGGGGCTGGGCTCTGCCGGGAAGGGAACTGCAATTCCTGAAGCACCCCAGATGCTCCCTTCAGTGCATGACACAAGTTTTTCCCGAAATAGCTCATGGTCTCAGTCCACAGTCCTGCAAGGCATTTTTTCAAAACTGGCAAGCTGCTGTGCTCGTGCTGCCTCTGCAATGTAAAAGGCCTTGATCCAGAAGTGTGGGGGGAAGAATGGGGAATGAGACGGGAAGGAGGAGCTTTTCAGTAACATTTCATGCGGCCATTCCATTGTACGTGTGTGTGTACTCTTTGGCTCTGTTTAAAATGGCAAAATTCCATTCAGAGTCAACAGAGAGAGACGGGAGCTCCTGCCCTCCATCTGCCGGCGTGTGGGTGTGCCTCGGCGTGTGCGTGGCCAGGCTGGCTGCCCACGGACGAGCTGCTCGGCTCTGCTCTGCTCTGAGGATGGTGGGCAGGGGTGGGCTGCAGGACAACCACGCTCCGGGCCCCTTCCCGAGACACCCCGGCTGCGCCCTCGCACAGGGTGAGACCGTGCTTGAGTGGTGTGGAGGTGTGTATAAAGCCTAGGTGGATGTGTGTGGCTCTGTTTTCTTTTTATTTTTTCCTCTCGATGGAAAATTCTTTGCATACTTTTAATATAATGGAATGTGGGAGGTTGGTTTGTATTTTGAAAGTTCCAAGGAGTTAACAGCACAGCCTTGAGAAATGTAGGAACATCATCTGAGAGGTGCGCTTGTTGTAGAAGTGATTAAATATGTTGATGAATTTCAGCACTAATTTGACAAATACTATCCCAGTATTAGACAGATGTGACGCTTTTTTTCCATTAGGTTTGTTTTACATGAAAAACACTTATGAAAGCATTTTTCATTTGCTCTCTCAAATACTTCTCCATAGTACATGCTGCATTTATAGACAAAACCTGCTTCTTGGTAGTGGCTGTTCATCTGTCATCTGACAGTCAATCTGTCATATTACTGCTGCTTACATCGTCGCTAAGACTGCGTTCTTGTAAACAAGTATCATCCCAAGTGAAGTACGCAGTAGGCGTTTGTGCTTGTCACCGCCTCCCCATTCATGTAGATCCCTGTGCGGATTGAGGACCCCAGGACTTACAGGACTCAGAGTTTCAGATACGGTTCACGTCAAAAGAGATGCTTTAAAGTGGTTGTAATTTTATTTGGGTATTTGTGAGTTTGTTTTTTATTCTTGTTCTTGCCAAGTTGTGATTTAAAATGTGAATAACACAGTGCTGTATAAGCTTCCACATATAAGCTGTTTTCATGTATTTTTCATGTTCTTTCTGTAAGGTAGTTTTTAAAAGTTCATGGTGTACAGTGACTTGCTAATTTACTATACTTCAGGGGCTAGTGCAGTACTGTTCTTCAGTGCTTCGGTTGCAAAACAGAGGAGGAGAAATAGAAAATTGCTCACACTTCTTTAACTTTGTGATTCCCGTTTCTGGAAAGTGCGTGCTAATTTTATCAGCATCTCTAAGCAGCAATGTAAACTTTCAGCTGTTTTTCTAGACAATCTTTCTTTCAAGGACATAGTCTTCTGATTTCGTGATGGAAAGTATTTTATTATTCCTAATAATGCCAATAGTTCCCTCCTGCCAGAAACAGCCAACCTCCTCCAGCGATGCTGACCTTGCCCTGAGCAGGAGGCTTTGGAGTGGTGTGATGGCCTGAGCAGCCCCTTCCCTCACCATCCAGGTCTTTAAGCTTGGTCCCCCAAAATAGGGCTGGCATCCAAAGCAACAGGGGATCACAGAACTATACAATGCCTGTAAAATTATTTTTAAGGAGGAACAAGTCAGTTAACTGGACAAAGCTGATAGGCCCAGTCCAAAGGACTTTTTATTTAATCATCACCAGGATAATCTGAAAACATATTTGCGTAGTGTGTGTATGTTCATGGAGTACTTTGTTTCTGGTACACAATGAAATGGATTTGTCAGAATGTTTTTATCAGGGTTAAGATTATTCAGTGTCTGGAGGAGAAGAAGGCTGAAATGTTCCTTGTTAGGATCACCACCCATCTTTCTGCCTCTTCTTTCCCTGTTGCTCTCAGTATGAGTTGTGTTTTGTCATCCCAGCACGTGGGCATCCCAAATCGGGTATTTAGCGATATGACCCAGGACTTTGCACCCTAAGCGTGGCTGTCTTTCCCCATGGTACAAGCCCCTGGCAGCTTTGGGGGCTTTTGCCTTGGCTCCTGTGAGTGCGCAGCAGCCATGCAGTGCCGACGAGGGCTGGGCTTTCACCAGCATCGCACCATGTGTTGTGCCAACATAGCCTGGTGCAGTGATGAAAGCGGCCGTGGAGACCGGTGTTTGCTCGCGTTGCAACATCGGCACGTGTGAGACAGAAAGGGATCGGGTAGTGGCACTGTCCTGTCTGCACGTGACCCTGGGTAGGTTAATGAAAATGTGCCAGTCTGTTAAAACATGATCTGCCGTTACAGTCTCTCCTGTTTGCGTAAAGCGCTTCATGAGGATCACAGATGTCATGTACAGGATTGTAAAGCAGAACTAATGAGCTTAGTAATGACTTCTTACTTAATGAAGTTTAAGACATCATTGAAAAGTTTTAAAAAAAATCGTGGCAATGGGATATCTTTGGGGGGTGATAAACATATGCCTGTAAGAATGGACACATGGTTCTGTGCTTGAGAAGTGTCTCTGCTCTTACCAAAAGCTCCTTTTCCAACTTACTTCGACAAGCCACGGGCTGGCACTTGCGCAATTAGTGTGCAGAGATAACCGTCGCAGCTTACCATTCCGACTAGCCCGGGGTTTGGGCTGGGGGCTTGGTGGGACAAGAGGGAAAAACACGGTCGCAGAATAGGGAGGAGTTAAATGCCAGCACTGGGGTTGACTGGGTGCGTTCCTAACAGAAACTCTTTGGGAATCTTTGAGTGTATATCGGATAAAGATCAGCGTTTGCTGCTTTTCAGGATTTTCAGCCGCAGGCTGAGCACTGCACACTTGGGGGGAGGCCTTGAGGCGGTGACGTCCTGGGATTCCTCAGCCCTGCTAAACCTCCCCAGCTGAAATGTTGCAACGTGCCGCTCTGGTACAGCTGGTTGGAGTATTGCCTTCATTGGCTGGACTCTTTTTTTTTTTTTTTTTTTTTTAAATGAATTCCTTTACGTTGCGTAGAAACCTCATGCTAAAAGGCTCTGTAGGAGACTTCGTAGAAATGCTGGATATTCTTTACGTGAGCATTGATACTACTGATAATTGCCTTCAGAAACTTGCTAGGCAGGAAGTTTGACTTTTTTTTCTCTAATTAGGTTTTCAGTTTGCTTTCGCTGTAATGCAGGAGGTTGCGAAAACTGTGACTAGCCAGGCAGGAATTTCACAAAACTGTTACTTTTACACAGCAGATTCTTCCGTGCCCTTTCTTGCTTGTACTTGGAACTGCGTTGTTGTTAGATTGATTCTCAAACCTTATAGTAACACAGCATTTGTAAATTAAAATTCTTACAGCAACGAGTATCTTTTTGGTGGGAATGCTATGAGAGGTCATGGCTTTGCAGAACGTGTACTAAATTTGGGGTAATTTCACTTTTGTGCAATTGCCTTCTACTTCCCTGCCTTTGTGGGTGCTTTCAGTATTGGGGACCACCGTCTCATTTAGAACCATGCAAGTGTAAGCAATTTTGCAGTGCTGCGTGTTAGCATTCCCAGACTAGTGAATTCACAGTAATTTGGAAAAGAAAAGACTAAAAGTAATATAATTGTATGTAAACAGTCAGGCAGAGCGTATTCTTCTTGATGTAAAATGTTCTGATTAGTCTGTGGGGTTCATTTGCCGTTTTCTTATATGTTCGTGAAGAAAAAATGCTGTTAAGCAATTGAACTTATTAAAATGTCTGGAAATCTCCTTTGGAGATTTAGATATCGGTTTGAAGATCTGCCCAGATACTTGGAAAGTTCTTGGGAGCGTATTGGAATTTTACTTTGTAAAAAAAAAAAAAAAGAATTCCCAGCACGAGTGAAAAATATATTAAATTATGGTAGTACTGTCTTTGGGTCTTATGCTATTGTAAATATTATGATATAGGTGAGTAGGTATTTCTGCTGTTGAGTACAACCCCTAGAAGAGGCCCAACCTAAAAAATAAACAAAGGTAACTGGTTTCAGATGTCTGATTACAAGGACCAACTGACTCTCTCTGTAACTGAGAAGCATGTTGTGATGAAATGGAGTGTGTGGACACCAGGTTTGCTTCCTTGGGCAAAGCCTCCTATTTGGAGCCATATCACAGAGGTCATTCTGAATTCACAGTCATTAAAACATGGGATCAAGGCTAATCTTGTGTGGTTTTCTGCATCCTGAAAGAAGGAAAACAACTTTTTTCCTTTTTTTTTTTTTACATTTCTTCGTAGAGCATATCTGTTTTCCATTGCAATCCAAATACAATTTTCACCATTTTCCATTAAAACGTATTTGCAATACAAGTGACTATTTGTCTTAGGTCTTCATCTACAAAGACAGAAGAAAACGGCAATTAAAAGGTATCAAGCCACTAAAATATACTTCTGAAGTAGAGCTTGTGAATTTGAGTGTTTAACACCAGCTTTACTGCTTGTCTCGTGTTGGTAGCTGCCTTTCAGATGTCGGTATTGTACACAACTGTGTGGGCAAGAAAAATCTACCAGTTAGTTTTTCTTAACAGGAAAAAATAAAGTTTGTAGCTCTAACAAAAACTGATAATTTCAGGGGCAAGTACAAGTGGGTTACATTTAGGGTACTTATGTTAATTATGGTTTTATGTTACTACATGAGGAATAGTCAAAGATGGAAATCTGTTGTCTTAGGAATGTTACAAATGCAGGATAACAGGCAATGATAAGATAGAAATAATAATAATAGATAATGTCTAAAGCTAAGCAGAGATGGCAGTAGTGGTGCTCTAAGTCTGTGGGTAATCTGATGCCTCTTGTATATGCTTGAACAGTAAAGCATCCCCAATTATTTTATTCCAGTGATTTGACCTAGGAGCGCTTTGCTATCAGAGTTTTGAACTGTTTGCATCACCCACTATGTTTATTTCTGTCAGGTTTTCCTGCATACTCCTAATTTTCTGTTATTCAGCAAGTGAACAGTTTGCAAGTCAGAGTTGACAACTACAGAGGCTTTGATAAGGCTGACCTCTGCACGGTCAGCGAGACGTGTGCGGGGGTGAAAGCAGTGGGACTGTTGCTGAAATTGGAGGACTTGACAAGTCCTCTGGCTGTGGAATGGGGAGTTTGACTTGCCTGGAGCTGGTAAGAGGCTGTTTGGCACCATCCAAAACTTGTGATTTCATGTTCCTTCAGCAGCGATGCGTGGGTGCTGTGCAGTGCTCTGCTGGCTTGTCAGCATTTCGGTCTGAAAGCGGCCACGAGCGAGAGAACCTTCTCTCCTGTGTTTGGGTGGCACCCGCACGCATACGGCTGCGCTTGGTCTTGAGCACAGACTAGAGAAAATCTGCCTTTTCAGAGCTTGTTTGCCACTCTTCATGAAATATTATAGCATCAAAGTAATTTGATTATGCAAAAATCATTTTGTCTGGTTTTAAGAGCTTGTGAGACATTATCTCGCAAGTCAGCCTTGTGGAGTTGATGTCTATGCCTGCTCATGAGCACTGAACCGCGTGGCAACAGCTTTTCTCTACTTCTGGAAGCAAAATTGGTTTTTATTCCTCTTATCTGCTGAAGGATCTGACTTAACTGATCTCACTTCTTTCTGTTTATTTGCATCCAGCAGGTCATAAAACATCAAAAAATAGTATCTTGGTAGGAAACCGCCTTTTGCATGGTGAGTTGTAAACTCTGTTCATCGCGCTGCGTGTATCGTCTGGCAAGACAGGGACTTCACGAGCCAAATGCTTTGTGTACTTCCTTAAATAGTTATTTCTTTCGGTTAGGTGTGTATTTAACTGAACTTTTGTGGCAGAGTGCTGTGATCCGAGAACAGATCTTAGTGGTGGTTTTTGGAAAGATGTTTGTAAGCGCTCTGAAGCTTTTGGTTATCAATCCAGGCGATACTGGGTGTCCCAGATGTCAGTGAAATCAATAGGTCTGTGTTTAAAGGAGCCAGGGGGATTGGGAAGAAATTGGCTTTCACTGAGAAGCCGTGGCAACAGAAAAATAACAAAAATAACCCTTTTGGGCTTTGCGAGGGTACAATACTGCAATTTTGAACAGAGAAGCTTTTTCAAGGTGCACGAGGGGTCGCTGGTAAGTCCTCGCATCTCCCACAAAGTAACCAACGCTCTGTTTTTTTCATTGCCTCAAGCAATGATTCGTTACATTGAGCAGTGCACGGTTTTATTCACTAAAATTCATGTGAGAGCTGACTTTTTGCTGGCCACGGCAGCCAGGTTGCAGGTCCCATGGAAAGAAAGTTGTAATTCTCTTGTGTTACCGTTGCTTCACAAATTGCATGTTAGTCCTCCACATTTTTCTAGAGAAGTTAGAACTGATACGGTTACTAAAGTTTTAGTGAAGTTGGTGTGGCTTTCCTGTGTTCCCACGTAACTTTTGGCAAAGGCCAAAAATGATGTTATGTAAAAGGCTTTAATGATAAGCCTGAGTTGAAAAAGTAAAAAAATCAGTGTGCTGACACAGGTTCATATTTTTATTTATTTTGAATAATTTTTGGAAAATTGGTATTGCAAGATATAAAGAGTAATTGTTGTGCTGGGTAATTGAAAGCTGACAATATTTAATGGAACAAGAACAGATACAGCTCTCAAAGTAGACAAAAATGCAGGAAAAAAATTAGAGCAGAAGTTATATCGGTCTAGTCGGATTGAAAATAGGTTGAACTTGAATGCCTGCAGCCGCTGCTCTGGCAGCTGGGGTTTGTGGCGCTGGGTCCCGGGCTGGGCTGGGCTGCTCGAGCTTGCAGCCTCTGCGGTGGGGCTGCAGTGGGGCTGTGCCTGAAGAGGTGAGTATGCCAATTAGTACAGCTAGACTGACAAACTGAGACTGCGTGGCTGGGTCTGCAGTGCGTGTGCTCAGTCGATGAGAATGCGTGTTACTTGTTAGTAGCTAACATACAATTTGCTATTAATGTAAACAGAGCTAGTGACTATGATACTGTGTAAAAATAAAATCATTAATCATTGAGTATCTATTTTCAGTTTCCTTTTAAGGTTTTATTTTTAGAGGATTATAGATTATTATTCCTTGGCAAGGCTGTTTTAAAGTGCAAAAATCCAAATATGCAAATATTAAACCCTTCTCTTAAAAAGGTATAAATTTCTGTGAAGCAGGGGTTGCAGGGAAGGAGGAGGATCTCTGTCTGTCTCCATCTCTTCTCTATAGGATGTATGAGATCATTTTACATATATGCATTCCTGTTTATGTTCAGTTCGTACATGGGAAAGCCCCCTTTTGCTTCAGGAAGTTTCCATACACCAACAAGGAAACAGAAACAGTAATAGAAAGCACCTGTTACTGTTTTATTCATGGGAGCTTTCTAGCATAACACCTGCAATGCAGGATCAGTGCAAGGGGACCTTTCCGCCTGTACCCCCCGACCTCCCTGCTTCCCGAAGCCCATCCATTCTCGGGCAGCAGAGGCTCTCCCAGCAGCCGGCACTGACTCTGTGCCATGATGACCTTGGGCCATGCTTCTCCAGGCATCGGTCTCGTGAAAGTCAAGCGAGGAGCCTCCCCAGCCCTCGTTGCTGCAGGCACGTTTCCAGCATTGCTGCAGGCCTGCCCAGCTTTGAACATGGGGTTGCGTGATGTTTTAGCAAGAACTCCAACACCGTACAAGGTGTTGGCTCGTAGCTCGGCAGACTGCAAGGCAGGTGTGCAGGGTCTGTGGCAGGCGGAGCATCTGTATTTGGTAGAAAGTCAAGCCCTGGGTCTTAAGATGCTTGTAGTACAGTGGATAATTGACAGATGAGAGGTGGTGAGTGACAGATCATAGAATCATTAAGGTTGGAAAAGACCTCTAAGATCATCAAGTCCAACTGTCACCCAACACCACCATGCCTGCTAAACCGTGTCCCAAAGTGCCACATCTACATGTTTTTTGA
>Ga0181612_149084_pt1 | contig 10100 bp, 6 predicted proteins | sample HoacroProtozoa21_FD_119630 | JGI IMG/M metagenome (GOLD analysis project Ga0181612, IMG submission 119630) | Hoatzin crop microbial communities from Cojedes, Venezuel. Combined Assembly of Gp0051906, Gp0051904, Gp0051908
ACACCTTTTCTACTTTGAAATTGTTTTATCGTATTCCAGCCTAAATCTGTTGCTTAGCAATTTAATCTTAAATGAAGTAAAGGAAATGTAAACCGTCACAGAAACCATAATTAGTTTGTTAAAACTAGGTCAAACTGTAAATTAAGCCAACACAACTTCATACATCCACATGCCCTTAAACTTCTTGACTGTGAAGAACCCATATCAAATTGTTGGACTTGATCTTCCTCAAAACTTTAGCTTTGAGGTTTTGACTGGGAAAAAGCTCTTCAGTCTAGCAGAGGTAGCAAATCTGTATGGCATTTGAACACCGCAGAAATGCTGAGTCTCTAGCCATGACTATATAGTTTTCTTAAATTTATTTGAGAAATTATGGGAAGAGAAAACTGAGCAATACGCTGTGTTCATGCTGACTTCTACGGGGCAAAGCTACCTCTGAAAATTAAGCCCCCAAGTGTTATGCAAGTCATAGCTTGCACATTAAGTTGCACCTACAGGGAGTGACTGGAAACACAAACCAAGTTAACATAATTCAGGAAAGTGTAATTGGTTGCCAGCGAGGAACCTAAGAGAATAACCCTGCAATACTATTCTAGTTGCAAAATAAACTGTAATCAAGCCCAAGAGGTAACCATTCAGTAGGGAAACAGGATCTAACTAAGCTAGAGTCTCCCACGTTGTCTCCTATGACTGTGAGAGGTTGCAGAGGCTGTCCTAACTCCTCCTTACCCACGCACACAGGGTGTAAATAATGTTTGGATCCCATCTGTCCTCCTGAATGAGAGAATGATCCCCTCGAAAACTCTGTCTCAGCCCAGAGAGACAGAAAATGGATCCAGCTATGGATTTGGCTTCCTAATGCCCAGAAAAATCTTATTCTGCATGTTCTGCCAATTTCTTATTGACTGTATTTCATCCAGCTAGAGACTGATGACACCTGAGACATCAATGATGTTATGTAAATATCTATCCTATAGAATCAGGTTTATCCACCTAAGGCTTCTGAAGTTTCTAGTTTACTTCTGAGAGGTTCATGAAGAGTAACTCTGACTAATGCTCCTTGTCAGCTGGCTTAAATTCCTCAGCTGGGAAATGCTTAGGGAGCTGCAAATCCAAAAAGGTTGAAAACCGAGGCAGTCAATAGACAGATAATGTCAGTCAGTCAGATACCGTTAGTGTCTGACAGAGGAAATATCAATAGCTGGCATGACTGATAGTGAATGAAGGAAATATCACCCATAAACAAAAAAGTAAATAAGCAGGATTTGAAAGCTCCATGTTGCATTCATTTTGAGACTTCTTATTTTCCCCTTTTTTAAGCTGATGTGATTTCACTCCTCGGTGTAATCCTCTGATCCAGGTATTCTTTATAATGAACACCATGTGGGCCTTACAGCAGCACCATTAACAAGGGTGCCGTGTCAGTCACTGTGCCCACCTGAAGGGAGCTGCTGTGAACCACTACAGAGGGGAATGGAGGTACACCTGCCTATACTGAGAGACCTCTGTGTATGCAAGGGCGCGTTCCTTAATGCTTTGTAACCACGTAAGGAAAAAATAAAGAAAGGAAAAGCTGAATTTATTTTTTTTTAAACTGGAGCACAGAAGGAAATGATGGGTAATTTAATGTGTTTTTTTACCAGAAAAAAAAGAAAGTCCTTTTTGTACATGTTCATCTCCTGGTGTTTGAGATTCTGAAGTGTTAAGTCACTTGAAATGACAGAAAACTCAGAGTTTTTGGCTGGAATCTGGGTCTTTGACTTCTGCCAGGCTATAAATAAACATAGATTGATTTACATATTTATTACATTTTTTTTTTTTACTAGGTTACAAACATTTCAGGTCTTTCACATACTGTGGTCAAAATGCCAGCAAGGTCATTCTAAGAAATACAGAAATTCACAAAGGTGTTTCGCAGTGACAGAAAGGCATCAGTTTAGGAGCAAAGGAAAAAAAAAAAGAGAGACGGCAGCACTGGGGTCTGTTGTGAGCACAAGTGGGGAGGATTTGAAGGAACTTTGTGGATGCGTTCTGCCATTAACAGGCAAGATACTGGTGGACACCTCTCAGTTGCTGTTATTGGAACAATGCGACCCAGATTAGCTTCTGGAATAGCAGATCAGATGATATTAAAGAGTATGCTTGCTGCCTCAAGGAAGCATAAAGAAAGTCAAGGTGGAGAAGGAAAGAAAAAAAAAGGCATGTGAGTCCAAACATGCACAACTGTTGTTTAAAATGTGCCCCTTCCAGGCATCTTTGGGAAAATAAACCCACCGGAACCATGAGCTCAGCTCTTGGAGGCAGCTACACATTTGTTGCACAAAACAGCATTTCAGCAGGAGGTTTTAAGCAGGAACTCCGGGTGCTATTTCCAAAGACAATGAAGTGCAAAGAGGCACCTCATGGCTTTTTTCCAAGGCCCCATGTTTCTCTTCATGTGGAATGAAGTGTTCTGATTTTTCCAAAACACCAACTAGAGACTACATGCACCTTTAGCTGCCTTCCATCCAACAAGGATTTCCAGGACTGTAAGACACATCCATGGCAGCTAGGGCTTCAGCTTACATTTGAGCAGGTCCTCAGTATTATCCACATTACCTCCTTTGTCTGTCTCAAGGCTGGAGCAAACTAGCTGGCCTGCTGAGTGGAGACATTTGGGTATCGTGAGAGGAGAAAAAGACTGGCTTACCCTTGGCAGCACAGCAGTGAGCAGATTGTGCCATGTGGTGTGACAAACTCAAGTGCATGCTGGCATGTTTAACAAGGACAATATCAACAGTGCCAACACGAGTTATGTTGGGAACGAGTGATGCAACTTTTTGTTGCTGCTTTTCTTTCACACCTTCAAGCCTTTTGACCAAGCTGCGCCACAAAAATGTGAGAAACATGTCATTTGCTGGAGGGGTGAGGAAATACTGCTATTCTGAGCAGGAAAGAACAAAGTCAGTCACCAAGCCAATATGTAGATCGCTGAAGAGTTTATATATTGTCATCAAGTAAGGATGCCAGAATCTGATGTCTTTGATGGTACATCAGCAGCCTGATTAGCAACACGAAGCCATCTCAGAATGGAAATTATTTGTCACACTCTAGAAGACTGACACTCGACATCTGGTTTGACAGGTTATCAGGCATCATGAAAACACCCTCAGAAAGGAGGAAATTCAGTTCATCCATCAGAGTCTACAAATGACCCCGTTGTGATCCCAGAGACGCTGGGATTCCCAGGAACACCTGAGGACTCTGCAGCGAAGGCGAGTTTGGGCAGCCATCGTCCAAGGCCATCCAGTATACTACCACCCCAACCTTCACATCAGGAAACAGACTTCCTAATTTCTTCTCATCTCACACCTCTCAGAAGACTCTGAATCCAAAGCATCAACAGGCATGAGGAGATAGAAAGTCGACCGAAACGTACTGTGAGTAAACTACCAAACACAATGGTAATGTGATGGTAATGTGTCCCTACCGTGGGACATAAATCAGTCAGTCATTAGTATACCATTCACTGCTTTTAAATACCAACCCTGTAGAAGCAAATGCCCTTTCAGTACCAGTCCTGGTGTGACCCTCAGTTTTGCAGGGATGTAGGGACTGAGACATAGTTTAGTATCTGGTGCTACTGAGAAATACAATAATATGCAAAGCAACAAAGCACTTTATAACAGTTATAAAAAGATAAGGTACTTTGCTTAGCAGCTATAACAGAGCAATAAGGTCATGCCAGCAAGCACCAGTACACCCTAATTGAATTATCTTTTCCTTTGAAAGAATAAAGCACTCATCATACTCTCCTGGTTTTGTGTGCAAGCGGTTTCACAGCACTGCAGTATACAGAAAAGGCTCCATTCTCAAGGTCACTGCTGATTTTGTGCCCAGAGATGCTCAGGAGAGTTTTTATGGGACAAAGACCTCAGAATTTTGCCTCAAATTGATTGTCCTGAGAAGAACTGGCACAAATGGCTGCATGGGATGAGAGCAGAGTTCTGTCTAATTCTGTGTCCCCTTCCTCATCACAGCCAAAATCAAAAGATATGCTGGACTCCACCTGACAGCCTTCCTGAAGCAGAGTCAAACTCCAGTACATTTGCTTTGCACTTGTGCATCAACAGACTCAGATTCCAGCAAAATAGCAGGAGGCATATATTAAAAGCTGGGGGCTTTCCAGTAATAACTCCCATAAACCAATCACACCCACTGAAATCAACCAGGCATGCCATTTATTTGGTGTTTTGATAAATTACAGCTCTGGGGTGCACTGAGGACCAGACTTTTAAAGCTGTTCAGTTGTTTAGCTCTCATTGATTTCAGCATAATTGATTTCAGTGGGAGTTAGGTGCCTGTATTGCTTCACACTTTGGGCCAGTCCCTTCTATGGTAACTGTACCAATTAGGCAGGAGAGCTATTTATCAAGACCCCATTAAATAGAATCAGTGGTGCCCAATTACATCTAAATTACCAGTTCAGCCACCTTGATGGCTGAACGGGAGGGGCGGCAGTTGCCGTACCACAGGCACCACCATTGACAAGGAGAATTTCTTCCATTGTATCCCACTTAGAGTAACGCTTATCCAGGAAAAACATCCTGCTTCCTCCATTAACCCATGGGTTTTTTTCACCCTCCCACCAGGTCACTCTGACATCGCAGAAGACTAATGGTGTAATTGATACGAGGAAGAAAAGCAGGCTGAATCCAAACCTAAATGAGGGGGGCTTACATAATTAGAGGGTGAGAGGAAAAGAAAGTAGAATCAGAGACACGGTCTTTTCAAGGTTTCCAAGGCAGCAAGTGGCTGCTTCACACACAGCGTGCACCACAATTGTGTGTTGAATTCTACAGCATCAGTTTCCCCTACGATGAGGAGGAAAAAAATCCCCACTGTTTTGAAATGTGAGTGCTTTTGAAATAATAGAGAGAAGGTCTGGGACGTTATGCTCCACATGAGTAGTTGTGGTGATATCTTCATTTATTTCATATCATCTTCTGACATTTCGTTCCATTTGCAGGCGAGTCATTTGTAATGTTACGTACAAAGGATTCTGGTGTCGTGATCTTTAACTTTTGCCCTGCATCTAATACTGAAGATCACTCAACCATGATGAAACCAGCTGGAGGAAATCCCTCTCCTGCAAGACATGAAGGCCAATGACGGTATGAAAGATGTGGGGCTGCTTTGTCATTTATTGCTCCATATGCCATATGTTTGCCTGATTGGTGTAGGGAAAGGCCCATTTATTAATGGAATGGTTCATGTGAATTGCAGGCAGCTGAAAGAAGAAAAAAAAAGAAAGAAAAAATACAGCCAGGAAGGCAATGCAATGACTGAGCAGGACAGCCTTAAGGGAACTCTTAGGATGCTGCTGAAAGCCACATGAGGATGGTAAGTTCGGACAGCTAAGCCTTCCCTAGCACCACGCTTCGGGCAAGAATCTTGGGAGAATGGGGTTCCAGCAAGGGGGGAAAAAAAAAGGAGACTCTTTCAGCAAAAAGAGACAATTTCTGCAAAGCTGTCGGAACACCTAGCGGGAAAGCAGGTGAAGAAGCTGCCTCTAGGAAGTATAGGAATCTTTCCCTAGACAGATGGATCTTTCTATATAGGTCAAACTTTATTTTTCTGCCAGCCTTCTTTCTCACTCCTAGGATGACACCAGCTGCACCACACTGTACTGCTGGTTCCTCGATCCTGAGAGAAATTTTTTCCAGGTGCCAAATCCAATCAGAACAATGTAGGTAGCTCAGGTGATGACAGGGAACCAGAGCCAATGTGCTGGGTGGAGTAAAATGCACAGACAGCTACAGGAATCTGCACCACCAGGACACAGATCTCCCGGCCTGCCCATACCACCAGGTTTCCCAGGACATCTTTCCCAGCTCAAGCAATCTTCAGGTCTTCCAAGGACTTCCTGAAAAAGGTAAATGCTGACTAAAACTGCTTCCTTTTGAGATCAGCCTTTAATGAAAGCTCCTTGTCACCCACAACCTTGCTTCAGTATGAATGAGCCAGTTAACGCACATAATGTATATCAGTGCATCACTGTATTACAGTTCAGTATTTCATGATTACCACTGTTAGGGGAAAAGATATGAATAACTCATTTAGCAAGATTTCATTTCCTTACTCACTGCAAGGTCTACAAATTAATTCCTCGGTGGGCTTTTTTTCCAGCACTTAACTGATCTTTTCAGCTGTACCAGTGATCATTTCCCAGTTCTTGCCCCATTCTGCAAGAAAATAGCTCCACAATACCCTGCCTTTTGTGATCTGTTCTTGGTAGAGCTCTCACATAGCTGCGCCAGATAGGTCAGAAAACAATTTCACAGATTTGGATGGAATTTGTAATACCACAGTGGTTGGTTTTTATCAAAAAAAAAAAAATCCTTGCTCTTCACAGAACCAAGAGCAAGCATCACCATTATGGGGTTTACATCAGCAGACATCCAAGCACTCACCTAGCTTCAGTTAAGGCCAGGGAAAATAATAAATGTGACTCTTTTATGTTAAGAGAAAGAGAGAAAACAAAGAAACTATTATTTTTCTTTCTTCTACCCCAATCCATTTTTTCTCTGTTCTTTACCCAGATAGATTGTTCATTCACTGTTGAGTGCAACTAACCCTATTTCTAATGCGCTGGTCTTGATAGGTGTGGGAAGGAGGGCATGGAGACTAATGAATTAATTACTCCCAGCCTGTTACTTGTAGAATCTGGCACTTAGGAAAAGCTTCAATGGTATTTTTTCTTGTAATGAGGAAAAAAGAAAAAAAAAAAATGGTGCTGCTTGGCCTAAAGCTTAGTGACTGAGGAAATCGTCTCCAAACATCCATACCTCAGGGTGAAAGCTGGCTTTCTCCTTCCCGATTAGCTAATGTTTTTACACGTTAGGCTGTAAAATTGCTAAGTGGAGTATTAGGGCTTCTTGTTTCTCACTGTGAATGACACATAAGGGCACCTTCTTGCCATGGTAACAAGCAAAAGACGCAGTGTTATAGCTAGAAAACGTGCAAAAGTAAAGTTACAGCAGAAACACTAAAGGTGGATAGGAAATGGTTTGATCATCAGGGAGCGTTATTGAGGTACTGGGTAGGGGGAATGGGGAAAAAAAGACAGTCATCAATATTGCCTGTTCTCCTTGAAGTGAAACATGTCAGGATCTGGTGCTTCCGTAGATGTTGGAGTAGAAGCGAAACAAGGCTGGGATTGCCAGTGTGCTGTGTCTTGCCATCGAGGTTTGTCTCAGCCAGCAATCTTGCAGTCTTCTTCCTTCACACATTTTTTTAACATATTGTCTTTTACATTTGTAAAACCTCCTGCCTGTTATCCTTCCTTCCTTACTGAATTTCTCTATTTCTCACGCAGTTGCTTCTACCCCATTCTCCTTAAGGTAACGCTCTCTTGAGCCACAAATATCCCTGTTTAGTTCTTTCTGATATCAAATTCCTATTGCACTTAATGAACACTTGGCCCAAAACAGGAACGACACCAGGTCCAGCAGATCCGTGAGCAAGACTTCAGCCCAGGTTAGCGCTTTTATTTTTACTATTAAGTATGACTGATCTCCAGTGCCTCCAATGGAGAAGCGGGTGTCCTAGCCAAGAGTTTTAATTCTTCCCAAAGGCATTTTGCAGTTGATCCAGGCTGGCTAATAAGCATATAGCTCATGTGCAAGCTTTTAAACATCTGCTCTAAGTGCACCATTTTAGCCCTTTGAGTTTGGCCTTACACGTGCTATTTTTGGCTTGCGCTAGTGACTGACATGTTGTCCTGCTGACTGTGTTATTTCACATCCTGGAAACACTGCGGGCTGTGAGCTACAGGACTCTCGGTTTGGGCAAAACACAACGTTTCTTCTGTGAAAGTCTGTAATCTGAGTGTGTCCTAGCAAGAGTCACCTAGCAATGACAAGAGGGGAGAGAAATGAGATGGGTACTGAAAAGCATTAATACATAATAAACAAAACAGTGGCATAACAGACAGAATTTGATCAGCTGGAATCTCAAATATTGGTGTAGAAGAGGAATATTTATAGATATGGGCTGCTTCAGCCCTGTTTAAAAATACTGGCAGAAGTTAGAGAGAGAACTCACATTACTGTGTTGAGTGGAAATGGCCAACCTATGGTGTAACATTTGCAATTCTCTGGAAATCTTTGGGATTTCAAGCAGCCTGGGGCAAGTTATACTTCACACACGTGGTGCCTGCCACGTGTTCAGCCCTCTCTACTCAGGAGACCAACTGCCAGGATTTGTGTAGCGCGTGTGAGTACGTGTTTGGATAAAGCATTACTGGGAAGGGAACTTATGCAAACTTCTCTTTGCGGAGGTCACCTGAAAAATTTCCACCCACAGCTCTAGGACTGTAGTTGTTTTATAACTCAAGCCCAGACAATGCCATTATAGAATTTTTAACCTTTGTGACTGTTCCTTCATTTCCAGAGAGGGAGGTTTTTTCTCTGTACTTTACCAGCTCAAAATTTATGCATCAACAAGTACAAATAGCTATTGCATCTATGCCAGGTTCCCATGTAGATGTCTCCAACTTAGAGCATACAATACCTGCAGCAATGGTGTATAGGTTGTGCCTCTGTATTTATTACTAAATAGTTCCCATTTCCTCAGACACATGCAGCAATAAAGCACTCGGAATATTGGAAGGACAGTTAAGTTTGACACAGGTTTCATTGATTCAGCGGATAACAATCCTTCCTCTGGCAAAGCGAATAGTCTTGGCAGTGCCCAAAATGTCTCTGTGAGTGCTGAGGAGGTGCCAGCTGCTGACATGATGGGAGATTGAATTCAGCCTGGGGAAGGGGGAAGGATCAGTTGTGGTTGTCGCTGCAAAACAATAAGGGGTGAAAGGAGAAGCGCAGGAACATCCATCCAGTTATGTGGGTTTTCCCCGAGATGACCCCTAGAGATACATTTATTCTGATTTCTCTGAATTTAGTTTTTTTTTGCTGGCATTTTTTTTTCACTGTTTCCTTGTTGCTGAGCTTCTGAAGGTTCATGAGACCATTCTGTCTGCGTATCTGTACATCTACATATCTGCCTTTAACCTGCCCCCAAACTATTGAACCTGTGGGACAAATTCTGCCGGCTTTCAGCTGAAGAAAAGGCTGATTCATGGCCTTAATCCTTATTCGACCACTAGACAATTCGCTCAGAAGAGGGACACCAATAGTTCGACCAGGGTTCAAACCTCTCAAAATACCACAAAATCCAACCGCTAAGCACACCGTAGGTGTAGGAAACCAACCTTCACTAGTGCTTGGTTTTATTAAAAATGCAAATGGCTGCACCCACTGTCCATCTGACCTGCCAGTGACAATGAATTTGAGGATGCACAGCAGGCAGCACACAACAGTGCTTTCGTTATATGTCGTTCTATTTATGCTTCGGCAGAAAACTTCAAAGTGAAGCCTGAAGATGTTATGTATCAATGAGCACTGATTTTGCCTTTCACTGAAGTTGCAGAAGAAGCTATAAACACTTCTGTAAACTCAGAGGAGAGTCCTTGCACAGTTCTGTTTGCAGACACCGTCTCCCAAGATGATTAACGAACGGCAATAATGGTTCTGTATTTCAGCACAACACTGCTGGAGTTAATATCCAGATCCTTCCCTGTCTGGGAAAGCATTTTATAGGTGTTTGAAAATGGGCTGGTTAATCATCAAAACTGGAGTTATTCAAGCGAGAGGTACTTCAGGGATGAGCCAGCAGAATGAAAAAAGGCTGCTCTGTTTCCTAAAGTTGACAGATCTGACAACACTTTGTTTCTTCTGGAAGACAGAGATGCTTCATACACACAGAGATGCTTTGGGGAGGAACAACCCCATCCACCAGTACAGGCTTGGGGCGGACCTGCTGGAGAGTAGCTCTGCGGAGAGAGACCTGGGTGTCTTGATGGATGACAAGTTGACCATGAGCCAGTAGTGTGCCCTGGTTGCCAAGAAGGTCGATGGTATCATGGGATGCATTAAGAAGAGTGTAGCCAGTAGGTCGAGGGAGGTTCTCCTTCCCCTCTACACTGCCCTGGTGAGGCCTCATCTGGAGTAGTGTGTCCAGTTCTGGGCTCCCCAGTTCAAGAAAGATGAGGAGCTACT
>Ga0181612_149223_pt1 | contig 10100 bp, 8 predicted proteins | sample HoacroProtozoa21_FD_119630 | JGI IMG/M metagenome (GOLD analysis project Ga0181612, IMG submission 119630) | Hoatzin crop microbial communities from Cojedes, Venezuel. Combined Assembly of Gp0051906, Gp0051904, Gp0051908
AACGTAACGTAACGTAACGTAACGTAACGTAACGTAACGTAACGTAACGTAACGTAACGTAACGTAACGTAACGTAACATAACGTGTAAACTTTTGGGTTTTTTCCTCTTGAGTTGTGCTAAATTCAAAATCTTGTCACGGACACAAAGGAACCCACATTATAGTTGGATTGAAAAATGTGGTGTTAGCCTGAGTAATGATTTAACAGCCTAATCAAAATACATCAAAGGGTCACGGTAGTCATAGTTCAAATTATCTAACTGTCCTGGTTTAGGCTGGGACAGAATTAATTTTCCTCTCAATAGCTGCAGTGATTTGGATTTAGTACGAAAAGAATGTTGATAACACTGATGTTTTTGAGTTGCTGCTATGAAATCAAGGACTTTTTTCACTTTCTCATATTCACCTAATGAGCAGGTGTGCAGGAGCTGGGAGGGAGCACAGCCAGACAGATAGCCCAAGCTGGCCACTGGAAATATTCCATATCATAGGAAGTTATCTGCTCTTCTTGTTACCGTGAGTTTAAATCCTCTGTTTTCTGGGAGTTTGAACTTTTCCAGGAGATCAATTTTTCTTAGATGTTTTACAAAATTCTGAAAAATTTGTGAGTGGTGTTCTGTAATCACTGCCCAGGGGCTGGCTGCAGATTGATCATTAGGTAGTGAGAAAAATTTTATTGTATATAGTTTATTTGCATGTTCATTATGATCATTATTATCATTACTATTATTAATATTATTATTCATACTCGTATTTCCTTTGTTGCCTTATATAACTGTCTTTATCTCAACCAATGAGTTTTCCCTTTTGTCCACTTCTCCCCCCCATCCTGCCGGGGACAAAGGTGAGGGTTGAGTGAGAGGCCGTCTGGAGCCTTTGTTTTTGGCTGCTGGGTTAAACTATGGCAATAATTAATACGGAAAAGACTTCTTAGTAATTGTTAAAACCATGTTTATTAGGTGTAGGTGGCAAGGCGTTGTAAGTGGGGGGGCTGCAGAGATGGCCTCTGTGAGGAGGCTGCTTTGTGTCAGTCACAGATGGTTCCAGCCTGTTCCAATGGAGCCACTGCAGGGCAAAGCTGAGCCCCTCAGCCACCAGTGGAGTGCCTCTGGGAAAACATATTTAAGCAAGGGCAAAAATGCCAGAAGGTGTGTGGGGGGGGAATTGCATAGGGAACAGCCCTCAAACACCGAGGCCAGAATAGGAGGAGGTGGAGTAGGTGCTCCAGATGCCAGAGAAAACAATGGTGAAGCAGGTTATCTCCCTGCAGCCTATGGAGCCCCACACCAGAACAGCTATTTCCCTGAAGGAAACTGCACGCTGTGGAGGCCCCCGTGCCAGGGTAGATGGATATTCTGTGACTGAAATTACAGCCCATGGAGAATCTATGCTGGAACAGGTTTGATGGACTTCAGCCCATGGGAAGGACCAACCATGGAGCAGGGGAAAACTCTGAGGGGGAAGGAGTGGCAGAGTGGAGCTGTTATGAACTGACCACAAGCCCCCCTTCCCCATCCCTCTGTGCCACTCAGGGAGTGAGGAGGTAGAGGAGTTGGGAATGAAGCAATGAACTTGAGGCTGGGAAGAAGGAGGAGTGAGGTGAAGATGTTTTAGGGGGGTTTTTGTTTTTTAGCTCTGATTTTTTTGAGAAGAGGACTATGTGGAAAGGTCCTTTTCAAAATCACCTGATGACCACCATCACCACAAGAAGTTACATTCTTTACAAGAAAAGCAGCAGCAAAAGAATTTTGCCTTTCTTCATTACAAAATTCAATATGTTGACACCATTTTATTGCCATATCAGAGGCTAATTTGTTTATCATTCCACATTTGTTAAACCAGTGATTAGAATAGAAAGAGTGGGTGACTGTGGCTCTGCACATCTTGTGGTAAAATTTGTCTCACAGACCAATCTGTATTCAGTTCATTTCTGGTGCCAAGAGCACAAGTTAGAACACATGATGTTGACTGACAGATGACAGACAATGTAGCTCACTCGAAATCATGTTCAGCATCAGCAGTCAAGAGGTCAAAATTTGATAGAATGTAACATTAAATAAATTAAATATTTTCATGGTACGTAGGTCCTCGGCAGCCTGTTCTGAGTGTCGGTAATTTGCACACATACTTCTCAAACACAAATAGGACCAGTTTTCAAGGTCATTATTACATCCTTGATAAACTTCCCACTCATATATCTTGTCCTTCTCTAACCTCCAGCCTCAATGAAATCCTAGATTGAGTGCAAATAAAAAACAGAAAACACTTGGCAGTGATGCAAAATCTGGCTTTGAAAAGGTGAGTTTACAGTATCTTCTGATTATCCCTGTAATGCTCATTCTTACTTATAATTGTCAGCGTAAACTATTGGTCATTCTTGTCTCCAATCTGAAGAAAAGGGTTTCAAATAAGCAAGAGCTATGAAACTATGCTCTAGAAAAGAAAACCAATAGAGTCCTACAGCTGGGAGATGACTGTCAGAAAAGCATCAGAGTCCAAATGCGGGAGAACGGAGTTTCCACTGAAAATTGTATTTTCTGACTTCAGGAACCCAAGCCATATGAAGCTGATACAAATCCCCTATGAGGAAAGGCTGAGAGAGTTGAGGTTGTTTAACCTGGAGAAGAAAAGGCTTAGGGGAGACCTTCTTACAGCCTTCCAGTACCTGAAGGAGGCCTGCAAGAAAGCTGGAGAGGGATTTTTTACAAGGGCTTGCAGTGATAGGACAAGGGGTAATGACTTTAAACTGAAAGAGGGTAGATTTAGACTAAATATAAAAAAGAATTTGTTTATTATGAGGGTAGCAAGGCACTGGAACAGGTTGCCAGAGAAGCTGTGGATGCCCCCTCCCTGGAAGTGTTCAAGGTCAGGTTGGATGGAGCTGTGAGCAACCTGGTCTAGTGGAAGATGTCCCTGCTCATGGCAGGGGGGTTGGAACCAGATGATCTTTAAGGTCCCTTCCAACCCGAACCATTCCATGATTCTGTGAAATGCAAAACTTTCTCTATTTCTATAGCTTTCATGTTTTTCCCACAGAAAAGGGTAACATTACTTATTTTTTCAATCTATCTTGCTTTTAAATACTCAAGTGTATTGGTTTAGGCCCGGACAGCAACAAGGGACCACACTTTTGGTCTATTGTCCCTCTGTCCGATGGGGTGGGGAGGGAAATTGGAAGAAAAACGCAAAACTCACGGGTCGAGATAAGGGCAGTTTAACAGAACAGCAAAGGAAATGAGCAGTAACAAGAATAATACTGAAAAGAAGAATATAAAAAAGCTAGGGAATGCACAGAGCAACTCTCACCGCCCAATGCCCAGGGCACTCCTGATCCGTGATTAACCTCCCCCTGGCCAGCTCCCCCACTCAGAACAGAGCGTCAGGTCACATGATATCGAATATCAGCCCATCCTGGCTGTGTCCCCTCCCGGCTTCTTGTGAAAATCAACCCAATCCCAGCCAAAAGAACCCAGGACATCAAGAAAGTACAAATTTCCCTGGCTTAGAGTGAAAAAATTCTGAGGTCATGTGCTCAGCTCGTTAACCTCATGTAAGGAGGGATTTCAGGTTTGAATACATTTAGGAACAAATTCTTCTCTGAGATGCATTTGGACAACTGCTGTTGATTTTAATGCATGTATCAGCAGGTCACATTTGGCATGTGGTCAAGGTTAATTTTAACTGTAACTTTTGTTCTTGTATTGTCCCGTTAAAGGGCAGAGCAGAGAAAGATGACTTTATTCGAAAGTAAATATAACCTTTAGATATTAGCCTGCTCTTACTCAGTCCATTCAATTACAAAACTTTGAAAATGTTCAAAGTACTATTTATTGCTTTCTTCTCATTAGGGTCAGAATCCTTCATCTGTCAGCTTCTGTACAACTGAGAAGTAACCATTTGAAAGAGTTTGTTTGGTATGTCTCTCAGATTTCTGTGATAATGAAGGTCAATTTCTGTAGTTATCTTATTTTGATTATACTTCGAAAATAATGACCGGACTAGTTTTCTTGAAGATCTGCTGTAAATGAGAGATAATATTTAAAACTGCTAAATACTCTTGAAATAACCGAAGTTAAGGCAAATAAATAAATCTCAAATATTATCTGTTATCATGTGGGTTTCTTGCTTAAATTATGCATTTAAAGGCTGAAAGTCATCTAAAGATAGCCAGGCATTCTTCTGTCTCACCCCAATATTAAAGACAGACAGTAAGATTTGTCTTTGAAGGTGTTTATCTGTTATGACTGTTTAGCCAGGAATGCAGGTGAGTTAGATGCATGATGTTATAGGGGAGAAGATTTTTTTCAGTGCACTTTTTCAAATTTCTTTATGCATCATTCTTAAACTCTGCTTCTTCCCACAGTTGAAGAACAAGTCCATTCTTTGAAAGCAGCTGGTCAGAGACCAGAGACAGTTACTGCATGTAACTGTAGAAACAGTAAATTTATCCTCAAACATGCACAGTGCAATTCATACAAATTTATTATAAGTGTTGGAATAGTCAAAATCAAAAAATGAATATAAAATAAAACACAAAAAATATGCAAAGATGCTCAGACTGCAGTTCACACTGCTGATCTCTAACACGTACACTCAGGTGACATGAAAGACAGCAATTTTACAATAATACAGGAAGTATTAGAAATATTGGATTGATTTTTATAAGGCATACAAAAATCCTAATTCAATAAAGGCAATCTGACATTTTAGATATCCCATCCCATGCTTATTCTTTAGCTTCAATTTGCATTTGCAGAATATTCCTCCCCCCAAACCCAAAAGGGTAATTTTTCATTTGCTGCCATTTCTCTGTGCGATGTATGAGTTATTCATGCAATAAATTCATTCTACTAATAAAATATTGATCTTGAAGGAAGTCTCATGAAAAAGGCATGTGTTTTGAATTCTGAGAACAAACAACTGCTGCTTTTATTAAAACAAAATCTGAACCCATGAGAAAATGGAGGGTGGGACAGATTATGGAAAAAATTCTTTTTTTTTTCTGAGGCTCTTGTGGGAGGAAATGTTTGTTTGCTTTTGTATTTGATCCCTGATAATTAATTTCAGCTGTCAGTCAGGTTGTTATGTTAGAATTCGTGATCACTTAAAGTCAATTTTATCTTCGTCCCCTGAAAAGTGACATTTCTTCATGATACTGTATCTGTACCATGAACTTTTTTAAGCTTTTTAGTCTAAAGAAAGTCTTATCATTCCTGGTCACAAAATATCTATCCAAGATTTTGGACATTTTCAATATTTCACAGTAAGGAAGTGTAAAAATATAAAAAAAATAAACTTAACTAACCCTTCCTGTTAAATGAACAGATTTGCAGCTGGTAAAGCCTGGAAGCCTCTTTTGCTATCGGTTTTCTCAAAGACAATAAGACACACTAAAGAACTTATATTAAGGAAGCTAAAGGTACAAATACATTAAATAAATCACTGTGTATTATAGATATTGTGTTATTTAGATGTTAAAATATTTTTATTATTTTTAAATGTCATTCTCTGAGGAAGGTAGATGGGAAGGGGCATACGAGAAGGAAGATAAAAGTGGCTTTGCTTGTGATATGGATTAAGCAGAGTTAATTATAAATCTTCTCAGTTGACTGCCAATTTCATTGTTTATTTAAACATAAATTTTTTTTCAACAAGAATTTAATGAGATTTTATCTGAAGTAAGCAAAAGATACGCTATCAAGAATGTTAGGGGAGAGTTTCCTTTTCACTTGGAATTTAATGCTCGGAAGAACATAGCTTCTGGTTTGGGTGTTTTTTTCCTAAATGTAAGCGTGAAGAGGTGACTAAACTTCACTGTTTCTTCATCCGGAGAAGGATTATTGTCTTGATGAGGAAAAAATGAAAGAAATAATTTAAAAGGAATTCAGTCTGTCAAAGAAAATAGAAGCTATCTGCTGTCTTTGAGAAATGAGAGCGTGCGCACTTAAGTTGTTCATTAAAAAGGACAAAAAATGAGGGGAAAAGCAGACCTTGTTGTCATTCAGCTATTAAGTAGACATCCCTAGCAAGCAATGAGTATTATTTGGTCAAACTTGACAAGCCGGCTTAAGAGCAGTCCTGTTTGCAGTTTGTCTGCTAATATAACTATGTTTGCACTTCCGTACCTTTCATTCAAGTTTTTTTCAAGCAGTTTTTAGTCAGTGTCAGTGAATGAAACCTTTCAACAATGTTGTGAGATATTGAAAGTTTTGCATCCCTGTTTTATGACTTGAGGTTTAAAGTTTAAAACCTTAATCCTCAAAAGACCTTCAATGTCTGCTGTAACAGTTAAACGGAATTTTAGAGAGCCCAAATCCAAAACATAGATCCTCAACTTTTCCTTCATCTACAGACTAATCTTGGTGATGCTTAAACTGTGTCACCCCTCAAATTAATTTCTTGGAGAGAAGGCAGATATTACAGCTAAATTAATGAGTGTTAAGGTGGTTTAATAAATAACTGGAATAAAAATACTGAGCAATTGGAGCAGTGACTGGAAGCCAGATTTCCTTCAGCTCAGGTGAGGACACAGGGAAGCATACATAGTGAAACAGGGTCATTATCTTTTTTCTCAATTTTTTGAGTCCAATGAACTTGTAGCTCTCCTTTGCAAAGTGTACATCTTCAAAATAGAAATGGACAGCATTGTCCTACTGCCATGTGATCAAATCATTCTCCCGGGCTTTAGGAGAGGACAGAACCCAATTCCAGCATGCTGAGTGAACTGTTCTGAGTTATGGAATAAAGTATGGGCTGACTTATCTTCCTAATACGTATTTTAAAGATGGAATAAGAACACAAGGAATTCAGAAAAGAAAAGAGAAAATGCAAAGAAGAAAGCAAAAACAGATGGAAAAGATGATGGGGCTGGGGAGGGGAAGAGGAATGGAACACTGGGCAGAGCTGCTCGCATACCATATGCTAATAAATTAAGAAGTGCATTACATTTAAATGGCTATACTTCTTCCATTTCTTCAAACAGACTTTTAATCTCAGTAAAGTCTGGCTTTGCACAGTACTGAGAAACCCATCATGTTACCTGTAAAAGTATTATTAAAAAGAAGAAGACACCAATTTGTGTCCAGACCAGTGTTTGTTTGGATGCATTCTTTATTTTTCTATAATAATAGTAAAGAGAACTACTTAAGTCCAAATGAAATATATCACAACCTTCTCCATGGGATGAAAGAAATAACAAATCAAGAAATATATTCTGAAAAGATCTGGCATGAAAGCAACATCATGCTGCAACTATAATATAACTTTTCTTCTAACCAGCATAAATGGGTAAAAATAACCATTATTTCTTCAGCAAAATTCTGAGAAGGAAATTTTTTATTTCGCACATGAAAAGAAAATTCTAATTTTGCATTGGCTGTCCTCTGGCTGTCTTCCAAGTGTTTACACTTTTTCCCATAAAACTGATGACTCAGTTTGGCTTCAATGCTTCTGATTCTTTTAATAAAATCCAGGCTGGAATTTAAAAAGGAAACAAAAGTCATGAATTAAGAATAATGACGTGTATCTTAGCTCCTTCCGCATCCACTGAACAAATGAACACTCTTTCTCAGAACAGCTTTGAGAGGAAATGTTCATGTTTTTAACAGGATAGATGATACGTGAAGTGCATTTCTTTCCATATATAGTTAACATGCCTTTTAATTAAACTCATTCACTTGTTTTTGCAGTCAGCATCTCTTCTGAAGTTAGTAAGAAATTGAATATATTTTCTGCAAAATTTGCATTTTTTCTTTCCTTATTCTATTCCAGGTTGTGTTTCTTTGTTTTTATGGCTTGGTTTCTGATTTTCCACTATACTGTATACTTATTTTGAAGGTTGATTTATTTTTGTCCAGTGAAAATAAAGATTATACTGTGCTTGTAGAGAGTTATTGGTGCTATAAAGGAATGACTTCCACTGTAGTTTATAGTTCTTGCATTAATAATAACTTGTGTTCCTTATTTTGCTTGTTTGCTATCATCTTGCATATCGGATTTTTAAGAAGAGGAGACAATGCTACTTTTACGAATACAAGATTTTTACTGATCACTATTGGTATGAATAACATATTTCAGGTATTAACTGTAGAAAGAATAAAACAAAGCCATTACTGACATGTTCATTTGAGAACTAACCTTCGCTTATGCACTTGAACTAACTCTCCACTTTCATTCCTTACCTATTATAATTTGCATGATGTTTTCTCCTTTGTTGCCACTGTGTTTGTTTCCTTGCTCAGCTTACTCTTGCTTGGGTACCCTCTCTCCACTTCTGCTTTTTTCACAAGTACTATCCTTTCCAGTTCCTTCTGTCTATTTTTTATCACCCCTGTTTGCCTGCGGAATAGCAGTCATCATAAGTGATGAGCCCACAGCATAAGTAAATGCCTTTTGTTGGCATTGTTTACTGCATCAGGTAGGCACTAAATTCTTAGAATAAATCAATTAGTTTTCTTAAAAATAAAAGTACTGGATGAGAAATCTACTTACTCTGGACTATCCATACTTTATAAAATTTGTCCAATTCCTTTCTTTCTAGCTCTCCTTATCCTCTTTGTCACAACTGACGAAACCTAGTAGGTGCCTAATACCTCTAAACTCTTCTAAGCATCTAATAATGAATAGTCATGAATAGTATAAATATCTAGCTCCTGCAAGTACCTGTGCTGTGGGAGTTGGTGGGGTTTATTTGCTTGAATTTCCTACAGCATTATGTAGAACAATAATAAAATTATCAGTTTATAATAAACAAATACATTCTGGTTTAATTTTGTTATGTTGTAGAATTTGGAAGTATTTCTTAGAAGTTTTTGTGTATTACTTTTCCATTTTTTTCATTTCATATCCAAAATCTGAGATGCAAGTATGAAGAACTGTATAATAAAAGCTCAGAATTACTTTTTTGGATGTAGATCCTCAAAGCCTACCTGAATTGGTCAGTAGATGTTCAGAATTTATTGGAGTACATGAAAAATCTTGGATGATAAATTTGCCTGATCACTGAATAGGAAGCATAGTGTTTGCATTCTCTTGGAAATGTTCTACAGATGTTGGCTGTATTTTTAAAAATATGCAGTGGCTGTTGGCTTCAGAAATAATGACCATATGTCTTAAAGAATGTTTGTTGCTTGTTTTAACAGTGCTTAGATTACATTGCCTTTACATTCTAAGAAAGTCTGTGACAGATAACTGAAACACACTTCAAAAAAAACTCCTCTGTGCTCTGGCCTTTTTTACAGCTGACTATGCTATTACATCAGTCTCACTGATTGATAAATAATATGCATGGGTCACTAACCTCATGTATCCAAAAGTTTTTTTAAAAAATGTATACTGTTGAGCATAGTCATAACCAGAGTCTAAATTTTCTTCAACACTTATTAAGCTCCTGTATTCCAAGTAGTTGTTTACCTTACCTATTGATAAAATGAAAATAGCTTACAAGACCATTTTATCATAGCATATTTTCCATTTCCAGTACCTTTTTCATTGTGCATGCTTTTCACAGACTGTCTCCATACATATGCTCTAAAAGTGACACACTGATTACAACAGCATGGAAGAAAATGGCATAAAATTGTGTGTTTTAATCACATAATTTGAATTTTGATTTTCCAATGACTTCTCTACCTCTGAACAACTAATGTTTCCTTATGATCTACTTGCAACTGCTTTGTAGAAACTGTTCCTTTTTGAAGGAAATCTATCTCGTATAAAAAATCAAGCAAGGAAATTTCTTTTTCATGTTGTTTTGAAAAAGGAATCATAAAATCGTAGAATGCTTTGTATTGGAAGGCACCTTTAGAGGTCATCTAGCCCAACCTACCTGCCATGAGCAGGGACATCTTCAACTAGAACAGGTTGCTCAGAGCCCTAGTCAACTTGACCTTGAATGTTGCCAGGGATGGGGCATCTGCCGCATCTCTGGGCAACCTGTTCCAGCGGTTCACCATCCTCAGTGTAAAAAAATTCTGCCTTATATCCATCAGAATCTACCCTCTTTTGGTTTAAAACCACTACCCTTTGTCCTGTCATGACAGGTCCTGGTAAAATGCCTGTCCCCATGTTTCTTATAAGCCCCCTGTAAGTACTGAAAGGCC